>Ga0335069_10003804_pt1 | contig 22604 bp, 30 predicted proteins | sample Lox_Sample_11_FD_206714 | JGI IMG/M metagenome (GOLD analysis project Ga0335069, IMG submission 206714) | Soil microbial communities from Loxahatchee National Wildlife Refuge, Florida, United States - Lox_Sample_1.1 | ecosystem: Environmental > Terrestrial > Soil > Wetlands | place: USA... | reverse complement strand
GCCGTGCCTGATGTCGGCGTTGGGCAGCGCGGCGTGCGTCTCAAAATTTAAGATGCTCAAGGCGTGGATATATGCGCGGTGAGCGGCAGCGGATGCCGCAGCGTTGATTGAGTCGTTCGCTTTTTCCTCCGCGTCGTATTCGGATTTTGAGCGTTTCGCTTCGGCTTCGATTTTGGTGTAGGCGCGTTGGATTCGGTCGCTGTATGCGTTGGCGATTGCTCCGGCGAGGTCGTCACCGGATGGCCGCGAGCAGCCGATTATTTGGAGCAGTTTGCCGAGGCTGATTTCACCATCAATCCACCGCTCTGCATCGTTCGTTATGTTTTTGCTCATAGTTTTGCTCATAGTTGTGTATGTCGCTAGTTGCTCTGCCCAACACGTCGCCGGAGCCAACCGCCGATGGCGCTGGCAGTTCCGCTGTCGCGGTTCACGTCGCGAGTCGGCGGCGGCTCAGCTTTTTTCGTTAGCCGCGCCTCGCTCGCTGGCCCTCGCGGGACCAGCGTCAGGCCAGCGGCGCAAGCCCATCATCGTAATGTCAAAAATTGTCCACAAACGGGAATGTAATCGGTTTTGATACCACTTGTATGCTCGCTTGCGCCGCCCCCTTTCGTCAGCAAGACATTCGGCGAGTAGTTTATTTTGCTCTTGGAGCCGTCGAATTTGCTTGCGGTAAACCTGGCCTGAATCGCTTTTCGGCGCGGCTAACGGCGAAGCTGCCAGCTCGTGTTCGCCGCTCGGCGCGGCTAACACTTCGCTGGTGCGCGACATCGCCTGCGGCGACCCTTCACGAGAGGACAAGCAGGTACAGGAAATTTCACCTTGGAGCGGGTCTCCACCTTTTATTCCACCACATGTCGGGCATATTCTCATTGACTTGTCCTCTCGTTCAGTTGCCGCACAGCTTCGCCGTTAGCCTTCCGCGCGCAGGCGAGCGGGCATTCATAGCACATCTGGCCGAGGGGCTTGGGGAAAACCGGGGAGAATTTCCCCGAGCATCCGTGATACGCGCAGCCGGGCCGATAGGCGCGATCCAGCTTTAAAATCCGGGCCTCGACCGCCTGCTGCACCGACTTTTGATTGCCGCGATGCTTCGCCACGCGCAGCAGCCAGGCAACGTCGGCGCTCTCCCTGATCTGCTGGATGCGGCTCTCGGCGTCGCACGTGATGCAGCCGCGCATGAGCGCGCTCTGATCGTATCTTTCTCCCCAGGGGTTCTTCATGGTTTTACGCCTGGGCGGGGAACATGTTGGTGCGTTTGTATTCGCCATAGGCAGTCTTTTGAAGCCAGCCTTTGGCGGCCCAACGGGTGATGCTGTTGGTGCAAAACACGCGGTCCTTGCCGGAGGCCACGGATAGCGTCGTGGCGGAAATCGGCTCGGGCAGCTTGCGGGCGGCGGCCATCAGTTCGACCATGTCGGCCGAGGGCGCGCGGGTGAAGCCGGCGGTGCCTTGAGTCGGATTCCGCGAGACGCCAGCGGGCGCAGGATCGGCGACTTCGTTCCCGGCATTGTTGCGGCGGGCATACTTCCCGAGCGCTTTGGTTTTGCGTGTCTTCTTCACTTTAACGGGGGGGGGTAACTCGGTTTCGCCGCCGAACAGGGTGTCCAGGCCGTCGCGGAGCTGCTGCAGCTCGGCGATCTCCTGGTCGATGTCGGCGATGGTCAATTTTACGTGTGGTCTCATTTTGGTTTCGGGTTGAGGGTTAATTAATTTTTCGGGCGGTGGCGCCGGCGGGGCGGCTGGGCGTGCTCTGCACCGGGCCGGTGACGGGTGCGGCGCGCATCTCCTTGAGGTTGAAGGTGAATCCGATCTTGCGCATGATGGCGATGCGGAAGTTCGCCTCCTCGGGCGTGGGATAGTCGATGTGGCAGTTGGCCTCGTGAATGCGAATGAGCTGGGCGCGCTCTTGGAGTTCTTCTTTGGTGTTGGCCATATTTTTTATTGGTTGATGGTTGATGGTTGAGAGATCGAACGGGATAAATGGAGTTCGCCGATAATTTCGGCTTGGGTGACGCCGTGCTTTTGCAGGATGTTGTTGGCGATGCCACGACCGTCGCTCAGGATGGCAATGACGATGTGGTCAACGCCGATGAATTGGTCGTTCAGCTCCTTGGCGACGGAATGCGCCGTGGCAAGAATTTCTTGAGCTCGGGGAGTGAGTTCCATAATCAGCCCATTTCAGAAAGCCATTGGAGCAGCAACTTTTTGTGGATGGTCAGGCCGTGATAGACGACGCGGTCCTTGAAGACCTTCCAGTCCACGGTCTCTGCCGGGGGCGCCTTGGCTTTCTGGGCGCGGAGCCAGGTGCGCTGTTCGGCCACATCCCGGATATGGTTGCGGTCGAATACCTGGTTGACTTGCTGCTGGGTCAGACTATCGAGCGGAATGATGCGTCTTTCCTTTTCGTCCGGATCGAGCACCTCAACGCCGTTGTCCAGCGCCGTTTTTTGAACGGATGGCTGGTAGGCGAGCAGCTTCTGATACGGTCTGCCGCTGGCATAGATAAGGCGCTCGTCTATTAGATGGTGCCCACAGAGCTCCAGCCGGTTGATCAACCAAGCCGGGGCGCCGCGCTCGATGAGCCTGTCGCGCAGCTCGGGTTTAACCTCGAAGGCCGCGACGAGTTTCTCGCCGGCTTCGTAGGCGAGCAGGATGCTCTGTTTGGTGAACTGAACCACGAGCTGGTAGAGCTCGTCTTCAGACGGAACCTTGGATAATGTTTCGGTAGATTTCATGGAGTTGTAACTGTTTTTTTTGACTGGATTTATTTCTATTCCTACGTAGGTACTCCTCTCGATGGGTGGCATAGTACTGCCTCTTATATGCTCGTGCTTCCTCAGGATGAGTTTTGCGCCAACGCTTGACGCCCGCTCGTGATTGAGCTCGCACTTTTTCTGGATGAAGTCGCCTCCATCGTTCCACATGCACTTTAGCTTCCTCAGGATGAGTTTCGCGCCAACGCTTGGCGCCCGCTCGTGATTGAGCTCGCACTTTTTCTAGATGGAGTTGCCTCCATCGCTTTAAGTACTTTTTGCGTTTTAAAAGGTCGCGCATAGACACCTAGTTCCAGTCGTCCTGTGGCTGGGCTTGTTTGGCGATGCGGAGATGGGCTTCGACGAAATGGGACCAGTTGAGGCGGCTGCCGGTCTTGCCGGCCATCTTGCGGGCGTACCGGATGCGCTCGGTGACGGCCAGCAGGGCCTCGGACTTGGCGATCTGGCGGAGCAGCTCGCGGGGCTTTTCCTCGATGGTTTGCAACCGGCCGGCGGCGTCCTTGAAACGCACCTGCACCTTGTAATCCGGAGCCGGGAAACTGAGTCCGTTGTATTCCAGAATGGCGGTGAGGTCGCCGACGGTGGGCATGTTCGGCAAAACGAGTTTGTGCACGCCGCGGCGCCAAAGCTGCTGCAGCTCCTTTTGGCTGGCGGCCTTGACTTCATCCAGGATGGTGAACGACAGGACCATGCCGAGCTTCTTGACGTCGTGGATTTCGCGGATGACTTCCATGCAGGAGTAGAACGAGCCGCGGCGGTAGGTGTGGGCGAGCAGGTGAACCTCGTCGAGGATCCAGAGCATGTCTTTGGTGACGGCGTTCTTGATGCGGGAGATGAGGTCGGCGGTGTTCGCCTTGTCCGAGATGCCGACGGAGCGGGCCATGGCGCGGACCATGCCGCCGAGGCCGGACGCGGCTTCCATGCGCGTGTAAATGGTGTTGCCGTGATTGTTCTCCGGCGTGTAGGCGCGCTCCAGCGCCCAGGTCTTGCCGATGTGCGACGGGCCGACGAGGAAGCAGATGGTCTGGGATTCGCGGGCGAGATTGCAGGCGGTTTCGATGGAGACGAGCGTGGGCGTGCGGACGAGGTCAGTCTTGCCGCCGGCGAACCGCTTTTTCTCCAGGGCCAGGAATTTCTCGATGGCGTCGATGAGCTTGTCCGAGGGCTGGAGGGTGGCCTTGGTCTCGGGGTGCGTGTATTTGCCGGTGTAAATCTTGTAAATGGTGTTGTCGCTGGAGCCGACGCGCTCGGCGAAGTCGGGCTTGGTGACGGGGTGGGCGTCATCGATGCACCAGAGGAAGGCGCGGATGAGGAGCTCCTTGGCGCGGGGCGAATAGGGCGCGATGGCGGACCGGACGTTGTCGAGCGAGAACTGCCAGGAGGCGCGGACGTTGTTGCCGAGGATCTCCTGCGGGATCTCGGTGACTTCAGGGGGGGGTTTGGTGGCGGTGTCCATTTTTTGTTTAGGTTGAAGGTTGAGAGTTGCGGGCCTAATCGAGCAAGGCGGAGGCGTCGAGGTCGGGAACAGCCGGGCCGCGATCTTCTGAGACGACCCGGCTGGTCGAAGTATGTTGGTCGGTTTCGTTTACTTCATGCGTCACCTCCTGGGTTGTGTTTCGGGCAAGCGATGAACCTGCCTCATCGAGCAGGGCCTCGGCGGTGCCCTGAAAATCGCGGAGTGTTTTGCGGGTGCGGATGCGGCGGCCCTGTTCCTGGCGGGCGGCGCTCAAATCAGCCGAGAGCCGAGAGTCGAGGGTCGAGGGCCTGACCGATGATTGGGCGCTGCGCTGGAGAAACGGCGCCAGCGAGGCGCGCTCGACGCGGGCGACGTTCGCCAGCGCGGCTTTACGCGTGGACTCCGCGTGGACCTGGTCCCCGGTTGCCCCGAACCGTGGAAGAGATTGAACACGCGGAGCCACGCAAATGAGCTGGTCCGGCTTGCCGGCGCGAATGGTGTAGATGACGGCGTCGGTGTCCGGATCGTAATCGTTCCAAAAAATGGCGACGCGGCGGCCGCGATGCGCCACCAGCTCGGGCGCGCTGTAGGTGTAGTGGAGCTGGTATTTGCCGGAGCCGGTGGAGATGCGGACGCCGTTCCGGGTGACTTCGTTCACGCGATAGCTGGCGCGGTACATCCACTTGCTGGAATCCGGGAAGCGCGGGTTCTGCGGATTGTCCTGGGCCCATTTGTCCGCCGGCGCCAGGCCGCGGAGGATCTTGCCGTCCGAGCGCTCATGATTCAGGGAATTCATGACGTGGGACAAATGGGTCTTATAGGCCGAGATGTGCTGGAAGAATTCGCGCGGGTGGGCCTTGCCGCTGCGCACGGCGGCAAGCTGCTGTTTGACGGTCTCGGGACAATCGACGCGCTCATTGCGGCCACAGAAGCCGACGCAGTTGTCGGCGGCGTGCTGCAGGGTGTTGAACGCCGTCTCGATGATCTTGCCGCGGGGCGTGCGGGTGTGGATGACTTTGCAGCCCAGGGCGCGCAGGCCGCCGAAGCGGACCTCGTCGTCGCAGAGCTGGCCGGTGATTTCCTTGCTCTGCCAGGTGCCACCCTCCAACACGGCGATAGGGTAAAGGCCGAAGTCGTCGAACACGTCACCAATCAAGCCCCAGACATCGTCGTGATTGTACTGGCCTTTGGGCCGGATGACGGCGCGGAGGCAAAGCCAGGACATGGAGCCGATGTCCATGGCGGCGAGGATCTGCGGGCGGATTAAAATGAAGCCCTGCTCGTTCGGCCACTCGGTCCAGACATAAACGTTGGCGGTCATGTCGTCGGCGGTGAAGGCGCGGCCGGCGGGGACTTCTGAGTAATCGCACTCGGTCCAGGCGCCGTCGAGCTTGGCGGCTTTGGGCCCGCGCTGGATGAGGGTGGCGGTGAGGGGCGCGGAAGCCAGCGCCTGGCGCACGCTGGGCGGCACGTAGGATTTGCTGGCGTTGGCGCCGTGGAGCCAGCGCCGGGCGGGGCCAGTGATGGTGGGGTTGGCCACCAAAGTGTCACGGTACGAGCGGGCGATGTTGAGCGCGGGCTTGCCATCGCCTTTGCGGGCGGCACCGAATTCGATGGCGGCGGCGCGGGCGCGGAGGATGTCCGTCTGATCGAGATCGGCGGCGAACGGTTTGCGGCCGACCCGACCGCGCTTTTGATCGACGAGGCCGTCGAGGCCGTGGGCCTGATAGCGTTTGAGCCATTCGCGGAGCGCGCGGGCCTGGCAACGGAACCCGGGATAAGTGGCGCGGATGATGGCGGCGGTCGAGACAAGCGCGACTTCCTTGCCCAGGTGCAGGTTTTCCTGGAGCAGGCGGACGGCCTGCTCACGGCGGAGCACCAGCTCGCGCTGGGGATCGGAGTGGACGAGATCGGCGAAATGGATGGGGCGAATGGGACTACTGGGACTGATGGGCCGGGCAATGATCAACGCCGCGATGTCGGGCGGGGGCTGGAGCAGGAGGCGGTAGCCGTCGGTGCGCTGCGGCCAGGCGTCGCGGCGGGCGACGCGCAGGACGCGCTTTTTGTGGACGGCCAAAGCGAGGGCGATGTCGGCGGCGGCGAAGTATTGATCCGCCACGGCTCCGGGGGGGACGGTTGAATGAGACTCTGGGGCGAGAGTTTTCATGGTTGATGTAGTTTGACGAGGTTGACAAAGCGTGCGGCGCGATCGCGCAGGGCGGCATGAATGGGACGACCGGGACCGATGAGCAGGGCCGGGCGCGCCCAGAGAATGTAAAATTCCGCGTCGGTGCAGGGGCGCTGGAAGCGGCGTTCAAAAGCCTTGCAACGGTCGTGCATGATGGCGGCGGCGGTGTTCCAGGCGGTGAAGGGATTTGCGGGGTCGAGGCCGCCGGCATACTGGCGCCAGACGGCGGGCGTGATCTGGAACCGGGAGACTTCGCGGGCGCGGCCGACAGCGGCGTCGGAGTCGCCGGACTCGATCATCGAGAGGGCGGCGAGACGGACAGCCGATGCGGACGACACGGCGCTCGGCAAACACACCGACAGAAGACCGGGCCGGCCAACGAAAGGCCCGGCGGGGGACCGGCCCGGAACCGCGTCCGCTGCGGCCATCCAATACCCCGCAGGAGAATTTAACACCAAGACAAGCGCGACCAAAATTGACCAGGCGCAGGAGAGCTTGAGGAACTTGCGCTCCAGCCAGGCGTCCAGCCGGCGCAAACCCAGCAGCGCAGCCAGGCAGCCGGCCAACGCGATGAGGAAGAGCGCCAGCGTTTTCATGAAGTGGCAATCTCCTTTTTGGCCTCGGCCTCAATGGCGGCGAACAGGCGGCCGAACGAGCAATCCGTCTGGACGCGGTCTTCGACGGCCTTGAGCGCCCAGGTGACGGCGCCGTGATCGCGCCCGAAGATCTGGGCGGTGGCGTCGAGCGTGAGGCCGAGCCGCCGCCGGCACAGGACCATGGCCACCTGCCGGGCGAGCGCGACGGCGGCCTGGCGATCGCGCGAAAAGATTTTTTGCTCGGGAATATCGAGGCGGCGGGCGACGACGCGGACGATGAGCATGGCGCGGCGCCCGGTCTCCGGCCCGACGGGCAGGCGCACATGGCCGTCGGCGCGGGCGACGAGCTGCTCGGCGCGCCCGACCAGCACGAGGAGCTGGCGCACGGTGGTGTTGAGCTGGGTGGTGAGAGTCATGGGATTGCGGGTTCTGGATTGGTGAGGAGACGGTAGCGCGAGACGTGGGGCCGGACGGAGAGGTCCGTGTCGTTCTCGATGTTGTAGCCGTGGACCTGGCGGAGTTCGTCAATGCGCGAGTGGATGTTGTAGCTGTGGCTGATGGCGACGAGCGTGGGCATGGAGATCCAGTCGCCCTCGGCGGCCTGGAGGGCGCGCAGGATGATGGCGCATTGGGAATTCTCGCGCAGGCGGCCGCGAGAACTGGTCGAGGGTCGAGGGTCGAGGGTCGATGGCATAATCAGGTTTCGATGGGGGTGGCGTTTTGGAGCAGGTGCTCGACGCGGGCGGTGGCGCTCTGGAGCTTGCCCTTGAGCTCGGTAAGGGCTTCGTGCTGGTCAGCGCTTTCGGGGAACTTGAGCACAACTTTGGGATCGCAGAGCAGGTCGAGCGTGTGCTCGGCGGCGGTGAACTCAAATTCGATCTGGCCGGCGTCGCCCAGGCGTTTGCGGGTGGCATATTTGACGGCGTCGTATTCGCCGAACCGGCGCATGAAGCCGAGCTCGCGGGCCAAGGCAACCAGCGGCTTGGGGCTTTCCATGACGAGGTCGCGGGCGGCGGCCTGGATTTTATCCAGGCCGGCGAGCTGGGGCTGGGCGTGCTTGACCCACTCGATGGCCTCGGTGGCCAGCAACATGTAAAAGCGCACGGCGCGCTCGGAGATTTTGTGGTTGTAGCCAAACAGGAATTCGCCCCAGTTGCCGTCGGCGATCTGCTGGCGGGCGGAGAGGAAGAAGAAGCCGGCGTTGATGGCGTGGGCTCGGGCGGAGCGGAAGGCGGCGTTGAAGGCTTCGTGCTCGCGGATGCCTTCAAGCATCCACCGGGCGGCGGCGGATTGAAGGGGGCGTTTGCTCATTTACGATTTCGGGCTGCGGATTTAGGATGGGTTTCGTGAAGCATGATCGCAAAAACGAGCAGCGCGACGCGCGCCGCCTCCGCACGCTTCTTGACCGGATGCGCCAACGCGGTTTTATCAGCGCCTACTACTATGTGGAAAACCCCCGTAGAATTCTTGTCACGTGGCAGCCGCGTGGCGCGCTCCTTGAAAAAGACCTGCGGCAGCTTTTCCGCGAACTTGGCCCGCTCGCCCCCGCCGATTACAAATTGCTGGCGGAGGTCTTTGCCGAAAGCAACCGCCAACCGGCGCGGTAATTTTATTTCGGTGGCAGGGTTCATGCGATGGCGAGCTGGACGATGGCGTCTTCGCGGCGGGTGGCGGAGCGGCGGAGCAGGGCGAGCTGCGTGGCGGAGATGAGGCCCTGGGCGAAGGCGGCGGAGGCGAGGAGCTGGACGTCGGTGATTTCGCTGATGGTTTGAGAGCGCGTGATGGCGCCGAGGAGCTGTTCGTACTGGTTCATGGTGTGTCCTTTGTTTTGGTTATCGGAGGGCGAAAATCATTTGCTCGTTATGATTGCGGCGGGCTGCCTCCATTTCACTGGCGGCGGCGGGATAAGTAGCGCGCAGGCCGATTACAACGGTGCGCCGGATGAAGTCGCCCAGGCTGCGGTCCTCCGCGAGTGCCAAGCGACCGAGAATAGACTTTTCCGCGTCAAGCAGGTTGACCGCGACGTTCGCGGTTCCTTTGCCGATTGGATGTGCTGCCATGGTCAGGGCTGTTTTGGATGTCTTGGCGCACCAACCAGCAAACGTAATTGCTCAGGTTCCGGTCCAGTCGGGTTGCCCGGATTTGAGCTGCTGCCAGCAGATCACTGGGAAAGCTGATTCCTTGCGGTTTCGATGTGTTTTTGGTGGCCATGCGAGTAACTTGAAAGCAATTTGCAAGACTTGAAAAGAAAAGTCAACAAAAAAATTGAATTATTTTTCAGGGGTTATAAAGTCTTCCTAAATGGCTGAAGAACCTAAAAATTACATAGTGGTGGGCATCAGTTTTTGTCCAAAGGTGCGGTGCGGCGGCTGCGGCGAATGGTTCAAGCCGGACATGGTGGAAACGACGGTGCTGCCCAGCGGGACGACCGCGCCGGCCAGCGACGAATTGTCCGAGGCGGAAAGAGTGTCCAACCTGGCGCGGGGGCTGGTGGGCTGGTCGATATTTTTTCTGGTGGCGGGATTGCTCTGTCTTTTGGCCGATGCGATCTTTGCCCTGCTCGGCGGCGGAGCCGACCTGGTGACGGTTTTGTGCCTAACGGGCGCCGGCCTGGGGCTGGCTTTCTGGTTTTTCCTGGTGGGGCAGATTGTTCATATCCGGGCGCTTTTGGCCCGCGAAAAGGGACGTTAAAATTCTGCGTAAGTCGTTGATAATCTATTCATCCGTCCGGCAACGGTTGCCAAAGTGCCAGTCAGAATTAGAGATAAATTGAGCGATATTTTTGCCAGTAGGCTGCCAGTAACTTCAGTAACTTCATTTAGTATTCCGTCTCGCATTTAGGGTAAAACTTTCCTGAACCGCAGCCCGCCCCGGCTGCATAACGGAAAGTTTATCATGAGAAAAATGTCCGTCGGGGCAATCCTCGCCACCCTGTTAAGCGTTCAAGGTTTGGTTTTCGGCCAGGGGACGAATGGCACTTCGGTAAACCTCACGACGCTGGACAAGCTGCTGGCGGATCTGCCGGGCTTCACCAATTACGCGATCGAGCCGTATGCCACGTACGCGCCGAAGGCGCCGCAGCATTACGGCGGCGGCCTGCTGGCCATCTGGAATGTGAACGCGCAGTCCGATTCGCTCGTCAAGGCGGGCATCGGGTTGGGGCTGGACTGGCTGGGGAACCTGAGCCTGGTCTCGGCCAACGCGCAGATCTCGACGCCGTTTCATCCGTGGCCGAGCAAGTTTCCCACGTTGCTCATTTCTCCATTTGCGCTGGCCGGCGTGGGGACGGCGTATTCGGGCGCGGGCAATTTCAACGGGAGCGCCAGCACGATTGTGGACACGGGCGGCTACATCCAGTTCGGGCGGGCGGCAGGCGGGCAGTTCAACGTGGGCGTCTGCTGGGGCCGCTGGAACGGCGTGGGCGAGTACGACGTGGCGCGCTATCACTTTTTCGCGGGCTGGAGCCACGGGTTTTAAAACATGCTGCCGCTTGACATAAAGCAGGCCGGATTCTCCTGGGTGAACGCCCGGGCGCTGGCGGAGCGGTGCGCGGCGGCTTACCAGGCCGGAGGACAGAAGGCGGAGGACGGAAGCCGGACCAGATTGATAACCAACGCGCAGACGGATACGGAGGCGCTGGTGATCCTGGAGCCGGACTGTGTGTCGGTCTCGTTCCGTGGCTCGCGGAATCTGCGGGACTGGATCCAGGATTTCAAGGTGGCCAAGGAGCATCCGCGCACGGACCTGGTGGTGGAGGAGGCCGGGGACGTGGTGCAGGTGCACACGGGTTTCATGCAGGACGTGGAGAGTGTGAGCGAGGAGCTGACGCACGCGCTGCGGAACCTGGTGGTGAACGCGACGGGCCAGAAGCCGGTGTTTGTGACGGGCCATTCCAAGGGCGGGTCGGAGGCGATCTTATTCGCGCTGGAGCTGGCGCGGCAGAATTTCGTGCAGGTGGCGGGCGTGTACACGTTCGGCCAGCCGCGCGTGGGCAACGCGGTGTTCCGGCGGGTGTACAACGACGAGCTGCGGGCGCTGACGTGGCGGGTGGTGAACGAGAACGACATCGTGCCGCGGGTGCCGCTGTGGACGATGGGCTACCGGCATTGCGGGCAGGAGATTTTCCTGCCGGTCGGCGGGGGCTGGTGCCTGAACCCGGGCCTGGGCAGCCAACTGCTGAGCGACGCGATGGGACTGTGGGGCGCATGGCGGCAGGAGCGTGACGTGCTCGTGTCCGAGCACGCGATCGGGAGTTATCAGAAGCGGATTCAATTTCTATGACCCGAACCAAAACCGCGAAAGGGAAAGACTAATGATCCTGGCACAAGCAACACCGGAACCCGGCTCGACGATGCAGTTCATCCTGATCATCGGCCTGTTCGCCAACATCGGCATGGCCATGGCGACGATTTACATGGCCCGGCACGCGGGCAAGCAGCGCGAGATCCTGCCGGACCCGCTGCGGGTGCAGAAGATGGAGAAGCTGGCGGCGGAGAAGGATTGCATGGCGCGGCACGCGGACAGCACGCGGGGCATCGAGCAGTTGCACCAGCAGTTGATCGAGCTGGAAAAGTCGCGCGAGACGGCGCGGCAGCAGGCGTCGGAGGACCGGCGGGCAATTTACAAACACATCGACGTGGTGCGGCTGGAGCTGAGCCAGAAGATTGACGACATGCCGAGCAAGATCATCGCCGACCTGCGCAACGCGAAAGGGCTGCTGGAATCATGACTGAACTGGACCATGACATTGTAAATTTTCTGCTGCTGTTCCTGAACGACCCGGCGCTGGAAGGGCGGCCGGTGAGCGGCACGGAACTGCGGCGGGCGGTGCGCAGCCAGCATCAGCGCGTGGCGCTGACGGACGGCGACCTCAACCGGCTGATCGGGTTCCTGGAGCGGGAGAAATTCATCACCGGCACGACCGACACCATCGACGGGCAGCTCTGGGCGCTCACGCCCAAGGGGCGGATCCGGGCGCAAACGGCATGAGCAACAAGCGCACAGGCAAGATCGCGAGCCTGCCGCACGAGGTGCGGGAGCAGGTGAACGAGCGGCTGCGGGACGGCGCGAAATACCCGGCCATCATCAAGTGGCTGGAGAGCCAGGGCGTGCGCGGGGTGCAGGAGATGAACCTGACGAACTGGTTCCAGGGCGGCTACCAGGACTGGCTGAAAGACCGGCAACTGGCGGACCAGGTGGGGGCGCGGGCGAAAGCCAGCCTGGACCTGGTGCGCGAGCTGAAGGCGGCCGGCGACGTGCATATCACGGAGGCGAACGAGCTGATTCTGGCGAGCCAGATCAACGAGGCGCTGCAGGCGTTTGACGGGAAAGGGCTGAGCGATTTGCTGGCCGAGAAGCCGAAGGAATTTTTCAACCTGGCGGCGAGCGTGATCGGCCAGAGCAGCGAGCGGACGAAGCGTGAGAAGCTGGAGCTGGAGCTGAAGAAATACCAGGACGCGGTGAGCAAGGCGCGGGAGGAAATCCAAAAGCTGCGCGACCCGAAAGAGGAACTCGATGACTCCGAGCGCAACAGCATCATCGACAAGGTGGATGAAATCCTGGGCATCAAATGAAGCCGCGCACATGCAATTTTTACTGATCATAATCATGGCCGCCATCCTGCCATCGCTGAAAATTGATTCGGACCGGAAGGTCTCGAAGTATTTCCTGCCGTACCAGCTCGCGTGGATCCTGGATGATTCGCAGATGCGGCTGGGGGAAAAATCGGTGCGGATCGGCTGGACGTACGGCGACGCGTTCAAAAACGTGCGCAAGCGGCTGCGCCACGCCAAGCGGGATTATCTCTTCACCACCAAGGACCAGGCTACGGCCATCGAGTATGTGCAGACCGCTTACAACTTCTGCGAGATCTACAACTACACCAAGAGCATCCTCGCGCATGGCATCGAGGATTGGAAGGTGCCGGTGTTCAAGGACGGCCGGGCGACGGGCTTCACCGAGGACGTGAAGGTGGGGCTGATCAAGTTCGACAATGGCAGCCGGATCATCGCCTTCAGCTCGAATCCGAACGCGCTGCGCGCCTTTGGCGGCGACGTGGGGATGGACGAGTTCGCGTTTCATCCATCGCCGGAGGAATTGTGGGCGAGCGCGCAGGGCCGCATCACGTGGGGCTATGACCTGGGCGTGTGGTCATCGCACAATGGCGAGGACACGCTGTTTTACACCTTCGCCCAGGAGGCGCAGAGCGGCAAGGGCGGCTGGAGTTATTACCGGGTGACCATGGAGGACGCCGTCGAGCTGGGCCTGGTGGAGAAGATCAACCAGGTGAGCGGGCAGAAGTTCACGCGGGAACAGTTCATCCAGGATTGCAAGAACCGGGCGCGGCTGCCGGAAGTTTATGAGCAGGATTATATGTGCAATCCGAAGGGCGGCACGGCGGCGATCGTGCCATGGAGCGCCATCGCCCGCTGCCTGATGGATTACCAGATCGAGCGGGTGCATTTGGAATCCGACCAGATTTTGAAGCTGTTCGGCGAGTTCAATCCGGCGCAACAAACGGCGCGCGAAAAGCAGATTGCAGTCTGGGTGCAACAGGCTTTCAGCAAGACTTTCAAAACGCCGTTCCGGGCGCGCCTGGGCTTCGACGTGGCGGCCTCCGGGCAGGGCGACCTGGCGGCGATCTATACCGACGAGAAGAAGGGAAACGAGCTGGTCCTGCGTTCGCTGTTCACGTGCCGGACGGAAGATTGGAATTTTCTCAAGACGGTGCTCTGGACGTTCCATCGCCGGCTTTCCTCGCTGCAATCGTGCGGGGATGAGACGGGCCTGGGCCGGCAGATCTGCTGGGAAACGTCGAAGCAGTTTCCGGGCGTTTTCACGCCGGTGAACTTTTCCAGCGAGAAGCATGACATGGGCTTTGCGCTGATGAACCAGCTCACGGTGGCGGAGAAGCGGTTCCCGCGGGACGAGCGGGACATCGCCGCGGATTATTTCGGGCTGCGCAAGACGTACTCGGGCCGGAAATGGATTTTCTCGGAGGGCCGCAACGCGCTGAACCCGGCGAGCCACTGCGACATTGCCTGGGGCGGCGGCCTGGCCACCAAGGCGGACGCGGTGGAGACCTGGGGCGGCGGAAAGGGGGCGATGCTGATATGACGCAGGCAGATCTCATCGGCAAGGCGTTCACCATGCTCCGCACGGAGAAGGCCATGCGCGACTGGTGCCAGGCGGCGGAACCGCTGCTGCGCCATGATCCCGGCGACGCGTGGTATAAAGCCGCCGGCATCGTCCGGCGCGATCCGACGGACGCGACCATCGGCTCGGGGAATTTCACGCAGGGCATCCCGGCGTTCTGGTTCGCCCGGGCGCTGGATCCCCTGATGCTGGAGCAGCTCTACACGCCGTACCGGGACAGCGCCTGGGTGCGGCGGGCCATCAAGTTTGTGAGCGGGCCGATTTCGAGCGTGGACCTGGTGTTCACCAAGCCGAAGCTGGACGCGTCGCTGCGGCGGCACAAAGGGCGCGGGCCGAGATTGTTCACCAGCCGGGGCATCGTGCGGCGCGAGCCGGACAATGAGATCGAGCTGCCGCAGATCCGGCAATGGCTGCGCGAGCCGATGGAGGAGCTGACGTACGAGGATTTTGTGGAGGCCAGCCTGGGCTGGTACATGCTGAATGAATGTTTCTGGCTGCTGGGCGACGACCTGAACGTGCCGTTTCCGGAGGCGAGCAAGCGGCCGTTCCAGCCGATCATCGTGGCGCGGCCGGACCGGATGCGGCCGGTGCTGGAGGACGGGAAGATTGCGGCGTGGGAGTTCACGGATTACAGCGGCAAGACGTGGGCGCTGGACAAGGAGCAGGTGGTGCGGCTGTTCGGGTGGAATCCGTACGACCCTCATCGCGGCCTGGGCGATTACCCGAGCGCCGCCATCGCGGCGGAGAGCCACTGGTTGGGCGGCAAGTTCAAGCGGGCGCTGACGGCGGACAACGACACGGCGCCGATCATCAACGCCAAGAACGGCACGCCGAGCGACGCACAGATCGACCAGATCAAGATGCAGATTCTGGAGCGGCGCTCGGCCAAGCAGCGCGGGATGAGCAAGACGTTGTTTTTGCCAGCCGAGATTGATGTGCATGACCCGAAGATTTTGAGCGTCGATGCGGGGTTCATCAGCTCGATGCTGGAGGACCGGCACGAGATCTTCATGGCGTTCGGCGTGCCGCCGAGCCTGGCGGACGTGAAGGCCAGTTACAGCATCGGCCAGGCGAGCGACTGGTTCGCGCTGATCTTCAACACGTGCATTCCCGTGGGCGGAAAATTCTGCGCGGTGCTGGAGAAGCTGATTTTAAAACTGACCGGGCAGCAGGTGGAGGTGGCGCTGGATTGGGACGAGCACTACGTGATGCAGCAGGTGCGCAGCGAACGAATGAAGGACGCGGACAGCCTGTTCGCCAAGGGAATGCCGATGAAGGACATCAGCGATCACCTGCGCCTGGGCCTGCCGCGGTTTGACAATGACGACATCGGTTACATCCCCATCAACATCACGCCGACACAGAGCGAGGAGGAGATGGCCGAGACGGCGCCCAAGCCGGAGGATTATTCCGAACAGCCGGGGCCCAAGCCGGGCGAGGCCGAGCCGCCCAAAGAAGTGCAGGAGATGATGCGGGCGCTGGCGGCCCGCGGCGATGCCGGCCCCACCGTGCGCAGCCCGAAGACGGAGGCGCTGTGGAAGGCGCACATGCGGATCCGGACCAAGGCGATAAAATTATTCCAGAGCAAAAGCTCGAAGGTTTTCAACGCGTACCGCATCGCGGCGCTGCGCAAGCTGGAGCAGGCGAAAAAGGCAGTCGAGAGCCGAGGGTCGAGGGTCGAGGGCAAGAGCCTGGTGGATGTGATTTTTGATCCGAAGCTGTTCGGGCTGGATTTGTTCAAGGCGCTGGAGCCGGTGATGCGGGCGACGCTGGCGATGAGCGGCAAGGAACTTTTCGAGGAGATCGGCCAGCCGGATGATCCGTGGCAGATGGCGCCGGGCAAGGTGCTGTCGTTTGTGTCCAGCCGCGAGGCGCTGGTGAAGCGGGTGGGCGAGACGGCCCAGAGCCAGCTCAACACGGCGCTGCAGGAGGGGCTCGAAAAGGGCGAGACGACGGAGCAGCTCAGCGATCGCGTGCGCGGCGTGTTCAACAATCTTTCCAAGTACGAGGCCAAGCGGATCGCCATGACGGAGACGAACGTGGCCTACAACTTCAGCCGGCAGGAGGCGATGACGGACGCGGGCATCGAATACAAGGCGTGGCTGAGCAGCCATGGGCCGAACGTGCGCGACGCGCACGCGCAGGCCGAGGACGATTACATCGACGATCCGATTCCCATTGACGAGCCATTCGAGGTGGGCGGAGAGGAGCTGATGTACCCGGGCGACCCGGCGGGCTCGCCGGAGAATGTGATCAACTGCCAGTGCATCCAGTTGGCGGCGGACAAGCAGGACGAGGACGAGAAGAGCGTGACGTACCTGGTGCATGGCGCGGGGGAAATGACGTTTCGCAAAAAGGAGGTCGCATGAGGTCAACGGGACGAATTGACGCCGGCGGCTCCAGGACGGGCCGGGAATGCGGATGGCGTGATGCTGCAGGCGGCTTGGAATCGTCATTGCAAGGCCATAACGCGGCGTTGCAACAGCCAGAATCAGGGTCGAGTGACGAGAGTCGAGAGTCGAGGGCAGCGGCAAGGCAGAATTAGAGATTTTATGAGCAGAAAATTTGTCAAGGCGCTCCGGCCGGGTTTGAAGGTCCGGCGGACGGGCGTGTTCGGGTTCGGCCGCAAGATCGAGGTGAGCGGCGACGGGCTGACGTACCGGGTGGAGCGCAAGGGGGCCAACGAGGAAACCGCCCGCCTCATCAACAGCAAAATTCCGGTGGCCGTGATCCGGCCGCCATTGCCAGCATGAAAACATTACGCCGAACCATTCATCCGCAGATCCGCGTGATCGACGCCAAGCTCGGCCTGGTCGAATACGTGGCGAGCGACGAGAGCCTGGACAGTTACAACGAGGTGGTGCGCGCCAATGGGGCGCGGTTCAACCGATTCCAGAAGAACGCGCCGTTCGTGGACAGCCACAATTACGAGAGCATCGAGTGCTGCGTGGGGAAGGTGGTGGATTTTGCGGTGCGCGGGCGCGAGGTGATCGAGACTTGCCAGTGGGCGATTGATGTGGCGGCGAACAAGCTGGCGCAGTTTGGCTTTACGATGACGGCGGCGGGCTATTTGAAGGCGGTGAGCATCGGGTTCATTCCGACGGCGTTTGTGACGCGGTGGGACAATGACCCGACGGCGTGGCGGGACCAGCTCAAGGAGCTGGGCCTGCACGAGGAGGACGGCGTCCGCTGCATCTATACGGAGTGGGAGCAGATGGAGCTCTCGGCCTGCATCCTTGGCGCGAACGGCAATGCCGTGGCGCGCGCCTACAAAGCCGGCGTGATTGATGACGCCGCGCTGGACCTGATTTCCAACGAGTTCGCCAAACGTGAAACCGCCTGGGCCACCGATGATCCCGCTGTTGTGGCCCAGGCAAGGCAGCGGGCGCGGATGGCTTTCCTGTTGGACCTGAACCGAAAAATCAAATCAATCTGAACATGAAACGTATTTTACTCATCGCCGACGCCGCCGAGGGCGTGCTGTCGGAAAAGGACTTTCAAAGAAAAGTCATTGACGGCGTCGAGAGCCAGAACAAACGGCTCGGCACGCTGGAGACGAAAATCTCCGACATCGATAAGGTGCTGGCGGATCCCGACCGCTGGGACAAAGCCGGCAAAAAAGCGCTGGAAGACCTGACGCTGGCCAAGAACAAAATGAACGAGACGTTTGAGGACGTCATGAAACGCATCGAAAAGGTGCAGAAGCAGGTGGCGCTGACGGCCCGCACCTCGTTCCGCGATCCCGTCGAGCGCGCCCTGGCGAACAACGAGGAATTCCGCGCGTGGCTGAATGCCGCGGCCCGGTACATCGCGCACCACACCAAGGGCGTGAGCGCGCCGCTGGATCCGGCGTACAAGAAAATCATCGAGGACGTCAACCAGAAAGCCCTGACGGGCGTGGACGCCGGGCTGGGCCAGGCGGTGGTGCCCATCGAGACGTTCAACGAGATTTACGACCTGCTCCTGCAGTACGGCGACTGGGCGTCGCTCGGGGTGCAGCGCGTCGGCGCGCGGACCACGGTGCTGCCGGTGGCCACGGCGCGTCCGCAGTTCTACTGGATCGGCAACCAATCGACGCTGGCGGAAGGCGCGACCATCACCAGCGGCGCCTTTGGCGGCGGCCAGGTGCTGCTCATCATCAACACGCTCGCCGTCCTGATGTACGTGGCGCGCGAGCTGTTGGCGGACTCGACGGTGGACCTCGCGCCGTACGTTGTGCGGCAGATGATCCAGAGCGTGAACTGGGGCATGGACACCGCGGCCTTCATCGGCACGGGCAACATGGACACCACGAACGCCGGCTATGTGGGCGTGTTCAACGCCGCGCTGGCCAACACGAACCTGGGCGTGGGCGCCGGCGCGGGCCGGACCACGGTGGGGGCGCTCAAGATTGACGACTTCGTGAGCGTGCTGCTGGCGGTGAGCGCCGAAGTGCTCAACCGCAAACCGAAGTGGTGGATGCATCCGCAGATGGTGGCGCGCCTGCCGCTCATCCGCGACAACCAGGGCCGCGCGATCTTCCAGACGATGCTGGAGGCGCCGGTGCCGGGAGCCATCATGAGCATCCTGGGCTTCCCGATTCACCTGACGAACATCGCGCCGAACACGGACGGCAACGGGCAGGCCGTAGCGGCGTTTGGCGATCCCGAAGGCCAGGCGGTGGGCATCCGGTCGGACCTGGAGCTGGCGACGAGCGCGGACATCGGGTTCCCGCAGAACCTCATGGCGTACCGCACGCTGATGCGCGCGGGCGTGAAGATGAAGACGCAGGCGGCCAGCACCACGCTCAAGCCGTTCGCGGTCCTCTCGACCGCCGCGGTGTAACCCGCGGACCAAACCGACATCAACTCTTAACCAAAGGTTAAAAATGAAAACTGAAAACGAAATCCGAGCCATGTCTCTGGAGGACAAGCAGAAGCTCGTCGTCGAGCTTCGCGCCACCCCCACGGACGACAAATTCTACGCCACGGCCAAGGCCCTCATCGCCTTCATCACCGGCTTGACCGGCAAGCTGAAGTGGGTTGAGCCCGAGCTGGGCGAAGTGAAAAACATCGCCGGCCACGACATCAGTTGCGACGGCAAGGTCATCTCCAAGGATGCCACCGCCAAGGTGTATCCCTGGCAGGCGGCCGCGTTGTCACGCTGGGTCGAACCGAGCGAGGAGTTCGCTGCGGTGCTCGCCAAGCGCAACATTGAATTGACCAAGCTCCGTCCGGCAGAAGCGCCGGCTCCGGCCGCATCTGAATTACCGATCACCGAGATCATCAAACAGGCTGTGGCGGAAGGCATCAAGGAAGGATTGAAGGGCGCCGGAAAGGTTGCCGCAATGATCCTGCTGTTCGCCTGCCTGCTGTTGGGAATGAACCTGCAGGCGCAGGTACAGACGACGGCGCTGGGCGCGCCGAACTCGTACCACGTTTACTATGTGGCGGGCCTGAATGGGGGGACCAACTTCATTCTGGGCACCAACTACTACACCACGGCCACCATCACCACGAACACGCTGGTGTCGCCGGGCATCATCATCAGCAACGGGATCGCCTACAACAATCCCTCCACGAACTACACATACTCGACGAACGTGCCGGGCGTGGTGAGCGTTCCGAACCAGGACCTGCTCTGCATTTATCTGCAGTACGTGCTGAACACGTCCGGGACGGGCATCGCCACCAACACCTGGGACTACTCGGTGGATGGGATGAACTGGCAGACGAACGCGCTGGTGATCACGCTCACGGGCGCCGGCACCGTGCCGGTGGCCACAAGTTCGACGCAAAGCCAGTTTGGGCCCGGCTACATCCGGCTCAACCAGCTCGGCTACCCGAGCACCACGGTGTTCATGACGAATGTCATCCTGGAGGTGGCCGGGAAGGCGAGCAAGACCGGCCCGTTCTAACCTGACGTTTAACCATCAACAAAAAAATCAACTGGAAATGAACATGAAAAAATTAATCGCAGCAGCAATCGCCAGCACCATGCTGGCTTTGGGCGCATGGGCGCAATCGACCCAGCCGACGGTTCCGCTGGGCACCTATCAAGCCACGCCGTTCCTCGGGCAGGGATTCATGTGGACGGCCACCAACGCGTCCTCGGCGCTGAGCAGCCTCGGGTTCTCCGGCACCATATCGAGCAACCTGCCGATCGGGAACGGCGCGGGCCTGACCAACCTGACCGGCCTGTTGTGGACGAACAGCGCGGCGTCGTTTGCGACGTCGGGCAAACCGTTCACGGCGCCGGCGGCGGGGCTTCTGACGGTGAGCGTCGAGACGACGAACGCGGCGCTCGTGGCCGTGAGCAACGCCACCAGCACGGTGGTGATCTTCATGGGCGGCGTGACGGCGCTGGGGACGAACTGTTGGAGCGCGACGATGCCCTGCAACTCCGCGGACAACGTGGTGGTGACCAATCTCACCGGCACGGTGGCCACGCTGGGAAGCTGGTTCCAGGTCTTGCATTAGCGGAATAGCTCTGCCGCGTGTTACCCGCCCCGGTCGCGCGGCACAAGGGCGGCGGCGCCCTTTAACGTCCATTTTTGGGCGCTGCCGTCCGATTTGAAAAATGAAAATGAAGGCACAAAACAAAGTAAACGGGCGGGCGCTGCGGACGCCGCCGCGGGACCGGATGCTGCGCCCGGGCGAGACGGTCGGGCGCGCCACCACGGCGGACATTCTGCCGCGCAAGCTGGTGGTGCCGGGATCGCGCCCGATCCTGGTGACGAGCGCCGAACCGAATCCGGGAGATTGAAACCATGAATGCCGGTTTTGCCAATTTGACGACGCTGAAGCAGCAGCTCCTGGCGCCGGAGCTGCAGACGCGGAACGACTGGGACAACCTGTTGCAAGTAATCGGATTGGGCGTGGCCGGATCGTTTGGGCGCTATTGCAACCGGGATTTCGATTGGAAGATCGGGGCGCAGGAAGTGACCCAGGGCGAGCGGGATCACTGGTATGTGCGGCGCACGCCGGTGAGCAGTTTCACCAAGGTGGAGCTGCGCTATTTCCGGGCGGATCCGTGGACGGACATCAGCGGCCAGCCGCTGGCGGCGGACGAGCACAAGGGGCTCATCCATTTCGGCTACACGCTGGGCCGGCGGCCCATCCAGGTGCGGATCACCTACAACGGCGGCTATTTCTGGGAACAGCTTGAGCCGAGCACCAATGGCTATCCCACGCCGGTCCCGGACGACATCACGAACAATCCGGCGGGGATCGATCCCAGCTCGTTCTACCTGCCGAACGATTTGATTTTTGCCTGGGTGACGCAGTGCCGCAAGGTGTGGGAAGCGGCGGACAAGATCGGCTCGAAGATAACCGAGGTGGGGTCGAACACGCGGAACCCGAGCGAGGCGCTGGCCGGGCTGGACCTGGTGCCGGAGGTGAAAGAGATCCTGAACAGCTACATCCGTTACCAGCTCACATGAACGAAGCCGTTCAAATCACCATCGACCAGGACACCGCGACGCCGGCGCTGGAGCGGATCACGGACAAGGCGGCCCTGGGCGCGGCGCTGGCCGGCGAGATGGACAAGCAGAACCAGTTCACCGTCTCGCACATTCAGCAGCGGTATATGAGTTTGCCGAAGGATGGCCCGACCTCGCTGGATGGGTTGCGCACGATCAGCAACCGTTTGCGCGCGTCGGTGCGGGCCAGCCGTTCGGAGATTGCCGAGGCCGGCGTGAAATCGGCAATGGGGTCGAACGTGGCGTATGCGGAGATTTTGGAGACGGGCGGGGACACGGCGCCGCACAAGATTGTGGCCCGGAACGCGAAGGCGCTGGCGTTCAACGGAATTTTCCGCCGCTCGGTGAATCATCCGGGCTCGCACATCGAGGGGCGGCATTATGTCCGGCGCGGCATCATGGACCGGCTGGAGGAATATGGCGCGGCGTTCACGCGGGCGATCCTGCGGCTGGCCCGAACCGGAGGCGCGTCATGAACGATCTCGTTGCCCTCCAATACGCGCTGTTCCGCGGGATGCGATCGGCGGACGTGTTTGCCGACGCGAACGTGGTGCTGGGCCGGGATTACATCTCGAAAAAAATTGACATGGCCAAGTGCTGGCTCACGCCGAGCCCGAGCGGGAAATTCGGGATCGGGCTGGTGGTGCAAATACCCAGCACGCGGTTTCCCAAGCCGAACAGTTTGCAGCGCGAGCGCCTGTTCGGCATCGGGATTTACGAAAACCCGAATGACAACTGGCGCCCGAACATCGGCACGCTGCGCGGCTGCGATGACTGGGCGGATTCGGTGATTGATTTTCTTTGGAACTGGCGGCTGTGGCGGGCCAGCGGGCTGATTTTGGAGGATCACGTGACCGTCGAGGACAAGACTTTTGAGAAGGCCGGCATCCTGGGCATGAACGCCTTTGCGCTGCTGCGGCAGGAGGCGCATCCGCTCACGCGGGCGGCCACGCCGCAGATCACGGTGGCGATCAAC
>Ga0335069_10003803_pt1 | contig 22612 bp, 21 predicted proteins | sample Lox_Sample_11_FD_206714 | JGI IMG/M metagenome (GOLD analysis project Ga0335069, IMG submission 206714) | Soil microbial communities from Loxahatchee National Wildlife Refuge, Florida, United States - Lox_Sample_1.1 | ecosystem: Environmental > Terrestrial > Soil > Wetlands | place: USA... | reverse complement strand
CGACGACCGGGGCGAGGAAGAACTGCGTCAGCGCATAGGCCGACGAGATCAACCCGAAGATCCACGACGCCTGCGAGAAGCTGCCGCCGACGAAATGCTGGATGAGCTTCGGCAGGATCGGGAAGGCAAGCCCGACGCCGAGCATGTCGATGAAGACGATGGAGATGACGATGACGAGGCTTCCCTTGCGCATCGTGAAATCCCCCTAACCCGTTTCGCCGAGACGATCGCGTAAGGAATTGAGGGATCTTTGCCACCAGCGCGCGACGTGCTCGAGCGTGGCGCGTTCGGGAAAGCGGTGCCGCGCCACATGCTCCTTCGGAATCGTGTCCCAGGCCCGGTGCTCGATCGACACGCGCGTTTCCCGCTCGACCGCCTCGAAGCGCACTTCGACTTCCGTAGATTGCTCGGGCGTGAAGGTCGCCTGCTGCCACCGGAAGACCAGCCGGGCGCCCGGCTCCCACACGGAGATGCGGCCGATCTCGAACTCCTTGCCGCCCGGCAATGTCGTGAACAGGCGTCCGCCGACGCCGGGCTCGAAGGCGAGCCTGCCGTCGCCGCGCGGTGTGATCTGAAAAAGGCTGCTCGGCCGCCACCATGAGGCGATCTCTTCGGTGAACGCCTTGAAGGCGCGCATCGGATCGGCGGGAACGCGCAAGGAGACCAGAACACTCGACGTCACGTCTCATCCTTTTCGAGATGATCGCGCAATGCCAGAAGCTGGCGCGCCCACATTTTCTCGGTCTCTTCCAGCCAGTCCTTGAGCTCGTCCATGCGCTTGCTCTGATAGCGATAGATGCGCACGCGGGAATCGAACTGATCGCGGTCTTCGTCGACAAGGCCGCATTCGCGCAGCGTCTTCAGATGCCGGCTCATCGCGGGGAACGAGATCTCGACCGCCTCCGCAAGCTCGCCGGCGCGCCTCGGTCTCTCGCGCAAAAGGTCGATCACCTGCCGTCGGTGCGGATCGGCGAGCGCGGCGAGCGTGCGGTCGATGGCGGCGTGCTTCACTTGAGCGTCTGGTATTTGAGGCCGGTCTTCTTCTCCTGATCCTCGAGGGACGGCTCTGCGACGGTCTGCGCGAAGCTCCAGTGATGGCCTTCGGGATCGACCGCCATGTAGGTGCGATCGCCATAGAACTGGTCGGCGGGCTCGGCGGCGATGACGGCGCCGGCGGCGCGGGCTCTCTCGCAATGCTTGTCGATGTCGCGTTCGACCCGCACATGCAGGCGCTGCGTGTTGGCTCCGCCGGCCGAGATCGGACTCTTGCACCAGTCCTTCCAGGCGGGCCATTCGCTGCCGACCATAATCACGCCGTCGCCATAGCTCATCTCGGCATGGGCGATCTCGCCCGCCCCATTGACGAGCACCATGCTCGGCTCGAAGCCGAAGGCCTTCTCAAGCCAGGCCAGCGCGGCGCGCTGGTCCTTATAGATGACCGAAGGAATGAAAACCGCGCGATCGGACATACCGGTGCTCCCATTCGATTTCCGTTTCTGGAAATATTTAACAGCAAACGCAAATACCGTGTCAAGCGTGCCCGGCCCCGGGGAACGCGATGGGAGGGGATTTCAGGCCGCCGCGGCGCGCTGGCCCTTGGCCGGGCCCGAGAGGGCGCGATAGGCCGAGGAGGCCGCCGACAGCGTCAGCCCGATGCTGAACGGCGCCAAGATCAGCGAGATGAAGATCAGCTGCGGCATGTGGCGGTGGACCACGTCGCGGAGCTCGAGCATGTGCTGCTGGATCACCTGCTGGTCCGTCGTCTGGCCCGGCGGCAGCACTGCCTCAAGATCCTTGCCCATGAGTGCGATGATGCTTGCGCTCTCGATCAGCACGAGCGGAATGGCGATCGCCAGCACGACCGCGAAGATGCGCCAGAAGTTCCCTTTCGACAGCGACCACACGGCCGCGAAGTCGATGCGGTTTTCGGTGACGATGGCCGGCACCAGAAGAAAGCCGATGCGGATCGCCGCGTAGATGAGCAGACACAGGGCCGGCAGCGCCAGAACCGCCGCCACGGCCGAAACGACGCCGCCGATGCTCATCGCCTCCGCCAGCACCAGCACCGCGATGCCGAACAGGAAGTAAAGAACAAGCAGCGCGCCATAGACGCGGAACTCGGGCTGGCCGAGCGCGAAGTGGAACACCGCAGCGCCCTGCCGCAAGCCGAGCGCCTGGCGCGCCACCGAGACATACATGATCGCGGAGAGCAGCAGCGTCAGGAGCGTGACGGCGAGGCTTTCGACCTGGCTGGCCACCGGCTGGCTCGCACCGGCATAGCCATCCGCAAGCTCTGGTAGAAAGTTCAGCAGCGTCGACAGCACCATCGGAAACCAGATGAGACCGATGATTGTCCCCAGTTGGGCAAAGGTAAACCCGTAGGCGTCGAGGATCGTTCTGCCGACGGGAAGCCTATTCATAGAAGGTGAATTCCTAGCCGAGGGGGGCGGGCATGAGTCGATCCGCGGCCGGAGTGGACACTGCCGGGGCGTCCGGCACAAGGGCGCGATAGGCCGCTGCGGCGGCGCCCGATGAAAGCCCGACGGTCAGGGGCCGGACGAGAAACCAAGCGGCGTAGAGATATGGAAGCCATGTCAGGACATAATGCATGCGCGCGGCAACGGTTTGCGCCGAGCCCGCCAATTGGATCGCGATCGGCGAGACACTGGTCGCCTGGCCCACGGCTGCAAATCCCACAAAGGCGAACTGGATTCCGAGGTAAAGGAGCCAGGCCGGCGCGGCGACACAGGTCATCACGAAGAACGCACGCCAGAAATTGCCGCGCGTCAGCTCCCATGCCGAGATGAGATCGATCCTTTTCTCGGCGACCACGATGGCGACGAGCAGAAACGACAGGCGAACGATGACGCTGATGACGAAGGCGAAGAACGCCAAGAGCAGCGCCCACACCAGCCACGTCACGATGCGCACGGAGGGGATTCCGTCGATCGGCCCGACGAACTTTCCCGCGTAGCCGATGGCGCCGGCCACGACCAGCACGAGGATCAGCCCCGCGATCTCCACCGTCAGAAGTATCAGCGTGTAGGCCGCGAGAGCCGCGAAGGCCCGCAGTTCCGACGGACCCAGCGCGAAATGCACGAAGGCGCCCTTGTCGCGCAGCCCCAGCGCCTGGCGCATCACCGGCGCGACGGCGATCGCTTCGAAGAACAGCACGGCGATCTGGTAGAGATAGAAATAGCCGGCGCCTTCATAGGCGGCGTAGCGATTGCCCGCGGCGATCGCCGCCATCACACCGGCGAAATAGTGCGAGATGACGAAATAGCCGCCGGCCAGGACGACAAGAGTCGGCAGCCAGATGAGCCCGATGATGGTCGCGAGATGACCGAACGCGAACCCATAGGCCGCGCCGATCGTACGCCAGACCGGAATTTTCTCCACGCGAGCCTAGCCTTTGGTCACGCCAAGATAACCCTTCGCCACCGCGCCGTTGCCGAGGCCGAGGAACACGATCGAACGGATAAGGCCGAACGCGATGATCAGCGGAAGGGCGACGCGCAGCATGTGGAACATGCCTTTGACGATCGACAGGTAGAAATCGCTGAGCTCGTCGGGCGTCATGTTGGGATGGAAATGCGTCATCAGATCCGGCGGCATGAACGGTCCGATGAGGATGTTCTGCAGGATGCCGAAGCCGATCGCGACGGGAACGAAGACGACGAAACACACCGCGAAGATGCGCCAGAAATTTCCGCCGGCCAGCTCCCACGACCTGATCAAGCCGATCTGCCCTTCCGCCACGACGACAGCCGGCAGGAAGAAGAACAGCCGCACCGCGGCGTAGATGATCCAGCAGAGGGCGATGAGGCCGATCACCACGGCGATCGCCGTGCCGAAATGCGCGACGAATTTGATCGCTGCGAGCACCAGCGCAACCGTTGCGGCTGCCGTCAGTGCGACGATCAGGATGTAGGAGAGGACGGCAAGAAACACCGCTCCGATCATGCGCCAGACGGGTGCGCCCAGCGAGAAATAGACGAATGTCGGGCCCGGCATTTCGCCGAGCGCCTTCTTCTGAAGTCCGACCGTCACCATCGACTGCACGACGACCCCGACCAGCCAGATCAGGCCGCCGATCCGGCGAAGGGCGTAGAGCGTGGAGATGTCGAACTGGCCGTTCATGATCTGGCCGGGGAGCTCCGGCGCGAGGCCGTAAACGATGCCAGCGATCAAAAGCACGTAGATCACGTGCGGCAGCCAGGCGATCCCGAGGACGGACAGGAAATCCGCAAAGGCAAAGCCATAGGCGCCCGAAATGGTCTCGCCGACCGGCAGCTTGTTCATGATCCCCTCCGCCCCAGAAACCCAAGCTTATGCTTGCACGGCATTTCGGACAATCGCGTGACGCGAAGGCGGCGCCCCCGGCTCTGATGACAGTCTGTCACCCGCTCGCTAAGGTCCGGAAAAAGCAAGGGAGGACACAATGGGGTTCGCCGAATACGCGGAATTCGATGGCCTGGGCTTGGCAGAGCTGGTGCGGAACCGGGACGTCAAACCCATCGAGCTGGTCGACGAGGCCATCGCCCGCGCCGAGAGGCTCAATCCGAAGCTCAATTTCGTCGTCTTCCGTGATTACGACCGCGCCCGCGAGGCCGCGAAAGGCGATCTGCCGAAGGGCCCGTTCGCCGGCATCCCCTTCTTCCTGAAAGACATCTACGCCCTGGCCCAGGGTATGCCGACGCGGCAGGCTGCGCGTTTCATGCCGGCGGTGCCCTCCCAGAGCGATTGCCTCCTCGTTGAGCGCCACAAAAAGGCCGGTCTTGTATTGCTCGGCAAGACGAACGTGCCGGAATTCGGTCTCGTGCCGACGACGGAGTCGAAGCTCTACGGCCCGGCGCGCAATCCCTGGAATCTCGAACATTCGACGGGCGGATCCTCCGGCGGTTCGGCAGCCGCGGTGGCGGCGCGCATCGTCCCCCTCGCCCACGCCAATGACGGCGGCGGTTCGATCCGCATTCCTGCGTCCTGCTGCGGTCTTGTCGGCCTCAAGCCGACGCGCGCGCGCATGAGCTATGCGCCCGATTTCGGCGACATCATCGATGGTCTTGCCAACGATCATGTCGTGTCGATTTCCGTGCGCGATACGGCGGCCGCGCTCGATGCGACCGCGGGATGCACTGAGGGCGATCCTTATTGGGCACCCGATCCGCCGGCCTCCTATCTCGCCGCGATGGCACAGAAGCCGAAACGTCTTCGCATCGCTTATTCCACTAAGAAGCTCGATGGCCGCGAGCTGCATCCCGATTGCGTGGCGGCGGTGAAAGACGCTGCAAAGCTCTGCGAAAGCCTCGGCCACATCGTCGAAGAAGCGATGCCCGAACTCAATCAGACGATGCTCATCCCGGCCTTCATGGCGTTCTGGGCCGCGAACCTCGCCGCCGGCATCGACTACATCGCCAAGCTGACGGGACAGACGCCGACCGATGAAAAGTTCGAAGGTCTGACCTGGGGTCTCTACGAAGCCGGCAAACGCATCACGGCGAGCGAATATCTGCATGCAAAGGCGGCCATGCAGCAGGCGCCGCGCAGAGCCGCGAAATTCCATGAGACCTACGATGTGTGGCTGTCGTCGACGCTTGGTACGCCGCCGGTAAAGCTCGGCACTTTCGACATGGAAGAGCGCGATCCGCAGAAATCCTTCGCACCGCTGATCGACTATGTCCCGTTCACGGCGATGCAGAACGTGACCGGACAGCCGGCGATCAACCTGCCGCTCCACTGGAACGATGCAGGGCTTCCCGTCGGCACGCACTTCGTCGGCCGCTACGGCGACGAGACGACGTTGCTGCAGCTGGCCGCGCAGCTGGAACAGGCCGCACCCTGGGCGCAGCGCCGCCCCAACCTCGAGGGCTGAACCATGGCATTCGCCGAATACGACCATTACGACGCGACGGGGCTCGCCCAGCTCGTGCGCCGCGGCGACGTCTCGCCGTCAGAGCTTGTCGAAGAAGCGATCGCGCGCATCGAGCGCCACAACCCGAAGCTCAATGCCGTGGTCTACAAAGCTTTCGACGAAGCGCGCAAAACCGCAAAGGGCAAATTGCCGGGCGGGCCGTTCAAGGGCGTGCCGTTCCTGATCAAGGACATCTCCATGCCCGTCAAAGGCTGGCCGATGACCAACGGCTCGGCCTATCTGCGCGGCTACGTGTCGGATGCGGATGGCGAACTCGTGCGCCGCTATCGCGCGGCGGGCGTGGTGCTGGTCGGCAAGACCAACACGCCGGAATTCGGCATTCCGGGCACGACCGAAGGCCGTCATCTCGGCATCTGCAGAAATCCGTGGAATCCTGATCATTCGTCGGGCGGATCATCGGGCGGTGCAGCCTCGGCGGTTGCGTCCGGCATGGTGCCCATGGCGCATGGCAGCGATGGGCTCGGCTCGATCCGCATCCCGTCCGCGCAATGCGGCCTCGTCGGCGTCAAGCCGACACAGAACAGAAATCCCGGCGGCCCCGACGATCGCGGCCGTGCGCACGGCCTCGTCGTCGATCACGTGCTGACACGCTCCTTGCGCGATAGCGCGGCCATGCTCGACTGGACCGGCTATGCGGAAGACGACGCACCCTACGCGCCGATTCCCAAGGAGCGTCCGTATACGGAGGAAATCCGCACAGCGCCGGGCAAGCTCCGCATCGCGATCTCGACGGAAGTCCCGCGCGGCGTGTCGCCGACGCCCGATGTCCAGGCCGTGTTCGACAAAACCGTGAAGCTGCTCGGCGAGCTCGGACACACCATCGTCGAGATGAAATGGACGGGCATCGACTGGCGGCGTCTCTATCGCGCGCAAGGTGCGGTCTCCGGCGCCATGATGGCGGCGAGCATCGACGACTGGACGAAAGTCCTCGGACGCGAACCGTCGGAAGACGACATGGAGCCGCTCGCCTGGGCGAGCTATCGCGCGTCGAAGAATCTCTCGTCGTCGCAGATCGGCACGGGCCTGCAGGATCTGCGTCTCATCTCGCGGCATATCCTGGCCCTGTGGCGCGGCTTCGATGTGCTCTTGTCGCCCGTCACGCTCGCGCCGCCGCCAAAGATCGGCTATCTCGATCCCGTCAATGTCGACCCGCGCGAGTTCAACAAGCGCCAGAGCCTCGTCTTCGGCTATACGCCGCCCTTCAACATGACCGGCCAGCCATCCTTCTCGCTGCCCATGGGACTATCGTCCGACAAGCTCCCCATCGGCATGATGTTCACCGGCCGCTTCGCCGACGAAGCCACGCTCTTCCGCCTCGCCGGCCAGCTCGAGCAAGCCGTCGCGTGGAACGAAGGCCGACGGGCAAAAGTTTGGGGCTAGGGGCCTTCAGCCTGCGCTCGCGTTGCGATTTTTAGGACGCAGTGGTTGCGCAGAGGACGCAGGGACATCTTCGTGCGCGTCAGCGCACAGATTTCTTTTGCCGCCGAAGAGAAATGGTTGCGCGCTTCGCGCGCGAAGCCCACAGCGTCCTCTGCGCAACCACAGCGTCCTCTGCGCTAAGATTCGCCGTGCCGACCTGCGGCCTTTCAGTATAATGGAAAGATGATCAATTCACTTCACATCATCGGCGGCGGATTGGCCGGCAGCGAAGCGGCCTGGCAGGCGGCGGAACGCGGCGTGCCTGTCATCCTGCACGAGATGCGGCCCGTGCGGCAAACCGATGCGCATAGTACGGAGAACTTCGCCGAGCTCGTCTGCTCCAATTCCTTCCGCTCCGACGATTGGGAGAACAACGCCGTCGGCCTCCTGCATGAAGAGATGCGCCGCGCCGGCTCGCTGATCCTTCGCGCAGCCGACGTCCACAAATTGCCGGCGGGCGGCGCGCTCGCCGTCGACCGTGACGGCTTCTCCGCCGCGGTAACGCAGGCGATCGCCACGCATCCCCTGATCGAAATCCACCGCGAGGAGATCGAGGGTCTGCCGCCTCCCGAATGGTCATCGACCATTATCGCGACCGGCCCCCTCACCTCGCCGTCGCTGGCCAACGCCATCCGCGAAGCGACGGGCGAAGAGTCGCTTTCCTTCTTCGACGCCATCGCGCCCATCGTCAATCGCGACTCGATCGACACGGAAATCGCCTGGTTCCAGTCGCGCTATGACAAGAAAGGTCCCGGCGGCGACGGCGCGGACTATCTCAATTGCCCGCTCGATGAAGAACAGTATCGCGCCTTCATCGCAGCGCTCCTCTCCGGCGAAAAGACGGAGTTCAAGGACTGGGAAAAGTCGACGCCCTATTTCGAGGGCTGTCTTCCGATCGAAGTGATGGCGTCGCGCGGCGAGGATACGCTGCGCTTCGGGCCGATGAAGCCCGTCGGCCTCGCCGATCCGAGGAGCGGCCGTCGCCCTTACGCCGTCGTGCAACTCAGGCAGGACAATGCGCTGGGCTCCTTGTGGAATATGGTCGGCTTTCAGACCAAGCTGAAGCATGGCGAGCAGACGCGCATCTTCCGCATGATCCCCGGGCTTGAGAACGCGAGCTTCGCGCGACTGGGCGGACTTCATAGAAATACCTTCATCAATTCGCCGCGGCTTCTCGATCCGCAATTGCGGTTGAAGGCGCGACCGAGCATCCGCTTCGCGGGGCAGATCACCGGCGTCGAGGGCTATGTCGAAAGCGCCGCCATGGGATTGCTCGCGGGGCGTTTCGCGGCGGCGGAATTGCGCGGGGACGCGTGCGCGACGCCGCCGGCCACGACGGCGCTCGGCGCCTTGCTCGCGCATATCTCAGGCGGCGCCGACGAGAAGACATTCCAGCCGATGAACGTCAATTTCGGGCTGTTCCCGGAAATCGCCGGCCGCGGCAAAGACCGCAAGAAAGCGCTCTCTCATCGCGCGCTGGCCGATCTCGATGCGTGGCTCGGAAAGACCCGCGAAGCGGCTGAATAGGATTGAACGCAGTGGAGGCGCTGGTTGCGCGCGGCACTCCGAGAATAGGCGAGATCCTCTGCGGCCACGGCGCAACCAGCGCACCCACTGCGCCCAAAAAAACCGCAAGCCTCTCACACCTGTCCCCTCAACATCGCGCGGAGCATCGCCCATTGTCGGCGGAAGAGCGGGATCTCGGCGCGGGCAGGTTCCTCGTCGGCGATGCGTTTCGCATAGAGCGGCACGAGTGTCGCCGGCAATATGGCGGCGAAGGCGCGGCCCGGCTTGGGCCTGCTTCGCGCGGCGGCGTGATGCGCCAGCGCGCTTTTCGCGATCAGCGTTACGGCGTGTTTCTCGCCGCCCTGATTGACGAGCAGTTGCGGCAGAAAGGATTTGCCCCTCGCCGCATGCATCGGCATCGCCCGCAACAGGCCAGCCAGCGCATAGGCCGTGCCGGCCTGACGCAACAACGCGTAATCGGTCACGCGCTCGTCGAGAAGCCGGGCTGCAATGCGCATGACATTGCCCGACGTCGCATCCGCATAGTCCTCCAGCGATCCGAGGTCATTAAAGGCGGCGGCTCCCACATCGAAGCGCCGCGCGGCGATCATCGCCTCGAATGGCTCGAGCGGCGGGCTCGACCGCGCGAACATCTCGGCCAGCGCGCGGACCACATCGTGAGCCCTGGGCTTTCCGGCGCGGGCGCCCTCGACCGCTTCGCGCCACCATTCCAGCCGAATGTCGGCCACCATCGGCTCCGAGACCGTCTCGCCGATGCGCGCCAGCTCGTGATTGAAGGCATAGAGCGCGAAGAGCAAGGGGCGGATTTCGGCAGGAGCAAAGAGCGCGGAGAGATACCGGTCGGGATCGACGCGGCGCACCGTCTCTTCGCACGCCTTGAGGGCCTCTTCGATCGTCATGGCTCGGGAACGAAAGAGCCGCCCGAATTGCTCCGGACGGCTCCTTCAAAGGATCCGACGGCAGCAGTCAGGGCAGATGCGAAGCTGCGGCCATGCAGAACAGCATCGGGATGGAAAGCAGCGTGTTGATGCGCGAGAACTGTCCCGCTAACTTGCCGGCCGCCGCTTTCGCAGGCGCCGCGAGGTCGGGATATTTGTTGCCGATGTTCAGCGCCTTCTGCTGGTTCGGCCAGATCACGAACCAGACGTTGAACCACATGATCGTTCCGAGCCACATGCCGATTCCGATCATCAGGAAGGCCGGATTCGAGAAGGCACCGTTGGCATCGACGCCGTCCAACGTGTAGGCCTGCACGAGATACCCGTTCAGCCAGGCGAGGATGAGGCCGAAGAAGATCGTGCCCATCGCGCCCCAGCGGAACCAGAACAGCGCCGCCGGCGTGATGAACTTGCCGAGCGCCGGACGAAGCTCTTCCGGGATCTTCGGTGTCGTCGGTGTAGAGACGAAGTTGAAATACCAGAGCAGGCCGATCCACATCACCCCCGAGAGGATGTGCAGCCAGCGCACGAAGAACATCCAGAACCCGCGGTCGACAGTCGCGCCATGCTCCTGCGACCAGTGGATGCCGAGCACGATCGCGGCCAGCACGAAGCCGGCGATCACCACCGCTCGGAGATTGGACAGAAAAGCAGCCATTGGGCCTCCCCCCAGAATGTGATTCTGATTCGGGAGTTTACTCTACTTTTCCGCGAATTCAGCGAGGCCCTTCTACAGGGCAAGCTGCTTCGGCCTCGCCGCCGCGAACCATGTGAACACCATCAGCCGGGTGACCATGACCGCCGTGAAGAACGAGGTCACGATGCCGAGGCCGAGCGCCACCGCGAAGCCGCGGACCGGCCCCGTGCCCAGCTGGAAGAGGATCGCCGAGGCGATCAGGTGGGTCATGTTGGCGTCGAAGATGGTCGTCCGGGCGCGGATGAAGCCTTGGTCGATGGCGGCAATGATGCTCCGCCCGTTCCGGATCTCTTCGCGGATGCGCTCATAGATGAGGACGTTGGCATCGACTGCCATACCCATCGTAAGCACAATGCCGGCGATGCCCGGCAAGGTCAGTGTGGCGCCCAGGAGCGTCAGGAGCGCCAGCAGCAGGATCACGTTCAGCGTCAGCGCGATGTCGGCGAAGAAGCCGAAAAGCCCGTAACGCAGCACCATGAAGATAGCGACCAGCGCGAGGCCCGCGAGCGTCGAGTACTTGCCGGCGCTGATCTGGTCGGCGCCCATCTCGGGGCCGGTCGTCCGCTGCTCGATCACTTTGAGGGGCGCAGGCAGCGCGCCAGCCTTGAGAAGAACCGCGAGGTCGTTGGCCGTCTGGAAGGTGAAATTGCCCTCGATCTCGCCCGAGCCGGTCAGGATCGCGTCCTTGATGACCGGCGCCTCGATAATCTTCTTGTCGAGGATAATGGCGAAGCGGCGGCCGATATTGTCCTTCGTGGCGTTGCCGAATTCCTTGGCGCCGACATTGTTGAAGGTGAAGGCGACCACTGTCTGTCCGGTCGACTGGTTGGTGTCGGCGCGCGCGCCCGTCAGCTTGTCGCCCGAGACCACCACATGCTTCTCGACGACGAGTCCCGGCTCCTGCGGAGTCGGGTGATCCATGGGCAGATATTCCTCGCCGATGGGAACATTGCCCTTCTCCGCCTGATCGACCTGGGCGTTCATGTCGACCATCTGGAACGTCATCTTGGCAGTTTTGCCGAGCAGGGCCACGAGATGGGCGGGATCGCCGAGACCAGGCACCTGCACCACGATGCGATTGTCGCCCTGCCGTTCGATGGACGGCTCGCGCGTACCCAGCTGGTCGATGCGCCGGCGAACGACTTCGACAGATTGACCGAGGATATCGTTCTGGGTCTCGTTCTTGAAGGTTTCCGTCATCCTCATGACGATGGTGCTGTTGCCCGGCGTCAGGAGATCGTAGGCCTTGGAGCCGCTGGCGAAGACCGAGGCATTCAGCGCCGGATTTAGCGCGGCGATGAGCGTTTTCGCCTGATCGAATTCCGCCGGATCCATGATCTCGAGCGATACCGAATCGCCGGCGATCTGCACGTTGCGGAAGGCGATGTGGTTCTTGCGCAGGCTGGCGCGGATATCGCCGATCAGGTTTTCGAGCTGATCCTTCTGCACCTGGTTGAGATCGACTTCGAGGAGCAGATACGACCCGCCCTGCAGGTCGAGGCCGAGTGCGACGGTGTTCTTCGGTAACCTGCCCGGCAGGCGGTCGAGCACGGAATTGGGCAGCGCATTCGGCAGCGCGATGATGAAGCCGAAGAACAGGATGAGATAGGTGATGACCCGCGACCAGGTCGAAATCTGGAGCATCAGCTCTTATCCGTCTTTGCGTCTTTGGAGCGGACTTCCGTAAGCGTCGAGCGTACGACGCGGATCTGCACGTTGTCGGCGATCTCGACCGTGATTTCGGTGTCGTCCTTCTGCGGCGGCTTCGCTACCCGGCCCACGATGCCGCCAGCCGTCACCACCGTGTCACCGCGCCGCACATTCTCCACCATCTGGCGATGCTGCTTCACCCGCTGCTGCTGCGGCCGGATAATCATGAAATAGATGATCGGGATGATGAGCAGGAACGGGAATATCGGGCTGGCAAAAAGGTCTTGCATGAGACTTCCGAGAGCGTTTACGCGGGGGATGGCGGTCCGGCGGCGGACTATACCGGCCCGCCCCTTCATTGCAACCGCGTCCCGAGGCGACGACCAAGGTGTCTAAACCCCCGAAAAAGCTGGACTTGGATGCCGATCTGCTGGCCCGGATCGCAGCCGCGCTGGAGCGGCTGGCGCCGCCCGCTTTGGCATCCGAAGCCCCGCTTTCGGGTGACGCATTCGTCTGGGAGCCGGCCCTCGGAGGGCTGCTCGCCGTACCGGCCGTCGCGCATCTGCCGCTTTCGCTTCTGAAGGGGGTGGATTACGCGCGCGACACACTGGTCGAGAACACCACCCGTTTCACAGAAGGCCTGCCCGCCAACAACGCGCTCCTCTGGGGGGCTCGCGGCATGGGCAAGAGCTCGCTCGTCAAGGCGGTCCACGCCGCGGTCAATGAGACGCGCAAGGGTGCTGCCCGTCTCGTGCTGGTCGAGATCCACCGCGAGGAGATCGCGAGCCTGCCGGCACTGCTGAGAGTGTTGCGCGGCGCCAGGCGGCGCTTCCTCCTCTATTGCGACGATCTCTCCTTCGATCACGACGACACGAGCTACAAATCGCTCAAGGCCGCGCTCGAAGGCGGCATCGAGGGGCGGCCGGAGAATGTCCTCTTCTACGCCACGTCGAACCGCCGGCATCTGTTGCCGCGCGACATGATGGAGAATGAACGCTCGACCGCGATCAATCCTTCGGAAGCCGTGGAAGAGAAGGTTTCACTGTCGGACCGCTTCGGATTGTGGCTGGGCTTTCATCATTGCAGCCAGGACGACTATCTCGCGATGATCGACGGCTATGCCGGGCATTACGGACTGAAGCTCGACCGCGAAACGCTGCATGCGCGCGCCATCGCCTGGGCCGCCGGCCGCGGCGCGCGTTCGGGCCGCGTCGCCTGGCAGTTCATCCAGGATCTTGCGGGCGAACTCGGCAAGACGCTTTAGACTCCGGCGTCGGATCAACCTTCGCGATTTTTCAGCGCAAAGGACGCGAAGAAGACGCGAAGGGCGCCAAGGGCGCGCGCGCAGCGCAATATTGCCATTCCCTGAAGAAGAACTGCGCGCCGACGCGCACGAATAAACCTTCGCGTCCTTTACGAGCCTTGGCGTCCTTCGCGCTAAAAATTGTCGACGCCGCTAAGTTGCCGGTCAGCTCGCGCGGTTCAGGTATTGGATGGGATCGACGGCTTGCACGCCTTTGCGGATTTCAAAGTGCAGCTGCGGACGGTCGACATCGCCCGTTTCGCCGGCCGTGCCGATGACCTCGCCCTGCGTGACGACATCGCCGCGCGACACGCGGATCGAGCCGGCATGCGCGTAGGCCGTGACGAAACCGTTGTCGTGCCGGATCAGTACGAGATTGCCGTAGCCTTTGAGCTCGTTGCCGGTATAAGTCACGGTGCCCGCAGCCGCAGCGCGGATCGGCGCGCCTTCCTGCGCCGCGATATTGATCCCGTCATTGCGTTCGCCGCGCTTGGAGCCGCCGAACCCTTCTATGATGCTTCCCCGCACCGGCCAGACGAATTTCGACGAGTCGGTTGTCTCGTTCATCGCGGAGAAGCCGGGATGCATCCACCACGACCACCACGAATTGTCGGCCGCAGGTTTCGGCGCCGGGTCGTTGTTTGCAATCTCGCGATGCGATTTCGACGCCGCACGCGCCGGATCATGCCGTGCCGGCGAATAATGCGGCCGCGGGATGGGACGCGGCACGTAAGCCGCATATTCGCGCCGCACGCCCTCGTCGCGAACATGCCGCGGCACCCGCAGCACCTGGCCGGGATAGAGATCGGTGTCTTCGTCGAGATCGTTGAGATCGGCGATGGCGGCCGTCGTCGTGTCGCAGCGTTCCGCGATCTTCGCGATATTGTCGCCTTCGCGCACGGTGACCGTGTAATAGGGATGCTCGGCCGGATAGCTTGCTGCCGAACGTTCGGGATCGATTACGTAAGCCGGGCGCTCGGCGCAGGCCGCGAGCGCAAACGGCAAAACAATGACGAGCGCGGCCATGAGGCTGCGTCCCCGGTCACGTCTTCCCGCCTGTTGCGCCATCAAGTGTTCTACTCTCTTGAGGCAGCCCCGCGACCATCGGCACGAAGACCACCGGCATGAGCGGTTCGTTTCTCGTCCCGCTCTCCGTTCGGATAATCTTCACCAAGTGTTGAGAAAACCTTTCCGTGCCGGCTTTTGGTCCTACAGGCGCGATGAGAATGCCGCCGGGCTTCAACTGGTCGATCAAGACTTGCGGGACCTCTTCGACGGCGGCGCTCAGCACAATGCGGTCAAACGGCGCCTGCTCCGGCCAGCCGTTGAGTCCGTCGCCGTGGCGCACCACCACATTGTGTAGCTTGAGCTTTGCGAAGCGCGTCTTGGCGACGTCGAGCAGCGGGCGATGGCGTTCGACCGCGTAAACCCAGGCCGCCAGCTTCGCCAGCACGGCCGCCTGATAGCCCGAGCCGGCCCCGATCTCGAGCACGCGATGCCTGGGCGACACCTCGAGCGCTTGACTGATATAGGCGACGATGAAGGGCTGGCTGATGGTCTGGCCGCAGGCGATGGGCAGGGCCGTGTTCTCGTAAGCGCTCGCCTCGAACGGCTTCTCGACGAAGAGCTCGCGCGGTGTCTTCTCGATCGCCTCGAGCACTTTGGTATCGGTGATGCCCTGCCCCCGCAACGCCATCACCAGCGCGGCGGTGCGTGGATCGCTCATGGCCGTTCCTGGTCGAACGCCGCCTGCAGGCGCTCGCGCACCCTGAATTCGGTGAGGTTCAGATGCAGCGGCGTGACCGAGATCCTGTTCGCAATGATGGCGGCCAGATCGCTGCCGGCTCTAGGCTTGCTGCGCACGCGACGGAAGCCGATCCAGTAATAGGGATTGCCTCGCAGATCGACGCGCTTGTCGATCATCGCCTGCTGCAGATCGCGCTTGCCCTGCTCTGCTATTTCCACGCCGGTAACTTCGTCCGGCGCGCAGTCGGGGAAATTGACATTCATCAACACGTCGTCGGGCCAGCCGAATCTGACGAGCTTTTCGATCACGCGCGGCCCGTGGAATTCGGCGCACGGCCAGGGGGCCTCGCGCTTCTCCTCGAAGGCGTAAGCCTGCGACAGCGCAATCGAAGGGATGCCCAGGGCGCAACCTTCCATCGCGCCCGCGATCGTGCCCGAATAGGTCACGTCATCGGCGAGGTTCGAGCCACGGTTGACGCCGGAAAGCACGAGATCCGGCCGCGCGTCCTTCATGATCTCGGCAACCGCCATCAGGATGCTGTCGGTCGGCGTGCCCGAAATGCCGAAGCGCTTGAGCTCGATCTGGCGAAGCCTCAACGGCATGCTGATGGTGAGCGAGTGGGAGGCGGCGGACTGTTCGGTTTCGGGGGCCACGATCCACACGTCGTCGGTGAGCGCGCGGGCGATCTTCTCGGAGATTTTCAGGCCCGGTGCATGGATGCCGTCGTCATTGGTGATGAGGATACGCATTAACCGGCCTTTTCGATCTTTTTCACGCCGCCCATGTAGGGGAGTAACGCATCGGGGACGCGGACGCTGCCGTCAGCTTCCTGATAGTTCTCGAGGATTGCGACAAGCGTGCGTCCGACGGCGAGGCCCGAGCCGTTGAGAGTGTGGACAAAGCGGGTCGATTTCTCGCCTTGCGGGCGATAGCGCGCGTTCATACGCCTGGCCTGGAAGTCGCCGCAATTCGAGCAGGAGGAAATCTCGCGATAGCGGTTCTGCCCCGGCAGCCACACTTCGATGTCGTAGGTTTTTCTTGCGGTGAAGCCCATATCGCCGGTGCACAGCGTCACGACACGATGATTCATGTCGAGGCGCTTCAGGATTTCCTGCGCGCAGTCGGTCATCCGCTCATGCTCGGCTTCGGATTGCTCCGGCGTCGTGATCGAGACGAGCTCGACCTTGGAGAATTGATGCATGCGGATCATGCCGCGCGTGTCCCGGCCGGCGGCTCCGGCCTCGGCGCGGAAACACGGCGTCCACGCCGTCATCCTCATCGGCAATTGCGCCTCGTCGAGGATTTCCTCGCGGACGTAGTTCGTCAGCGAAACTTCGGCGGTGGGGATCAATCCGTAGCGCTGTTTATTTTGTTCGCGAAAGCGTTCTGCCAAAGCGACACCGGCTCCGAGCGGGTCCGGGCTCTGCATCAGGTCTTCGAGAAAACGCTTCTGCGGAAAGAACTCGCCCGGTAACGGCCAGAACAGATCCGCTTCGAATTTCGGCATCTGACCTGTTCCGAAGAAGGCGTCTTCGCGCACCATCAGCGGCGGGCTGACCTCGGTGTAGCCGAATTCGCCCGTCTGCACATCGAGCATGAAATTGCCGAGCGCACGCTCGAGCCGCGCCAGCTGGCTTTTCAGGAACACGAAGCGCGAGCCGGAGATTCTCGCGGCGCGCTCGAAATCCATCATTCCCAGGGCTTCGCCGATCTCGAAATGCTCTTTGGCGGAATTGATGCCGGAAGGCCGGCCCCAATGGCGTGATGTGACTTCGACATTCGCGTTCTCGTCCGCGCCGTCGGGCACATCGGCGGCCGGCAGGTTGGGCAATTCGGCCAGCCGATCACGCAGCATCGCCTGAAGCGTGCGCTCGCGTTCCTCGCCCGCCTGGATTTCGTCCTTGAGTCCGGCGACCTCGGCCATCAGGGCCTGCGCGTCCGCTTCGTTTTTCTGCGCCTTGGCGCGGCCGATCAGTTTCGAGGCTTCATTGCGCCGCGCCTGCGCCTCCTGAAGGCGCGTCAAAAGCGCGCGCAGATCCTTATCGAGTGTAACGATATTGGCCGTGACGTCGGCGGGATTCGCCACCCCGCGCCGCGCAAGTCCTTTCGCGAAGGACTCCGGATCGTCGCGAACTATCCGTATGTCGTGCATGGATTCCTCGTTATGCGCCGGTAATGGCACGGGGAACGAAACGGGTAAAGTGGAACCCCCAGACAATGCTGCGATTGCTTTGGCCGTCCGAGCGATTAAATGAAGGTCCCCAGCCCAAGGTGGTCGTCCATGCTCCTGCCCGGCGAAAAGGTGGTCCTGGTCCTGCAGGGCGGCGGCGCGCTCGGTGCCTATCAGGCCGGCGCCTACCAGGCGCTCCACGAAGCAGGGATCGAGCCCGACTTTGTGGCGGGCATTTCCATCGGCGCGGTCAACGGCGCCATCATTGCCGGCAACAAGCCCGAGAACCGTGTGGATCGCCTGCGCGAGTTCTGGGAAGGCATTTCAGACGGCGCGGCCTCGACGCCTTTCGGCAACACTGATTTTCGTGTCGCGCTCAACGAATTCAACGCGGCGCGCGTGGCGACGTTCGGCGTGCCCGGATTCTTCGCGCCGCGCATACCGTCCCCTGTCTTCCTGCCGCCCGGCAGCAAGAACTCGATCAGCTTCTACACGACCGATCCTTTGCAGGCGACGCTCGATGGCCTCATCGACTTCGACCAGCTCAACGACGGCAAGGTTCGCTTCAGCTGCGGCGCCGTCGAAATCCTGAGCGGCAATTTCCAGTATTTCGATACGAACGATCGCAAGATCGACGTCAACCACGTGATGGCAAGCGGAGCGCTGCCACCCGGGTTTCCGCCCGTCGAGATCGACGGAAATTATTACTGGGACGGCGGCGTCGTCTCCAACACGCCCATGCAGTACCTTCTCGAGATGACGGGGCGGCGGGTCGATTCCGTCATCTTCCAGGTCGATCTCTTCAGCGCCCACGGTCTCATGCCGAGAGGCATGCCCGACGTCGTCCAGCGGGAAAAGGAAATCCGCTTTTCCAGCCGCACGCGCCTCAACACCGACGTTTTCACGCAACTGCAGACGCTGCGCCGCGCAGTCTGCCACGTGGTGGAGAAACTCCCGCCCGAGATGCACGACGACCGCGACGTCGCATTGCTCAGGGAGCATTCGTGCGATGCCGCAATCACCATCGTCCATCTCATCCATCGTAGAGCCGCCTATGAGCGTTTCTCCATGGACTACGAGTTCTCGCGGCTTTCCATGCTCGAGCACTGGAACTCGGGGCTGGCGGATGTGAGGCACACGCTGTCCCATCCCGCCTGGCGCAGCCGCACGCGGCCCGAAACCGGCGTGAACGTGCTCGATCTCACCCGGGAGCAGGAAAAGGAGATGGCGCCATGAAGCAAGACGATGTCCGCAAACAGGCTTTCGCCATCCCGCTGACCAGTCCCTCCTATCCGCCCGGACCCTATCGTTTCTTCAACCGCGAATATTTCACCATCACCTACAAGACTGACCGGGATGCGCTCGAGAAAGTCGTCCCGGAACCGCTCGCATTCACCGACGACGCCCTCGTCAAATACGAATTCATCCGCATGCCGGACTCGACGGGCTTCGGCGACTATACCGAGAGCGGCCAGATCATCCCGGTGACCTATAAGGGCGAGCCGGGCGTGTATGTGCATTCCATGTATCTGAACGACGAGTCCCCCATCGCCGGCGGACGGGAAATCTGGGGCTTCCCGAAGAAGCTGGCCGAGCCGTCGCTGAAACGCGATTCCGATACGCTGGTGGGCGTGCTCCGTTACGGCACGCTCCCCGTGGCGGTCGCTACCATGGGCTACAAGCACAAGACTCTCGACACCGAAGCGGTCCGCAAGTCCTTCCTCGTACCGAATTACACGGTCAAGATCATCCCGGACGCCGACTGCAGCCCGCGCATCTGCGAGCTGGTGCGCTTCCATCTCGAGGACCTTGTGGTCAAAGGCGCCTGGTCGGGTCCGGCGGCGCTGGAACTGTTCCGTCACGCGCTGGCACCGGTGGCGCAGCTTCCGGTGCGCGAAGTCGTGTCGGCCGCGCATGTGATGACCGACCTGACGCTGGGCCTCGGCGAAGTGGTCCACGATTACCTGAAACACTGAACGGAGACGCGAAGATGAAACTGAAGGACAAGATCGCCATCGTCACCGGCGGGGCACAGGGCATCGGCGAAGCCATCGCGCAGCGCTTCATCACGGAAGGCTGCAATGTCGCCATCGCCGATCTCAATCTCGCCCAGGCGAAGGACACCGCCGAGAGGCTCGCCGCCAAAGGACCCGGCAAGGCCATGGCCGTCGCCATGAACGTCACCGACGAAGACCAGGTGAACAAGGGCGTCGCGGACGTCGTCAAGCAGTTCGGCGGCGTCGACATTCTCGTCTCGAACGCCGGCATCCAGATCGTCCATCCGGTCGAGGAGTTTCCGTTCTCGGACTGGAAGAAGCTGCTGTCGATCCATCTCGACGGCGCGTTCCTCACCTCGAAGGCCTGCCTGCCGCACATGTACAAAAAGGGCTCGGGCTCCATCATCTTCATGGGCTCGGTGCATTCGAAGGAAGCCTCGCCGCTGAAATCGGCCTATGTCACGGCGAAGCACGGACTTCTGGGCCTTGCGCGCGTCATCGCCAAGGAAGGCGGCCCCAAAGGCGTGCGCGCCAATGTGATCTGCCCGGGCTTTGTGCGCACGGCGCTGGTCGACAAGCAAATTCCCGAGCAGGCGAAAGAGCTCGGCATCTCCCAAGAGGACGTCATCAAGAAGGTGATGCTCGGCAACACGGTCGACGGCGAATTCACGACGGTCGAAGACGTCGCCGAAGTGGCGCTGCTGTTTGCCGGCTTCGAGACCAATGCGCTGAACGGGCAATCGCTCGTCGTGAGCCATGGCTGGTATATGAATTAGCGCGGCCGCAAATTCCGTGTTTCGCGCGTCATAACACGCAATTTTTTTCGCGCCGCGCACTGCCCCGCGCCGAATCGTCGTGGCGGCGCAAGAAGATGCGGGCGCTTTGGGAGTGCCGATGATGACAAATACACGCAATTGGCACGGTAATAGTCCGGATTGCATCCGCGCGGCGACAAGGATTTGCGGCAACAAAAAACCCGGCTGCTCGCGAGAGGCCGGGCGCAGATTCGAGTTATGGCAAAAAGCATATGCTTTTTGATCAAAATGTCAAGCCAAATCGGGCCCCGGCCACCACTACGCAACATCTCGTGCGCGTCCGTTTGCACCTCTCATGCATCCTGTGTCCGCCGCTAATGATGGAAGATCCAGTCGTTTGCCTGCAGTTGCGACGGCATCACGTGATCGATATCGACGACAGTGATCGGCCAGACGCCGTTCGATCCCGCGCCAGGCGGATGGTAGATCAGATCCGTGCCGCCATGGCCGTCGGCGACGAGCGACAGCGTGCCGTCGCTCAACGGATCTGAGCCAGCGTAGCCCTGCGCCGACAGCATTGCGCTGACATCGATCTTGTCGTCGGCCGGATTGAAGTTGGTGATCTCCCCCGCATTCCAGGGCAGCGCAGAGTAGACGAAGGTGTTGTCGCCGCCGTCTTCCGTCATCACCACGGAATTCTGCCCGGCATTGAACGTGGCGTTCGGCGCCGTTGCGGTGAGCATCTGGCCCGGCGAATTGTCGGCTGTCAGCGTGGGACCCGGTGTCGTGCCGGTCCCGGAGCCGCCGGTGACGAAATCGCTCGGCGTGTTGAGCGCGGACGGCGCCACATTATCGATGTCCACCACCGTGATCGGCCAGATGCCGTCAGAGCCCGCGCCGGGCGGATTGTACATCAGGTCCGTGCCGCCATGGCCGTCCGAAGTGAGCGTCAGGGTGCCGTCGCCGAACGGATCGGAGCCCGTGTAACCCTGCGCCGACAGCATGGCGCTGACGTCGATCTTGTCCGCGGCGGGATTGAAATTGGTGATCTGGCCAGCGTTCCAGGGCAGCGCCGTGTAGACGAAGGTGTTGGCGCCGCCGTCTTCCGTCATCACCACGGAATTCTGTCCGGCGACGAACGTGTCGTTCGGCGTGGTCGCTGTGAGGTGCTCGCCCGCCGTTCCGTCGGCGGTCAAAGTCTGTCCCGGCTGCGAGCCGCCGCCCGATGTGCCCGTGATGAAATCGTTCGATGGGTTGAGCCCCGACGGCGCGACATGGTCGATGTCCACGACCGTAACGGGCCAGACGCCGTTCGATCCGGCGCCGGGCGGATGGTACATCAGGTCCGTGCCGCCATGGCCGTCCGAAGTGAGCGTCAGGGTGCCGTCGCCGAACGGATCGGAACCCGTATAACCTTGCGACTTCAGAAGCGCGCTGACATCGATCTTGTCGGTGCCGCTGGTGAAATCGGTGATCTGGCCCGCATTCCACGGCAGATAGGGAAAGGCGAAAATGTCCGAGGCGCCGCCACCGGTCATCACATCGGCATTGTGTCCCGCGACCAGCGTGTCGTTGCCCTGTCCGCCGATCAGCGTCGACGCGGTGTCGTTCGAGATGATCGTATCGCTGAGAGCGTTGGCGGTGACGGTTTGCGCCGTGCTGCCCACCAGCACTGCGGTATGCGGGCCGTCCGGCATCGTGTAATTGGCGGCGGGGGTGTAGATCGTATCGTTGGTCTGGTTGGCCAGCGCCGGACTCTGTTCGCTGAAAAGCACCGCGCGTGACGTACCGTTGTCGGTATAGGTGACAGCGTAGTTTCCGTTGGGCGCGACCGTGATCTGAGTGCCGTTTCCGTGACCCAGAGTCTGCACGGATGTTGCCGCCGTGCCGTCGCTCTTGAACTCCTCAGTGTAAACGGTCGGGACCGCGGTGGATGTGTCAAAGCTCGTCCAGGCCAGGACAAACCCGCCGTCGGGCAGCGCGGCCGCGCTCAGCTGCCCCGGGAATCCCGGCGGAACTTGGCTCCAGCCCGTCAGATGGGTGCCGTCGGCTGCGAACAGTTCGTAGCCGACTACACCGCTGTAATTTTGCTGGTCGACGTAAGTGACCAGGTACGCGCCGCCGGCGAGCGCGGTTGTGTTCGCGTAGTTCATCCCGGCAAGACCGCCCACTGTCTCGGTAAAGCTCGGGCCTATCGCATTCCCGGCCGGGTCGTATTGCTGGACCGACAGTTGGGCGTTGTAAGCGTTGTGGCTGTTGTCGGTGGTGGCGACGACGCTGTCGTCATTGGGAAGCACGCTCGTCCAGGTCTTGACATATGTTCCGTCCGACTGTGTCGCCTGTTCGAGCGATGTCGAGGCGAACGACGCTGCGGTGATCGCGCCCGTCGGCTCATAGGGTCCGCCGACCGGATTGCCGTTGTTGTCGTAATCCTGCGCGACGGGCAAACTGCCGAGCGTTGTGTCAAAGGTGACCGT
>Ga0335069_10003802_pt1 | contig 22613 bp, 22 predicted proteins | sample Lox_Sample_11_FD_206714 | JGI IMG/M metagenome (GOLD analysis project Ga0335069, IMG submission 206714) | Soil microbial communities from Loxahatchee National Wildlife Refuge, Florida, United States - Lox_Sample_1.1 | ecosystem: Environmental > Terrestrial > Soil > Wetlands | place: USA... | reverse complement strand
TAAAGCAGCAATAAAGAGTTGATCCGTATCCGAAGCAGGAAGTTCCGCGGCTTTGCACATTTCCCAAGCAATGAAGGCGGTGCGCAATTGATGTTGGGAGAGCTCCGGGCTGGCCAAGTCAAGCGCGTCGGATAAAGAAAGAAGTAGGTTCAGTAAATTGATTGAAACTTCCTGATACATGGTCGCCTCTCATACTCGTTCCATCGGATCGACAAAAAATAATTGTACGCAATCTGCAACCAATATAGTTATATCTTAAATGATGGTTTTCTCCAAATGCAGCAAATTCAACGACACACGCCATCATGCCAGTTATAATATGGGTGAGGTTCAAGAATGACAAACGGTTCACTAAGCCGAGTTGAAATGGAAGCACTGATGCGCCAGAATGGGCGTCTGCCGCCCGGCCAGGCGGCAACGCTTAAATTTCCGGTGCTGCATTACGGCGCAGTGCCGCCATTCGATCCCCAAACGTGGGACTTTCGTGTTTGGGGCGAAGTGGAGCAACCCATTCGATTGACCTGGGATGAATTCAATCAACTGCCGCATACACGGGTCAAAATGGACATCCATTGTGTGACCGGTTGGAGCAAGTTCGATGTAGATTGGGAGGGCGTGCTGGTCAGCACTTTGATTAATGAAGGGCTGATCAAATTATTGACCACCGCACGCTTTGTGTTGCAACATGCCGAACAGGGCTTTACTGCCAACCTGCCGGTGGACGTGGCATTACAGGACAACTTCCTGATGGCGACAGCCTACAACAGCCAGCCGCTGGAGCCTGACCATGGTTTTCCTTTGCGCGGGGTTGTTGGCGCTATTCCAGGCCGTAGTGAATTGAAAACGCCCTATTTTTGGAAGGGCGCCAAGTGGCTGCGCGGCTTGGAATTTATGAAAACTGATCGATTAGGATTCTGGGAACAAGCGGGGTATAACAACAGCGCCGACGTCTGGAAAGAGGAACGGCGCCGATAGAGACCGCTCTCGAAAATTATTGAAACACGAAAGATCATTTCTTGCTGAAATATTGATAGGCTGCCAGGCCAATCCCTGCCAGCAGCAACACGCCGCCAATCAATCCTAACAGCGGCGACGTTCCCCCTTCGCTGGTCGTGACCGGCTGTGCCAGGGAATTAAGTTGCGCGCCGAAATCCACGATGAATTGGTCGGTGGTGGTAATGCGCAGGGCATAGTTCATGCTGGTGGTGGCGTTGTAGCCGCTCGGCACGGCCACGCTGATGTTGTAATCACCGGCTGGGACATTTCCAAAGCATAGAGAATTGATGATTGCGCCGGTCGAGTCCATTTCGGCGGTGGTCTTGCCGGTCAGGGAAATTTGTCCGGTGTGATCTGTCATGCTGACCACGCCGTTGGCGATGGGTTCTTCTCCTGTGTCAGCGATGGCATTCCCATTAATGTCATCGAAGAGCACAATGCACACTTCGGCGTTTACCGGCTGGGGAGTTGGCGTGGGAGTGGAAGGGGTGGTGTTCAACGTCGGGATGGCGGTGGCATTGGTCGCCATGCCGATCAGCAGCTTCTGGCCCGGCTGCAAACGGCCGCAGGTATCTGCCGTCAAACCATTCAATTGGCGGAGCGTGTCCACCGGAATACCGTAGAGAGCGGCAATGCCAATGCAGGAATCGCCGGATTGGACCACATGGAAAATGCGTCCGTCCGGCAGGGGAGTGGCTGTGTACTCGACAGCTTGTTGATACAATACGGCAGCCTGCGACGGCAACACCATGGCAGCAGCCGCCAGGAACATGGCAATTGCCAGGGCAGACATCCAAAGGGCGTGCGAATGTCTGGGCTTCATGAAACCTTCGATCAGCGCTTCCGCGCGAACAGGAAATAGTAGGTACCCAGGCCGATTCCAATGAGAATCAGGATCAATGCTCCCAACAGGAAGATGCCGCTATTCCCGCTTTTGGTCGCGACTGGCATGGGTGTGGCCGGTGGCTTTGCCCCAAAGGATACCATTGCTGTTTCGCCAGCATCGATTTTCAAAGTGGTGATAAGCTGGGTCGATGCGGTATACCCTTCCGGGATGATCCCCGCCACAGTGTATTGGCCTTCGGGCAGGTTTTGAATACAAACCGGATTTTTTCCAGCCTTGGTGATGGCTGAAGCCGGCTGGTTGTTGCTGGGGTTCACGAAATAGGTGTACGGTGGATTGGCAGGAACGGAGCTGCCCGGCGGGAGTATACCGACCAAACCACCTTCCACTGCCAGCTCGTCAGGATCTTGCTTGGCATTATTGTTCAAATCGCTAAACATGGTGACACATATTGTGCCGTATCCCAAAAAAGCTGTCGGCGTGGGGCCGGTGGGGGTTAATGTAGGCGGCGAAGTAGGTGTGAGCGTTACGATGGCGATCAAAAGCTGCCGGCCGGGGACCAGCGTAGCGCCCTGGGCGCAATCGGCATCTGTCAGATTATTCAGCTTGGTAAGTTGGGCAGGGTCGACCAGGTTATTCAATGCAATGCTAAGACAAGTATCATTGGCTTTGACCGTGTAGACGATGTGTCCGTCCGGGCCGGCGGTTGGCGTAAAAATATACGCCTGGTGTGATGATTCTGCCGAAACGGGCAGTTCAAGACAAGCGAGCGCAAATATGACGAAAAACAGGGAAATTGCAACAATCGAACGATTCTTCATACTTGTCAAGATTATAACACGAACCCTTTGAACGCCATTCCGGGCATATTTCAGGAGCGCCCGGCTCGAAATTGGGAAGCGATCGGCTCACACCGTGTATAATAAAATAACCGGTAAGTTATGCGAAGGAAATACCTGCTCTTCCCGTTGTCGTTGCTGATCATTTGCCTCAGTGCCTGCGCGTCCATACTCCCCGCACCACCGCAAACGCCCGTGCCGACTGTCACCGATACGCCTGTGCCCACGCCGACCATCGTTTGGTTCCCGGTGCCTACGTCGACGGAAACTGTTGTGCCAACTCAAGTGGTTATTTCTCCCACTGAGGATCTGCGGCCGGGGATCGGCGCTGTCATTTTCACAGATAATTTCAGTGATACCACCCAATGGCAAACGCTACAACTTACATCGAGTTCCGTAGCCTATGGCAATGATAATTTAAGTGTCGTGGTGAATCAGCCGGGCGGGTATACCATGAGCCTGCGTTCCAAGCCCATCTTGAATAATTTCTACCTGGAGATCACGGCCAGCCCAAGCCTTTGCCAGGGCGGAGATGCATACGGAGTGCTGGTGCGTGCCATCGAAGAAACTTACGATCGTTTTGCCGTCAATTGCAATGGTCAGTTGCGCTTCGAGCGCGTGAGCGGCGGACAGTCGCAGGTTTTGCAAGATTGGATCTCCAGCGGACAGGTACGCCCCGGCGCACCGCAGACCATGCGATTGGGTCTTTGGGTGGTCGGCAATACGATCCGCTGTTTTGTGAATGGCATCTTCCAGTTCGAGGTCAAAGAGACGGTTTACACCGGCGGTATGTTGGGGTTGTTTGCACGCTCGGCTGGCAAGACGGCCGTCTCGGTCACTTTCAGTGACCTGGTAGTCAGCACGGTGAACGCCCAGTGAAGCTTGTGCGTTCCAATTTTAAGATGCCTTCCCGGCCTTGTTTCGGACAACTTTAATGTACAATTGTTTAATATTGCATTACTCAATCACCGAATCATTAAGGAGGATATCTCATGTTCCACACCTTGATTATCGTTGGTAATGTTGGTCGCGACCCCGAAATGCGCTATACACCGTCCGGCCAGGCCGTGACCAGTTTCTCGGTGGCAACGAGCCGCAACTACAGCAACTCACAGGGGCAGCAGGTAAAGGAAACGATTTGGTTCCGTGTATCTGCATGGGGCAAGCAGGCTGAAACATGCAGTCAGTATCTTCACAAGGGTAGCAAAGTCTTGGTTGAGGGCCGGCTGACGCCTGACATTTCTTCCGGCGGGCCACGCGTTTGGACCCGGCAGGATGGAACTCCCTCGGCTTCTTATGAAGTCAGCGCTTCGACCGTTCGTTTTCTGTCGCCGAAAGGTGAAACCGGCGACCAGGAACCCGCGGGTGACGACATGGCAGATAGTGGTAGCGCACCCGCATCCGACGAGATTCCTTTCTAAAAGGCGCATGATGGCTACACAACCCGAACGGCCGCAGTTGCCTCCCATGGAGATTCCATCCGACTTGCAGCCTGTTTATTCCAATTTGGTGCGCATCAGCCATTCGGCTGCCGAGATCGTCTTCGATTTCGCCTGTATGCTGCCCGCCCAAAGTGCACCGAAAATCCAAACGCGCGTGGTCATGTCACCCATCGGAGCGAAGCTGTTCCTGCGCGCTTTGAATGATAATCTGAGCCGTTATGAAACTGCTTTTGGCCCAGTCCAACTTCCTACCGATCCTTCGTTGGCTGACGATTTGTTTCGACCTCATCCGCCAGCGCCGCCGACGGATAACAAGTGAACTATGGAAAATTTCAATACGATTGGTGAAAAAGCCCGCCAGGATTTAGAGGCGCGCAACCAGGCACGCGATCGGACTTTGGTGCAAACGCGTGAGCTCACCCGGTTTGCTGCTCATACCATCCGCGCCATTCATCGCAATGAGAGTGATGTTGCCCATCAAATCTTGGAGCAGGCGCGTCAATTGGTCGTCACGCTCAAGAAAGACCTGGCCAATTTCCCAGATCTCTATTTTGCCGGCTACACCCAGGATGCCATCAAGGAATATGCCGAAGCCAGCATTTCCTGTGCGTTGATCGAAGACCAGCCCTTGCCGTTACCTGAAGAATTGGGCATTGAATATGCCACCTATTTGAACGGCATGGCAGAAGCTACCGGTGAGTTGCGCCGGCGCTGCCTGGACATCCTGCGCCAGGGTTACAATGCCGATGCCGAGCGCCTGCTGACCTGCATGGACGAGATCTACGCTCTGCTGGTCACGCTTGATTTTCCCGAGGCGCTCACTTACGGTCTACGCCACCATACCGATGCCGTGCGCGGCATTGTCGAGCGCACTCGGGCTGACCTGACTCTTTCGCTGCGCGAGCAGCGCCTGCAGCAGGCATTGCAGCAATTCGGCGACAAACTCCCTCCGGAGAAATAATATGCGCGCCATCCGCGCTTCGGAGCTGGGAACCTACCTGTACTGTAAACGCGCCTGGTGGTACCAACAGAACGGCGAACCCTCTCAAAATCAAGCGGAGATGGCCGCCGGATCGGATTTTCACCAGGCGCACGGCAGGCAAGTGGTCACGGCCGGCTTGTTCCAGATAGCTGCCTGGGCGCTGTTGTTGATGGCTATTCTATCCCTGGCGGTTTGGGTTACGTTGAATGCGCTGGGTTGAAATTCATAGATCTCCCAAACCGATTGAGCTAGAACACTTGTGACTACCGCTTTCCTTTATGTAGCTGTTTTCCTTGCCATCCTTGCCGTGGCGCTGTTCATTGTCTCCCACCGTACACAACGTTCGGTCGGAATGCCGACCGGACGCGTGGTCTACTCGGATCCCAACCTGTGGGGCAAGGTCGAACAGCCGCTTTATGACCCGCAGCTCGGCCTGACCGGACGGCCGGATTATCTGGTGTCGCAATCGGGCAAGATGATCCCGGTGGAAGTGAAGAGCGGTTGGGCGCCCGGGACGCCGCGTGAGGGGCATGTCTTCCAACTGGCTGCCTACTGCCTTTTGGTGGAGCGCACCTGGCATCAACGCCCTTCGCATGGCTTGCTGCATTATCGCAACCGCACTTTTGCCGTCGATTACACGCGCGAATTAGAGAATCGTCTGCTCGATCTGATTGTAGATATTCGCCATCAGGAGCGCGTCGGTGAAGCCGATCGCTCCCATGCCGAGCCGGCTCGCTGCGTCAAATGTGGTTATCGGGATATCTGCGACCAACGGTTGTAACTCAAACAACGGCCCGGAAAAAGAACGCTATAATTGTGAATATGTCTCAGGTGATCATCCCTCCCAAACACATAGCCGTCCTTGTACACCCCAACCTGGAAGAAGCGCAGCCCGAAGCCCAACGTGTGGCCGATTTTTTGCGGGGGCACGGTGTCACCGATGTGACCGTTGCTACTATCTACGATGAAACCATGACGCAGAAGGCGCAGCGTCACGAGTTCGACCTGTTGATCGCATTGGGCGGTGATGGCACCATGTTGCGCGTCAGCCGGTTGGCTGCGCCGCTGGGTATCCCGGTGCTTGGATTCAATCTGGGACGTTTCGGATTCTTAATGGAAGTCCAGCGGCAGGAATGGGGCGGTCAGTTGGAACTGCTCGTGCAGGGCAAATTCCGTCTGGAACAGCGCATCCTGTTGCAAGCCAGCCTGGTCAACCCTGCCGGGAAAACGCAAAGTTGGGAAGTGGTGAATGATGTCACCATTTGCCGCGATACTCCCATCCGACCCATCCAGTTGCATGCGGCGGTCGATGGCTATCCATTGGCCTCTTATTTGGCGGACGGTTTGGTGATCGCTACTCCCACCGGCTCCACTGCCTACGCTTTGGCAGCCGGTGGCCCTGTGTTGCCACCCGAGCTACACAACCTGGTGGTGGTGCCCATTGCGCCGCACCTGTGCCTCGACCGTGCTGTCGTTTTGCCGGATAGCGCCGTGGTGACGGTGCGCGTGGATGGCATTCACCCCGCCGTGGTCAGCATCGATGGGCAGCAGCCCCATAAAATGCGGGAGCAGGACGAGGTGCGTATCAAGGTGAGCGACCACAGGGTGAATTATGTCCGCTTCCACAACCCGGGTTACTTTTACAAAAATCTCACCCGCTCTTTGCAGCGGAATGCGGAAACAGGTGATTCTCAATGACGGAACAGAGCTCAGAGAAATTGTATTGCGTCAATCACCCGCAGCGCGAAACGTTGTTGCGTTGCAATCGGTGCAACAATCCCATTTGCAGCGAATGTGCGGTGCTCACTCCTACCGGCTATCGTTGCAAGGATTGTGTGCGCGGCCAGCAGAAACGCTTCGATAATGCCCAGGTGTGGGACTATCCCCTGGCAATCATCGTCGGTGGCGTGTTGGCTTTTATCGGCAGTCTCAGCGCCGATATTCTTGGCATTTTTACCATTTTCATTGCTCCCGTTATCGGAGTAGTGATTGCTTATGCCATTCAATGGGTGACCCGCCATCGTCGTTCGCCGCAGTTGTTCACGATTGTGACGATTGCAGTGGCTGTTGGTTCCTTACCGTTATTGGTGACCAGTGCTATTTATTCCCTGTATGGCTTGCAATACGCTGGAGCGGCTGGCGTCAATTGGATGGGGTTGTTGGCGCATGGCATTTACACGTTCATGGTCACTTCGACTGTATACTATCGAATAAAGGGTATTCAGTTATAGCTCTCGATCCAAATTTCAGCGGTAGGGCTTTAGACGAAAGGCGGGGAGTTTCGCTGTAATGTTGACCGAACTGCACATCGAGAATTTTGCCATTATCCAAAAACTGGATGTGGACTTCACCCCGGGCCTGATCACGTTCACGGGCGAGACGGGTGCCGGCAAGTCCATCATTCTCGATGCCATTATGGCTGTCATCGGTGGCCGGGCGGATGCCACCAACGTTCGCAGCGGGGCTGAACGGGCATTAGTCGAAGCCACGTTCAAGCTGCCGGAAGGCAACCGCCAGGCGATTACAGAGATCCTGCAGCGCGAAGATTTATTGGACGATCCTGATTTCCTCACCCTGGGCCGTGAACTGCGCCGAGAGGGACGCAGCACCGGGCGCATCAATGGCCGGGCAGCCAGCATCCCGCTCATGCGCGAGGTGGGCGCCTATTTGGTCGATATCCATGGCCAGTCCGAACATTTATCGCTCCTCAACGTGCGATCCCACATCGGCCTGCTGGATCGCTTTGCCAAAGACGATGCACTGTTGATCGGTTATCGTAAGGCCTACCACGAGCTGCAAGCGTTACGTCGTGAGTTGGCTTCGCTGCGCCAGATGGAACAGGATGCCATGCGGCGTACGGATCTGCTCAATTTCCAGGTGCAGGAGATCGAATCGGCACACTTGGAGACTGAAGAGGAAGAAACGCTCCGCCAGGAACGTAGCCGGCTGGCGAACGCTGAGAATTTGTCCACGCTGGCGCAGCAAGCGCTTACATTATTAGACGAAAGCACTCCCGAAACCCCTGCCCTCAGTGACCAGGTCGGCCAGCTCGAGCAAGCGTTGCTCTCGTTGAGCAAGATCGATTCCAGCCAGGCATCTCTGGCGGGTGAGGCTGAAACGCTGGCTGATGGCGTTGCCGATTTGACTCGCTTGTTGCAAGGCTATCTTGAGAAAATCGAATATAACCCGCGCCGGCTGGAACAGGTGGAAGATCGCCTGGCCTTGATCTCCAATCTCAAGCGCAAATATGGCAGCAGTGTGGATGCCATTCTGGCCTTTGCGGCCGAATCGCGCAAGCAGTTGGAAACCATCGCCCATGCCAGCGAGCGTATTGGGGAGCTGGAGCAGCAGGAAAGTGCCATGTTAGCATCGATCACGGCACAGGCTCAGGCTCTCTCTGCCCGCCGCATGCAAGCTGCCGAAGCCCTTGGCAAGGCTGTGGAAGCAGAGTTGGCTGACCTCAACATGGCCGGTGCACGTTTCTCGGTCGATATCCGTTTCCAGCCTGATCCCGGTGGCCTGGCATCGGAAAACGGGCAACAGGTGGCATTCGACGAGAACGGCGTGGATCAGGTCGAATTTTTAATCGCCCCCAACCCCGGCGAAGGATTGAAGCCGCTGGTCAAGATTGCCTCGGGCGGCGAGACTTCACGGCTGATGCTGGCTTTGAAGAACGTCCTTGCCGAGGCGGATGTCATTCCCACGCTCATTTTCGATGAAATCGATCAAGGCATTGGCGGGCGAGTGGGGTTCACTGTTGGCGAAAAACTCTGGCGCTTGGGCCGAAAGCATCAAGTGCTTTGTGTGACTCACCTGCCGCAACTGGCAGCGTTCGGCGACAGTCATTTTCGGGTGCAGAAGCAAGTCATCGACGGCCGCACCGTCACCCAAGTGGAGGCGCTGGACGACCGCACCCGGCTTGAAGAATTGGCGCTCATGCTGGGCGGAGTCAGCGATGCCAATCGCAATGCCGCCCAAGAAACATTAGCGCTGGCGCACCGGCGAACTGAGGCCATTGCCAACGGTGCTTGAATCATCTTGCGCCGCAGCAAAAACTTTGAGCCAGGCCATCACGCGGGGTGAGAGTGCCAATTGCCAGGGGATGGAAACAGCAGCATGGATCAACCTCGTAAACTTCGCCTGCTATTATTAGGCCCACCGATCATCTATCTGGGTGAAACTTCGGTCCATATCCAGCGCCGTTTATTGCGCACTCTGCTGTTTTATCTGGGATATCAATACTTTCCCGTGACCCGCGCTAATTTGACCCTGATGTTTTGGCCCGACGAGCCCGAATCAACGGCACGACGCCATTTGCGCGAAGTGCTCAGCAAGCTGCGTACTCAACTACCCGACCCCGACATATTGATTACTGAAGAAGATACCGTGAGTCTGGATGCCGAACGGGTATATGTGGATGCCCTGGAATTTAGCAACATTCTGCAAAATGCCGGGACTCAACACCTGGAACTCAATGGTTTACCTTTGAATGAAAGCACATTGCAGAAATTCTGCACAGCAATCAACCTCTGGCGCTCACCCCGTTTCATGGCGGGGGCTCACCTTTCGGATAGTGTCGAGATCGATCACTGGATGCTCAACACCGCACAGGTGCTGGAACAATCCCGGCAACGCCTGGTCGAACGGCTGGCAGATCATTATACGGCCATCGGCGATCAAGATTCTGCCGTCCACTGGCTGCAAGTGGCCTTGCAAGAGGATGAGTTCAATCCCGAGCTGCACTATCGCCTGGTCAGCACACTGCACTCCTTCGGGCGGGTGAGTGAAGCGCTCAACTATACCAAATCGCTGGAAGAGCTCTATCAACGGGAAGGGCTAGGCACCCTGCCTCGCAATTTGAAGGTTTTGATCGATCAGGTGCGCTCCGAATCGGTCGTACCCCGCGGTGCACAACGAACCTCGTGGCCATCGCTGCCTGTATCCCAGATTCCGTTTGTGGGCCGTGGCCAGATACTACAAGAATTACAAACGACCTGCCAGCGGAACGGTGCGATGATGATCTTGGGAGAAGCCGGTTCTGGCAAAACGCGCCTCATCAGCGAGCTTTACCAGCGGTTGGACCCAAATACGCGCTTAGTGCTTTTGCGCTGTCATCCTTTGGAGAGCACACTGCCGTTTCAGCCCTGGATCGATTGGGCGCGCCAATCGGTCGCCAAAGATGAATGGCAATTGCTCGATCCGGTTTGGATCAAAACTCTCGGCCGCCTTTTGCCTGAATTACCTGATCTGCTGGCTGATAGGCCCTTTGCATTTACGCCTGCTCCGGATAACAGCCGTTCGTTGATATTCGAAAGCCTGTATCATCTTTTACTTCACATCAGCCAACGGACCCCGTTGCTCTTTGTGTTGGACGATGCCCAATGGTGTGATGAATCCAGCCTGGCAGCCATCTCGTTCCTGCTCGAACGGGGCTTTTTTAGTAAGAACTGCCCGCTCATTATGGCTGCGCGCGTGGAAGAGGCCAACCTGGCATTGAACGCATTTCTGGAGCGCGGGCGCACGGCAGCGGCAATCCAGCAACATTACCTGGAAGAGTTGGACCTGAGTGAAACCATTGAGCTGACCCGGCACGCCTTGGGCTATGCTCCCCCCGTTTCTTTTGCGAAGCACTTGATCATGGAAACAGGGGGCAATCCCCTCTTCTTGTTGGAAACACTGCGCATCTTGTTGCAATCAACGCAAAATATGACCGAGGAATCGCTGCCTTCATATTTACCACTGGTCGGTAGCTTACGGGCGTTGATGCGCGACCGTTTACGAAACCTGAGGCCACAAACGCGCCAGGTACTGGTAACAGCGGCAGTCATCGGGAATGAATTCACCGTTCGCATCCTGCAGGAGGCGGTGCAAGCGTCGGTGGATGACTTGGTAGACGCACTGGAAGAATTGGAGAAGAGTCATCTGATCCGCCCAAGCCGTGAAAAAACACGGACTGAAGGCTATGTTTTTATCCATGACAAGATCCGCGAAGTGCTGCTGGCCGAATTGAGCCAGGCGCGTCGCCAGACATTGCATCTAAGAGTGGCTAAAGCATTGGAAACTCGCGCCACCGATGATTCCAGGCAAGCGGCTGTCTTGGCGGATCATTATGAGGAAGGTGGCGAACTGGAGCTGGCTTTCCATCATTGGTTGGAAGCCGGGGCACATGCCATGCAGTTGTTTTCACCCGGCGAGGCTTACACGGCGTATCGTCGTGCTTTGGAATTACTGCACCAGATCGGAACCCGCCTGTCTGACCAAGACATTTATCGGCTGTTTACCGAATGGGGTCAGCTTGCCAACGACCTGGCCGATTTTTCCACGATGCAGCTTTGTTACAACACACTGCTTCAGATTGGTGACCGTCGCAACCGGCCGTTGCTCATCGGCAGCGCTTACAGTGGTCTGGCGATGTTAAAGTTACTGCAAAATGATTCCGAAGAGGCAAAATCGCTGTTGGATAAGGCCGAGGCGTTTTTGGAACAATGTGATAACTGCTACGAGCATCTCACCGCCAGCCTGCGACGTGGCACGGTGGCTGTTTATCAAATGCAATATCCTGAAGCCATGCGGGTTTTCGAATCGGCGTTACATCTCTGCACAGACCACGATCTGCCCCAGGTGAATGAAGTGCAACGCAATATCGAGGTCCAGCTTTCGCTGGTATACGTATTCAACGGATGGCCGGAACGGGCGATCGAGGTTTCCGGGCGGGTAAGAGGCGCCAATGCCGATAACAGCAACAATGGCAGCTTGCAGCGTTCCTACTTGATGACTTCCGTGGCGCAGTACTGCCTTGGCGATTATTTGGGTGCCGGGGAAATTGCCCGCGCAGGCTTGGAGCTTGCCCAATCGATGCACTTGTGGCAAATCGCCGGGTTACTCGAAATGTCGCTGGGGCGTTCTCTGTTACAGATGGGAGACATCGATGGCGCCTTGAGCAGAGTCCGCAATGCCATAGCACTGGCGCAACAATATCATTTCACCGAAATCGAGTCGGAGTCTTTAAGTATTTTGGGCGATGTCCATTTGATGTTGCATAACTACACAGAGGCCGCGAAAATTTACTGCAAAGGGGTGAAATTGAATCCGCCTGGCTTTGTTGCCATGGAAAATCTCTATCGATGGGGATATGCCCGTTATCGAATCGATAATGACGTCGAAGGGATCGAGTCGCTGGAACATTGCATCCAAACCGCGCGCAAATTGGGCTTATGGCTCATTGTCTTGCCAGCAGAATTGTGCCGGGCCCTGGTCGATTTTCTGGATGGGAAAAATGAGGCTGCACGCCGACGAGTGGATAATGTTGCCAGAGAAGCTGAACAACGCAAAATCATCTTGTTGCCGGTCGAACCGGAATGGTTGCGTTCCCGGCTGGCCTGGCAGGAAGGCAATTCCGAGGTGGCAGATAAATTTGCCCGATCCCTGGTCCAAAAAGGCGAGCGTATTCACAATCTTTGGTTCGAAATCAGTGGCAAACGGTTGCTCATGGAACATGCACTTTCCAAGCCGGAAAGTGACCAGGCAACTGCAGATCTGAAGCACTCGTTGGACGCGTTGGATATCCACTGCCACGACCGCGAGTTCAGGCCGGTGTTCCTGCGTTTCCGCCAGTCCATGCTAAAACGCTAAATTTGTATGAAGTAGCAAACTATTTTTCCGCGCGATAACCTTTTATAATTGTTGTCCATCTTTGTCAGTGGTAGAATCTATTGGTAAGTCCATTATTCAGGAGGTAGCAAGATGACTGATCAAACTACCGGCTCTTTTGCTGTTAAAAAGGGGCTGGCGCAAATGCTTAAAGGCGGCGTGATCATGGACGTGGTCACACCGGAACACGCTAAAATCGCAGAAGATGCCGGCGCGTGTGCCGTGATGGCGTTGGAACGCGTCCCGGCAGATATCCGTGCCAACGGCGGGGTGGCACGCATGAGCGACCCCGAATTAATTCTCAAGATCATGGATGCCGTCACCATCCCGGTGATGGCCAAGTGCCGCATCGGGCACTTTGTGGAAGCACAAATCCTTGAAGCCATCGGCGTCGATTACATCGACGAGTCAGAAGTGCTCACCCCGGCCGACGAAGCGCATCACATCAACAAACACACTTTTAAAGTGCCGTTCGTGTGCGGTTGCCGCAATTTGGGTGAAGCTCTGCGCCGCATCGGCGAAGGCGCTGCCATGATCCGCACCAAGGGCGAAGCCGGCACCGGCGACGTGGTCGAAGCCGTGCGCCATGGCCGCCAGGTGCTGGACGAGATCCGCAAGCTGCAAAACATGCCGGAAGATGAAGTGATGGCATTTGCCAAGGAAATCGGTGCCCCCTACGAGCTGTGCCTGGAGACGCGCAAGCTGGGCCGTTTGCCGGTGGTCAATTTTGCTGCTGGCGGCATTGCCACCCCGGCGGATGCCGCATTGATGATGCAGCTGGGCGTAGATGGTGTCTTCGTCGGCTCCGGTATCTTCAAGTCCGGTGATCCTGCCAAACGGGCTGCTGCCATCGTCAAGGCCACTACCCATTTCAATGACCCCAAGATCCTGGCCGAGGTCAGCCGCAACTTGGGTGAGCCTATGGTCGGGCGGCAGATTTCCAGCATTCCTCAGGAAGAATTGATCGCTGGTCGTGGTTGGTAGTTTTTCCGCTGCGCGATGGCACAGGCGGTGACACACCGGACTGTGGTTTTTGTATACTTTGGGTTGGGTGTTATGAAAATTGGAGTCCTCGCCTTACAAGGCGACTTTAGTGAGCATCAAGCCATGTTGGAGCGGTTGGGGGCAGAGGCTGTGCAGGTGCGCCTTCCTGCCCATTTGGAAGGGCTTTCCGGCTTGATTATCCCTGGCGGCGAATCGACCACCATCGGCAAGCTGGCGGTGGCCTTTGGCTTGATCGACGCCCTGCGCACGTTTGCCCGGCAACATGCCATTTGGGGCACCTGTGCCGGCGCAATCTTTCTTTCCAAAGATATCCATCGTAATCAACCGTTGCTGGGACTGATGGACATTGTGGTGGAGCGCAATGCTTTTGGCCGCCAGGTAGACTCATTCGAGATCGATCTGGATGTGCCGGCGCTGGCAGCCATTGGACCTGATCATGCGCCCTACCATGCCGTTTTCATCCGTGCGCCGCTGATCGAAGAAGTGAAACAGCCTGCCGAAGTTTTGGCCAAGTTGCCAAACGGCAGGATCGTTGCGGCTCGACAGGGCAGGTTGCTGGCTACTTCTTTCCATCCCGAACTCACCTCCGATGACCGTTTTCACCGCTATTTTATGGAGTTGTCGAAATAGAAGTCCGTCCGCTCGATTGGTACGACCTGCCGGCGTTTTTTCGCTACCGGGAACAGGTGCTATGCCTGGATAGTGCCCTGGCGTTGACCCGCGGCAACCCCGTGGGTCCCCTGGCGCTCTTGAGTTTGCTACATCCCGCTAAAGGCAGCTATACTGCCGTAGTTGATGGTGACGGCGATGCTGACAAAATGATCGGACAGGTGGTGCACCTGACCGGCCAGCGTTCGGCTCATCTGGCTTTTGTGTTGCCTGAGGGCAACATCAATGCCGGCGGAAGTGTGGCTTTGCTGGAGGCATTGGCCAGCGAAGCCTGCGAAATGGGTGCTTTGAGCGTGGTGGCCGAGCTGGAAGATTGCAATCCCATGGTCGAGAATCTGCGCCGGGCAGGTTTCTCCATTTTCTGTTGGCAGCGCATCTGGAAGCTGCCGGGGGGATCTGCCAACGAAGCTCCGCTCTGGCAAGAAGCCAGGCCGGAAGATGAGTTTGCCATTCGCTCGTTATTCCACGCTGTAGCACCGCCGATGGTGCAAAGTGCCGAAACGCCACCTCCGCAGCGCACCGGGCTGGTGTTCAAACAAAAGAATAATGTGCTGGCTTACGTCGAAGCGGTTTCCGGGCCGCTGGGTGTATGTTTGCTGCCTTTGTTCCACCCCGATACACCCGAGGCTCCTGCGCTGCTGGGCGAATTGGCTAATATGATGAATGCACTGAATCGACCGGTGCACCTGATGGTGCGTTCTTATCAATCCTGGCTGGAAGGCAGTTTGGAAGACATGGGAGCCGTGGCTTCTCCCCGGCAAGCGGTTATGGTGCATCACCTGGCGCGCTTGCAGCGCGTGGAAGAATACGTGCCCAATGCCATCGCCGAACGCCATACCATCGAGCCTACCGCTTCCGTCCAAAATAACATCATCCTGGAATCATCATCGGATGATCAAGATACTTCTGCGCCAACTGGTATACCTGAAAATGATGTATTCCCGCTAAAATAACTATAATAATCCTATGACTCAAAAACGAATTACCGATGACCTGCAGGCGCTTTTGGGGGTTCTCCCGCCCGCCGTTGCAGAGTCTTTAGTCAAAGCAAACAACAGTGATAATTTGCTGGAAATCATTCTCGACCTGGGGCGCGTGCCGGTGGCACGTTTTGTCGATAAAGAAGTGCCGCTCAGCCAGGGCGAGATCACACACAATGAGATCGACCACGTAGTGTCGCGCATCGGGGAGTTCGATGCTGACAACCGCGCCGGCCTGGAGCGCACATTGCATCGCATCAGCGCCATCCGCAATCGTCGGGGCCACATTGTGGGACTCACCTGCCGCGTGGGACGCGCCGTATATGGTACCATTGACATCATTCAGGATTTGGTGGAGAGTGGCAAAAGCATTTTGCTGCTGGGCAAACCCGGTATTGGCAAGACCACCATGTTGCGCGAAGCCGCCCGTATTTTGGCAGAGAAGAAACGCGTGGTGATTGTCGATACCTCTAACGAGATTGGCGGTGACGGCGACGTGCCGCACCCGGCAGTTGGTCGCGCCCGCCGCATGCAAGTAGCCACACCCACCTTGCAGCATGAGGTGATGATCGAAGCGGTTGAGAACCACAACCCGGAAGTAATTGTGATCGATGAGATTGGCCGCGAGCTGGAAGCTCTTGCAGCCCGCACCATTGCCGAGCGCGGTGTGCAACTGGTGGCCACTGCTCATGGCCGTACGCTGGAGAATCTGCTGCTCAACCCAACCCTTTCCGACCTGGTGGGCGGGATCGAATCAGTGACCCTTTCTGACGAAGAGGCCCATCGCCGCGGCACACAGAAGACGGTGCTGGAACGCCGTGCGCCGCCCACGTTCGACATTTTGGTCGAGTTACAGGAACGTGACAAGGTGGTAGTGCATAACGATGTGGCTGCGGCAGTGGACGAACTGGTGCGTGGCTATCCATTGCATCCGGAAGTGCGTTCGCTCGATGAAAACGGCGAGGTTCACATTCAGAAAGCCGCCCCCATGCACCAGCGCCAGCAGGCTGTGGGCCAGCGCCGGGCCTTGGGCAACAACGACGAAGAAAATCCTTACGAGCAACTTCCCCACAACACACGTTACCCGGAATCCAAACCGGTGATCGAAGCCGAGCCACCACCTGCATCATCTAATCTGCGCACCATCCGCATCTATCCTTACGGCGTGGCGCGTAACCGCCTGCAGCAGGCTGCAAAACGCATGGGCTTGCCGGTGTTGATTGTGCGCGATGCCGGTGAAGCGGAAGTGCTGCTGACCCAGCGCACGTATTACCGCAACCACCAGCAAATCATTCAGGATGCTGAAATCCGTGGCATTCCCATCTTTGTGCTGCGCGCCAACACCGTGTCACAGATCGAACAGTCGTTGGCCGAGCTCTTTAACCTGCCGGCGGAGAATAGCTATCCGATCGATTATGAAGCGGTGACAAACCAGACGCGTGCTGCTATCGAAGCCGTGATGAACGGCCAGCGCTGGGTAGACCTTCCCCCAGCCACGCCGGCAGTGCGGCGGTTGCAACATGATCTGGCGCGCCAGGCCGAGCTCACTTCACATTCGTATGGCAAAGAACCCAACCGGCGGGTGAGGATCTTCCGGGAATAAGGCGGTCGTAGAAGCTCGTGTTTATCACACTCGAAGGACCCGATGGAAGCGGTAAAACCAGCCAAATGGCTCCCCTGGCCGGGTTTTTGCGCGGGATCGGGTACAAAGTCTTCACCACCCGCGAGCCCGGCGGCACGGCCATCGGAGACCAGGTGCGCGATATCCTCATGTCGATGAAAAATACTGGCATGAACCCTCGCACGGAGACGCTCCTCTTTTGCGCCGCGCGTGCCCAGATCGTCTCCGAGGTCATCCGTCCTCATTTGGATAAGGGTGAGCTGGTGCTTTCCGATCGCTATGCTGATTCCACCCTGGCTTACCAGGGCTATGGTCACGGCAATGATCTGGAAGCGATACGCCAAATCTTGAGTTTCGCCACCGGTGGCCTGAAGCCCGATCTGACCCTGTTGCTGGATGTCGATTCTGAGACCGGGCTCAATCGACGTAAACAAAGCGGCGGCGAGTGGAACCGCCTGGACGCTTACGCCCTGGCGCTGCACCAGCGCGTGCGCGCCGGTTACCTAGAAATGGTATGTGCCGAGCCCAGCCGCTGGCGGGTTATTGACGCCGGTCAACCGCCGGACATGGTACAATCAGCCCTACAAAAAGCTATACAGGCTTATTTATCCGGGGAAAAATCTTGAGTAGAATGAAACCCTATAAAAGGGTTGATTTCTAAATACCTTGCAACGGATATAATCCCCTTTTGTGAAGAAAGGTAAAACCTATGCGTAAACTCTGGGCCCCCATCATCTTGCTGAGCATGCTTCTCTCGTCATGCAGTGTTATGTCGGCTGCGCGTCCTACGGTCACTGTAGTAACATCGCCGACGCCTGCTGCTACAGCCAATTCAACCGCTGCGGCTCAGCCGACCCCCACGGCTGCCACCGCACCCGGGCAATGTAAAGTGACTTCGACACTTTTCCCGGCTCCCAAGAGCGCCGATGCCGCCACTTATGCTCCCATCAGCACCAGCGATTTTATTGAAGGGCCCGCGACGGCAACCATGACCCTGATCGAATATGCCGACTTCACCTGTCCGTATTGCAGCCAGGCAGCCCCGGAGATCGAAAAGCTCATGAAGGCTTTCCCGAATGATGTCCGCCTGGTTTACCGCAATTTTCCGGTAGGGCACACCCTTTCACAGCTTTCTATCCAGGCCGGTTATGCGGCCAGCTTGCAGGGCAAGTTCTGGGAGATGCACGACTTGCTCTTCGATCAATCCACCTGGAACACCTGGGATGCCATGAGCACAACCGATTTTCAAACCTGGATTATCAAACAAGCTGCCTCCATCCCGGGGTTGGACGTTGCCAAGTTCACCAAAGACTTGACCAGCGATGCCGTGGTTAAAATGGTCAGTGACGCGGAGACCGCGGGCGAAGCTGCCAAAATCAATGCCACACCCTCCATCTTCATTTTGCTAAACAATAATCTATATTGGGCAGTCAACGTCGATCCCAATGACAGCGTGGATCCCAGCTACTCTACGTTATCGACCATCCTGCAGGTATGGAAGCTGGAACAAGATCGCCAATTCAAAACTTGCCCTCCGAACACCATTGACACTTCCAAGACCTATACGGCGACTTTGAAGACCACCAAAGGCGACATTGTGATCAACCTCTTTGCCAGCAAAGCACCGGTAACGGTCAACAGCTTCGTCTTCCTGGCCCAGAATGGCTGGTTCAACAATGTGCCGTTCCACCGGGTTATCGATGGGTTTGTGGCGCAGACCGGCGATCCAACGGGCACCGGTGTGGGCGGCCCCGGTTACGAATTTGGAGATGAGATAGACTCTTCTCTCAATTTCGATCAAGCTGGAATGGTCGGTATGGCTAATGCCGGCCCGGGCACCAACGGCAGCCAGTTCTTTATTACGCTGGCACCGGTCACATCGCTGGATGGGAAGTACACGGTCTTTGGACAGGTGACCCAAGGAGCGGATGTGCTTCAAAAACTGACCCGGCGTGACCCGGCAAACGACCAGAATCCGGCCGATCCGGATTATATCCAAAGCGTTACCATAAGCATCCAATAAAGTTAATTTGTTTCACCCTGGGCGTCGGAGAGATCGTCTCGTGAATCTTTCCACGCCCAAGGTGGATTTTTTGTGATGGAAACTCCTCCCAGGCGCGCCACTCATATTCCCAGTGTTTTTCAACTCCTGCTTTCAGGTGTCGGGGTTTTGGTTTGCGGTTTGGCGGCCTTGTTGTTGTTTGCCAGTGGTCTGATTGGCCTTACCACATCCGGCGAAAAGGGAAATACCAGCTTTTTGTTCTCCACAGCTTGGGTAGCCCTGCTCGTTTTCGCCCTGCTGTTGCCATCGATTGTCTATGCTATTGCCCGCTTGAGCGGCCATCCCCTTTCGGCGATTGCCCTTAAGAATCGTTATGTCATTGCAGTTGCCGGGTTGGTAATTTGGCCGTTCTTGCTGGTGGTCGGCAACAATTTGTCCGATTCGCCGGAAGCCAGTATTGTCTTGCCTTTTTTGCAACTGTTTGCTATTGGATTGCCCTTGTGGTGGTTCTTGGAAACGGGTCAGCGTGGCCTTTCGACCGGCAGCCCTCAACGCACCTGGGGCATGGCCAGCTTCAGCCTGCTGCTTTCTCCACTCACTGCGTTGATTATCGAATTGATCGCCATGGTGGTGATGGCGGTTCTGGCCTTTGTGATAATCGGTGTTCACCAACCTCAATTGCTCGACCAGCTCAATTATTTGATGACCCAATATAGGGCCGGCCTGGACCCTTCCATGGCGGAGCAACTTTCACGTGAGGCGCTGGCCCAGCCTGGGGTCATCTTCTGTGTGTTGATACTTTTTTCCGGCATTGCACCCATGATCGAGGAACTGATCAAACCGCTGGCCTTGTGGGTGATTGCAATACGTAAGCCCACCCCCGCCCAGGGATTTGTCTGCGGGCTGATTTGCGGTGCAGCCTTTGCCCTGCTCGAGAGCCTGGGCATCGCCAGCAGCTCCACCGGCGATGCTTGGCTCCTCAACATGTTGCAACGTTCCGGCACCGGTCTGTTGCACATTACCACCTGTGGGCTGATGGGTTGGGGATTGGCCTCGGCCTGGAGCCAGCAAAAATATCTGCGTTCCGGCCTGGCATTTTGCGGCGCGGTGCTTTTGCACGGCACTTGGAATGCTTTTGGGCTTTTGATGGGCTTCATTCCTTTCCTGGGGCCCACGATTTCTGCCCAATTGCCCGTGGCGGCCTGGATGAGTCAAGTTGCTCCCGTGGCCCTGGGCATTCTGGCATTGGTGGCGCTCTTCATTTTACTGGGGCTGAACCGTTCTCTTCGTAAGGAGCAGGTGCTATTGCCGCCGCCCTTCGATAGCAATGTGATCACCGAGACTCCGGCACCCCCGACCGCACCAGGAATGCCCTGAAAATCCATTATGCCTTCCCCGATATGTTCGTTTATAATAGTCCCATTTGACCAATGACTGCTATTTGAATGAACGCTACGCCCAATCTGAATTAAAGGAATATTAAATAGATGAATATCATCAGCTTTCTGATTGACTTTGTGCTGCACTTGGACCGCTATTTGGGCATCATCATCCAAGACGTTGGCATGTGGACTTATGCCGTCTTGTTTTTCGTGGTTTTTATCGAGACTGGGTTGGTGGTAACGCCTTTTCTGCCCGGCGATTCGCTGATTTTTGCCGCCGGGGCCTTTTGTGCGCTCGGTGTGCTGGATGTCAAGTTGTTGTTTATCTTAATGGCTTTGGCCGCCATCGCCGGCGATACGGCTAACTATTGGATCGGCCGCAAAGTGGGACCGGCTGTGTTCACCACCGGCTCGCGTTGGTTCAAGAAAGAGTACCTGGATCGCACTCATGCTTTCTTTGATAAGCACGGCGGCATCTCTATTTTCCTGGCGCGCTTCATCCCCATCATCCGCACCTTCGTCCCTTTTGTGGCCGGTATTGGGCAAATGCGTTACGGTTACTTCATCACTTACAATGTTCTGGGGGGTGTCCTCTGGACTGCCTTGTTCTCTTTCGGAGGTTATTTCTTCGGAAACTTGCCGATTGTTAGAGATCATTTTTCGCTGGTGATCATTGCCATCGTCGTTTTATCGGTGCTGCCGGCCATCATTGAATTTGCCAAGTCGCGCCATCAGCAGGCAGAACCGGTTGGCCCGCAATAATGTTGTCATTGCACTATAATTAAATTCACCAACGGAAAGAGGTGCGGCAATGAAACGTGATGCACTTCAAAGGCTGATCAAATTTCTCCTCAAGGCCATTACAAGGACTGAGTATATAGGCGCTGATTGCATTCCCCAACAGGGACCCGTGATTATCGCTACCAACCATCTCAGCCTGGTGGATACGCCGTTGCTATTTGCCAACCCCAGTCGTCCGGATATTACTGCCCTGGTCACGACGAAATATCAGAAATACCCCTTTGTCAAGTGGTTCATCAATTCAGGCGAAGGCATTTGGATCAATCGCGACACGGCTGATTTCGGCGCTTTCCGCAAAGCGACTGAAGCGTTGAAGCGTGGCTGGGCGGTGGGCATTTCGCCGGAAGGGACCCGCAGCCATGATGGACAACTTCAGGAAGGCAAGCCGGGCGCGGTGCTGCTGGCCTTGCGCAACGACGTGCCTATTGTACCGGTCGGTTTGACCGGCACCGAGCGTGCAGTGGATGACTTCAAACATCTCCGTATCCCGCACTTGATAGCGCACTTTGGGCCGGCATTCACCTTGCCGCAGCTCAGTCGTGATGAACGGGACGGCGAGCTTAAACGCTATACCGATGAGATCATGTGCCGCATTGCTGCATTGCTGCCCGAGCAGTATCGCGGTTTCTACCGGTACTTCCCGCGGGTAAAAGAATTGCTGGCAAGCATCTGCTAAATCAAGCTTATCATCCGGCCGCAAGGCCGGCTTTTTTTATCCGGCTTCAGCCACATCTGCGAATCAAACAGGGTTATAATCTGCCGAAATCCCGCCGAGGTGCTTCGTGAGCAGCTATTTTTATTCCATTTCTCCGGATATCTTTCACATGTTTCCCGGCTACGTGCGCGGGGTGGTCATCGCCCATGGTGTACATAACGACTCATCGCCGGATGAGCTGATTCAAATGTTGCGCCAGGCCGAAAAAGCTGTGCGAGAACGATTGAGTATCGATACGATTGCCTCCGAGCCACATGTGAATGCCTGGCGCGAGGCTTATCGCAAATTCGGGGCCAAGCCATCCGAATTTCGCTCTTCCATCGAGGCGATGGCGCGGCGTGCCTTGCGCGGCGATCCCTTGCCTTCGATCACTGCTTTGGTGGATATTGGCAATGCACTTTCGTTGCACCATCTGATTCCTACCGGTGGGCACGCTATCGATCACCTGGGCGGCGACATTGCCCTGCGCCTGGCTAGTGGAGCTGAAGAGTTTGTTCCTTTCGGCGGGACTGAAATGGAGCATCCTATGCCGGGTGAAGTAATTTTTGCCGAGGGCAATACCGTGTTGACCCGCCGCTGGACCTGGCGTCAGGCCAATCACACCCTGACGTTGCCCGAGACGACTGCCATCGAGTTCAACGTCGATGGCCTGCCGCCCACCACCCCGGCCGAAGTCGAAGCAACC
>Ga0335069_10003801_pt1 | contig 22614 bp, 18 predicted proteins | sample Lox_Sample_11_FD_206714 | JGI IMG/M metagenome (GOLD analysis project Ga0335069, IMG submission 206714) | Soil microbial communities from Loxahatchee National Wildlife Refuge, Florida, United States - Lox_Sample_1.1 | ecosystem: Environmental > Terrestrial > Soil > Wetlands | place: USA... | reverse complement strand
TGTCCCCCAGTGCCGCAGTGGACATCATGCCCGCGGTGGGCACGCATTCCGCCATGACGCAGGCGCAATTGAAGATGATGTTTGGCGACAGCATCCCGTTCTCGCGCTTCAAGGTGCACGACTGGCGGAACGGCGTCCGGCAAGTGGGCGTTGTGCCGGGCAGCCTGATCAAGGAATGGTCGGAGGGATTGGTGGACTACGACGTGCGGGTGGAGGTAGACAACCTGCTGTTCGCCAGCTACGACCTGGTGCTGTCCATCGGGCAGATCGTGCCGCACGAAGTGGTCGGCATGGCCAACTACACCAAGAACGTCGTCGTCGGTGTAGGCGGCTCGGACATGATCAACAAATCGCATTTCCTGGGCGCAGCGTATGGCATGGAGCGCATGATGGGCCGCATCGAGACCCCCGTGCGCCGGCTATTCAACTACGCCGCTGAACGCTACTTGCGCGACCTCCCCATCCGATACGTGCTCACCGTGATGGAGAAGGACAAGGCCGGCCCGGGCATGATCATGCGCGGCCTGTATGTGGGCGATGACATGGAAACCTTCACACTGGGTGCGCGGCTTTCGCAGAAGGTGAACCTCGATCTCCTGGACCAGCCGCTCAACCGCGTGCTGGTGTACCTGGACCCCCACGAGTTCAAGAGCACGTGGCTGGGCAACAAGGCCGTCTATCGCACGCGCATGGTTATGGCCGATGGCGGCGAACTGATTGTGCTGGCGCCCGGGCTGAAGGAGTTTGGCGAAGACGCGGAGATTGACCGCCTCATTCGCAAGCACGGCTACCGCAGCACGCCAGCCACGCTGGCTGCCGTCAAGGCCAACGGCGAGCTGATCAACAACCTGAGCGCTGCCGCGCACCTGATTCATGGCTCCAGCGAGGGGCGTTTCCGCATTACGTATTGCCCCGGGCCGGGCATGAGCCGCGAGGCTATCCGCTCGGTCGGCTTTGAGGCAGGCGATCTGGATGCCACGCTCAAGCGCTATCCCCTTGCCCAGCTCCGGGAGGGCTTCAACCGCCTGCCCAACGGCGAGGAACTGTTCTACATCAGCAACCCCGCCCTGGGCCTCTGGGCGCTGAAAAGCCAGTTCGGCCCCTGACACTGCGCCGGCTTGTGACCCGCACAACCATGCGGGTAGAGGTCTGCCTGGAGCTGAGGCAGATTAGTGATGACCAGGCGAATATGAATGACGGTCATCTTGAATTGCCGAGCGTAGCGGGCGTGAATCTTCGTGTTAATTAGCACCCTCGCGCGCGCTGTGTATCGCCCCTCTGCAGGCTCCCTAAACCCGCGGCTTATCGGCGCAGTGCTGGCCGGCGCTGTGCTGGCCCTTGTGCCGGCCACTCGCGCCCAGTCAAAGCGTCCCGGGTGGGGCTCGACGCCCTACCATGACGCCCAAGGCACCGGGGTCACGTTCCGTGTCTGGGCGCCGAATGCGACCAGCGTATATGTGCCGAACCAGTCCAATAGCTGGTCCACCACGGCAACCCGCCTGACGCAGGAGCTAACCAACGGCGTTGCTGACGGCATCTGGTCGGCCGATGTATCGCCGGCCTTCCCGGGCGAGCAATACAAGTACTACATCAACTATAGCGGCGGCAGCGTCTGGAAACACGACCCGCGCGCGCGCAAGGTGGTTAGCTCTTCGACCGGCTCCGGGGGCAACGACATCATCTACGACCCCACTGCCTTCAACTGGGGTGCCGACAACCTTGCGCCGCCCGCATTGAACGACCTGGTGGTCTATGAACTGCACATCGGCACGTTCTATGCCCCGCATTCGGGCGTCTCCGGCCTGTTCACCGACGCGACGAACCGGCTGGCCTACCTGCAGGCCCTGGGCGTCAGCGCCATTGAGCTCATGCCGATCGCGGAGTTCCCGGGCAGCTCCAGTTGGGGCTACAACCCGGCCGATCCGTATGCCGCGGACAACTACGCCTACGGCGGGCCCGACGGGCTCAAGGCGCTGGTCAAGGCGGCGCACGCGCGCGGCATCGCCGTCTTCCTGGACGTCGTGCACAACCACTACGGCCCGACGGACCTTGACCTGTGGGATTTCGACGGCTGGAGCGGCGGCGGCAACGGCGGGGGCATCTACTTCTACCAGGACACGACTCTATGCTGCACGCCCTACGGCTCGCGGCCGGATTACAGCCGGCAGCCGGTGCGGGATTACATCCAGCAGAACTTCCAGATGTGGCTGGATGAGTGCCACGTGGACGGCTTCCGCTGGGACACGCCGGGCCTGATGATGAACGCGGGCAGCACGTTCATTCCCGACGCCGCCACGCTGATCAGCGCGATCACCGGCATGGTGAGCAGTAATTACCCGGGCAAGCTTAACATTGCGGAGGATGTGATGGGCTACGGCTTCGACAGCACCTGGGACACCACCTTTTACACCTACGTCACCCCGCAACTGGCGCCGACAAACGACTCCAGCCGCGACGTGGGGGCGATTTCATACGCCCTGACCAATAACACCCGGTTCAACGTGGCGGCAGGCCTGAGCCGCGTGGCGTTCCTGGAGTCGCACGATATCGTGGGCGACCTCAACAATGGAGTGCGCCTGGTGACCGCGATAGACAGCACCACCCCGAGCGGCTACCGCGCCCGCAAGCTCTCGACGCTGGGCGCGGCCCTCACCTTCACGGCGCCGGGCGTGCCGATGGTCTTCCAGGGACAGGACATGCTGGAGAACCAGCAGTTCAGCTCGACGCGCCCTGTGGACTGGACCAAGACCAACACCTACAGCCGCATCGTCCAGCTCTATCATGACCTGGTTTACCTGCGGCGCAACCTGGACGGCTACACCCCGGGGCTGAAAGGGGACCAGTGCTCCGTGCTGAGGTTCGATAATGTGAACAAGTTCCTCGCCTGGCAGCGGTGGCAGAGCGGGAGCACGAACTCCACCGTCGTGATAGCCAACTTCGCCGGGGTGACGCGCAGCGGCTACAACGTGGTGTTCCCTCAGGCCGGGACGTGGTATGTGCATTTCAACAGCGACTCGACCAACTACAGCACGGATTTCGGAAACATCGGCAGCACGGTCGTGAACGCGAGCGGCACGCTGATCACGGGCTCGGTAACTGTGGGCCCGTACAGTGCGTTGGTGCTGTCCCAGGTGCCCCCGCAGCCGCAGCTCACCGCCACGCAGAGCAGCGGCAGCAGCATCATTTCCTGGCCGTTGACCTATGCCGCCTGGGCGCTGCAAAGCACGCCCACGCCGGCGGGCAGTTCGTCCCAGTGGGCAACCGTTTCCCCTGCGCAGTACCAGACCAACGCGACCGCAGTCTACTTCCAGGCTTCTCCGACCTCCGGCCCAGCCTTCTACCGCCTTCGCCGGCCCTAGAGGCCATCTCACAACCACCGCCGCGGCGTCGTCCTCGTCCTCGTTCTCCTCCTCGTCCTCGCGTCGTCCGCTGTCTTCGTGGAAGGAGGACGAGGACGCGGACGAAAGCGCCGGACCGTTTATGCAAGGCCTACTACGCCCCAATCCCTCGACGAGCCCGCGTAACCAGACGTGAGCCTTTGGCGTCTGTCATAAGAGGATTTGGCATGAAAACTGTTGCTGGGAAGCGCTCAGGGCGCGGTTGCTACCGCCTCGAAGTCGTGCTCGGCCTTGCGTCCACCCGCCTCGACGAAGAGCCGGTATTTGACCCCGGGCTCCAGCGGCTCGGCGGTGGCGCCCTTGACCGTCGGCCTCATGCCGTGAATGGGCATGCCGTAAACGATGTCCTTGACGGGAACCGAATTGGAACTGGATACCAGGTCCCAAATGGGGTGGGGAAACTTGTTAGTCTCGATCTCAGGGACCGGTATGACCTTGAGGGACGTGAGCCGGAGCGGGCGGTCGAACGTGAAGAAGACCGGCTCGACGGCCTGGTCGGTGTTGACACGCCGGCCACGGTGGAAGAACCCGCCGCGCACGGGCCGCGAGCGATGATAGATTTGAATATTGTCTTTAGCAAACCAGTCTTGGTTCAGGTAGAGCGAAATGCCGCCCAGCAGGACGGCCAGCGCGATCAACAACCATTGCTTGCGTGACATAGGCGTAAGAGGTTGACGCCTTAAGGCCGGGAATATTCGAGAGAAATGCGAACGAGATTTATGAATCAGACATTGTTTCGTCCACGGGTTGACGCCCGGAAGAGCTTGTGGTCTGCCTGGGCGCGCCGCCCGGCCAGCGTGGCCTTCACGCTGATCGAGTTGCTGGTCGTTATCGCCATCATCGCGATCCTGGCGAGCATGCTGCTGCCGGCCCTGGCCCGCGCCAAAGAATCGGCCAATCGTATCAAGTGCAACAACAACCTGAAGCAGGTCGAGATCAGCGTTAAAATGTATGCGGACGACAACGATGGCTTGTATCCCCCGCGCACCAACGAATGGCGCTGGCCCACATTGCTGCAGGAATATTACCGGACCACGAACGTGCTCATCTGCCCGACTGACGCCATGCGCGGCCCGCCGGCGACGGACACCACCTCGCCCACCATACCTGACCGCGCCAACCGCAGTTATCTCATTAACGGATGGAACGACTACTTCGCCGACGCGCTCGAGGTGACCCGGTGCATGAAGGAAATCTCGGTTATCTACCCCTCCGAGACCATCATGTTCGGCGAGAAGAAGAACCAGCCGACACCCGCCATGGACTACTTCATGGACCTGGATGAAAGTGTCGGCAATGACCTGGACAAGGTCGAACAGGGCTGTCACAGCGTGTCCCAGAAAGCGAAGTACGCCGGCGGCTCCAACTTTGCCTACGTGGACGGCAGCGTGCGGTTCATGAAATACGGCTCGACGGTGTGGCCGCTGAACCTTTGGGCGGTAGGCGATTCCAATCGCCTGGCGTTCGCCTGGAAGCCCTAGCCGCAGCGTGGCTCGCAGCCCTGCGTGAGCCAATCCCCTTTTGGTTGGCTGGCGGATAGGCGGGAGCTTGGCCCCTGGCGCACAGACGCGCCGGAGTCGAGTTGAAATTGTGCATTGAAAAACATCCTGCCGGAATGCTACGCTCCCTTCGGTGCATTCGCATTCTTGGAAAGACAGTCAAACATGCCCGCCCGCGGTCCTGCATCTCGTGCGCTACGAGGCCGTTGGCAAACTCCCCGGGCTGAGCCCTTCGAGCGCCCGAACCAAATGGTAGCAGCAAATTGCCATGAGTAATGCCTTTGCGGGATATTTCCACTTCATCTGCGCCGGGCTGGTGAAATTCAAGCAGACGGGGGCCATTGTCCCCTCGCAACGGTTCCTGATCAGCCGGATGATTTCGCCCGTGCCGGAGGACTACGGTGGCGAGATCATCGAGCTGGGGGCCGGGAACGGAGCTTTGACGTTGCGCCTGGCCGCCCGCTGCCCGGGCGCGCGTATCCTGGCCTGTGAAATCAACCCCGCCCTGGCGCAAAGCACCCGGCAGAACCTGAGGGCGGCAGGGATCGATGGACGAGTCCGCGTCATTTCCGATGCCGCCGAGCACTTGCTCTCCGAGCGGGCCAGGACGGGCAAGGACAAGGTGGACTTTATTGTCTCCGGCATTCCGCTAGGCAACTTGCGGCGCCGGCACACGCTGGCGTTGATCGAGCAGGTGGGGCGCTCGCTGCGGGACGGCGGCATGTACATCCAGTTCCAGTATTCATTGCTGGACCGCGGGAAGATCCGCCAACGGTTCTCCAGCCTGCGCACCAGCCTTGTGCCGCTCAATCTGCCGCCGGCTGTTGTCTATTACGCCCGCAGGTAGGCGGCGGGGCCGGCAGCTCCAAATCCTCTACCGCTGCAGCCCCTATTCCCAGATTCGATACGGCAGGGCGTTCTTCTCGAGGTAAACCGCGCACTTGGGGCAGCGGTCGGGGTCGTTCCAAGGCTGGACGCGGTGCAGGGGGGACACAGGGCATTGCAGGTTGAACTTGAGCCAACGTGCCGGGTTCGCCCCGAAGCGGGGGAGCCGGTTCAACGCCGCCTGGAAGCTGGGCGGAGTGCCCTGGGAAAGGCGCGAGTTGACGGCGCTTGGCTGCCACGCGGGCAGGCCGCCTGACCCCATCGCGCCGTCGGCTATCTTGAGCCGGGTAACGGCGTCGTAGAGTTCCTTGCAATCGCGGCACAGGATGGTCTGGACGGCAAAGCTCACCCCGCGGTCGGCGCGACCGGCCACATAAGCGCGGTAACCGCATCGTGGGCACTCAAACCAATACGTCCGTCCCATGCCAGGCCTTGTTGGCGTTGGATCAAAAAGGCGCACCAAACAGGGTGCGCCAAGGTACACACGGCAGCCTCTACTATAGCGGCCTATGCCGCCGCGACAAGGCTTAGTTTTCCAGCGGGCTGCGCACGTGTGGAGCCAACCGACTATCGCCTGCGCGGGTCGTCATACGCCACTGGTGCCCGGCAGCGCTTGTGCTAATAATAGGAAGCAACGCTGAGTGCGTTTATGCTATAGATCTGCCTGCGCTTATGAGCAGCAAGAAGAACAAGCCCAAGCACCCGAAGCTCCCCAAGGCTCTGGTTGAAGAGCTCGCCCTCCAGAACCTGACCTACGAGGAGGCCATCAAAGGCTGCGACGAGGTCCCTTCCCACGACGTCCTCCTGAAGGTGCTGCGCCACTGGCGCTTGCTGTCCCCGCGCCAAAAGGCTGCCTGGGACCAGCGAGCGATCGAATTCAATCTCGCTGGCGCGGATCCCGCGGCGAAGAACTAGGCCGCATCTCGCACTAGTATCCTCGCTTCCCGGCCGCTGCAAGCGGCGATGGCGCCAGCTTCACCTTGGGATAGGCTGCTTTGCCATCCAGGACCTTGGTGGCGGGGTTCTCCGTCGCGGCAGCCAGCGCGAGGAACTCGAACTGGCTGCGGTGGAGCGCCTCGCCGCGCGCCGGCACGGGCTTACGGTACGTGCCGTCCGGCTGCATGACGCGGGCTTTGACATTGTCGGTCAGCGTGATCGCCAATGCCTGGCTGATAATGCGCTCGCGCAGGTTGCCGTCCTCGATGGGGAAGGCCAGCTCGATACGGCGGAAGAAGTTGCGCGGCATCCAATCGGCGCTGCTGATGAACACCTGGGGCTGGCAGGCGTTCTCGAAATAGTAGATGCGGCTGTGCTCGAGGAACCGGTCCACGATGCTGTGCACGGTGATGTTCTCGCTGACGCCCTTGAGGCCAGGGCGCAGGCAGCAAATGCCGCGTACGACGAGCTGGATTTGCGCGCCCGCCGTCGAGGCGCGATAGAGGGCCTCGATGATCCCGCGCTCGGCCAGGGAGTTGAGCTTGAGGATGATGCGGGCCGGCAGGCCGCGGCGCGCGTTGGCGGCCTCGCGCTCGATAAGCTGGGTGAGCCGCTCGCGCAGCTCGAACGGCGCCGCGACCAGTTTGCGGAGGCCCTGGAACTGGCATATCCCAGTCAGCAGATTGAAGAAGTTGGTGGTGTCCTCGCCGACTTCCGGGCGGCACGTGAACAAGCCCAGGTCGGTGTAAAGGCGAGCGGTGGTAGGGTTGTAATTGCCCGTGGCCAGGTGCACGTAGCGGCGGATGGCGTGGCCCTCTTTCCGCACAACCAGGCAGCTCTTGGCATGGATCTTATAGCCGACCAGCCCATACACCACGTGCACGCCTGCCTCCTCGAGTTGCTGCGCCCACTGGATGTTGTTGGCCTCGTCGAAGCGGGCGCGGAGCTCGACCACCGCGGTGACCTGCTTGCCGTTGCGCACGGCCTCCTCTAGCGCGCCGATGATCCGTGGGTCGCCGCCCGTGCGGTAAAGCGTCTGCTTGATGGCCAGCACGTCGGGGTCCCAGGCCGCCTGCTCCAGGAAGTGCACCACGCTGTCGAAGTTGTCGTAAGGATGGTGGACGAGGATGTCGTGCTCGCGGATGGCGGCGAAGATGTCGGGCCGTTCGCGCAACTGAAGGGCGACCGGCGCGACGAAAGACGGGTAGCGCAACTCCGGGGAATGATCGCCTTCGGCCAGCGCCATGAGCTGGGTGGGGCTGACCGGGCCCTGAATGGGATAAAGGTCGTCCTCGCCCAGGCGCAGAGTCTTGAGCAGCAGCGTGCAGACGAACGGGGGGCACTCGTGGTCGGTCTCCAGGCGGACGGCGTCGCCTTTGCGGCGTTCGTGCAGGGAGGTCTCGACCGCCTTGAGCAGGTTGGCGGTCTCCTCCTCGTCAATATATAGCTCGCTGTTGCGGGTGACGCGGAAGGGCCAGTAGCCGAGGATACGGGTGCCGGGGAACAGGTCGGCCAGGTTGTGGCCGATGAGGCGGTCCAGGTAAACGTAATCGCGCCGGCTGTCGGCGCGCGGCAGTTTGACCATGCGGGGCAGGATGCGCGGGATTTGCACCACGGCCATGTGCTTGAGCACCTCGTGGTTCTTCGCCATCTCGAGCCGCACGATCACGTTGAGCGATTTGTTGAGCAACTGCGGGAAGGGGTGCGCCGGGTCAATGGCCAGCGGCGTGAGCACCGGCCGGACCTGCGTGCGGTAGTAGTCGTCCACCCATTGCAAGTCGGCGGCGTCCAATTCGGTGAGTTCGAGGAGGCGGATGCCGTTGGCGGCCAGCGCCGGAAGCAACTCCTGGCGCCAGCAGGCGTATTGCTCGGCGACCATGCGCCGCACCCGCTTGACGACCGCGCGGAAGGTCTCGCTGGCGGTCAGGCCGTCCATCGAGCGCTCGACGACGTCGCTTTCGATCTGCTGCTTGAGGCCGGCGACGCGCACCTCGAAGAACTCATCGAGATTGGAGCTGACGATGCAGAAGAACTTGACGCGTTCCAGCAATGGGGTCTGTGGATCGAGGGCCTCCTCGAGCACGCGGTGGTTGAACTCCAGCCAGCTCAGTTCGCGGTTAATGAAATGAGCGGGGCCGAATGTTGGCGTCTTTGCTTTGGATTCCACGCGCGGGTGGAGCATAGCGCGCAGGGGCGGAGTTGGAAAGCCCAAGCCAAGATGATGAAGACCACATTTCAACGCAGAGACGCAGAGGACGCGGAGAGACGCAGGGAGGCACGCTCGTTTTAGCCTTTAGCCTTCAGCCTTTTGCCTTTAGCGTTCCCGGCCATGGAACCCGTCCGCCGCGCTGTCATTGATGTGGGCACCAACTCCGTCAAGCTGCTCGTGGCGGACGTCGCGGCTGACGATGTCCGGCCGGTGCGCGAGGAGAGCAAGCAAACCCGTTTGGGCCACGGCCTCTACGTCGCCCGCCGGCTGCAGGCGGAGGCCATCGCCGATACCGCCCGGGCCGTGGCGGCCTTTGCCGAAACCGCCCGCGGTTTGCAGGCGACCTCAATCCGGGTCGTCGCCACCAGCGCGGCGCGGGAGGCGCTCAACGCCCCCGAGCTGACGAAGGCCATCACCGAGACGGCCGGACTGGAGGTCGAGATCATTTCCGGCGAGCAGGAAGCTGTGTGGGGCTTTCAGGGCGTGAGCAGTGATCCCCAGTTGGCCCATCTGCCGCTGCTGCTGGTGGACGTCGGCGGGGGGAGCACCCAGGTCAGCCTCGGCCAGGAGGGCCTGCTGCGTTTCAGCTCCAGCTTTCAGATCGGCTCGGTGCGGCTGCTGGAGAAGTTCCCGCCTGCGGACCCCCCCGGGGCCGGTGAGCTCGCCGCCTGTCGTAAATGGTTGGGGGAGTTCCTGCACCGCGAAGTGCGGCCTCGTTTAGGCCCCGCGCTCAAAGGTCAGTTCGCCCACGGCGTTCAGGCCGTCGGCGTGGGCGGCACGGCGAGCATCCTGGGTCGCATGGAGTCCCGCCTGGAGAGCTTTGACCGCGATCGGCTTGAGGCCACGCGCCTGAGCGCCGCGCGGGTGTCGTGGCACGTCGAGCGGCTCTGGAGCATGGGCTTGGCGCAGCGGCGGGAGGTCGTCGGCTTGCCCCGCAACCGCGCTGACGTCATCCTTATGGGCACAGCGATTTATGAGGGCTTGATGGCCGAGTTCAGCCTGGCGGAGCTGCGGATCAGCACGCGCGGACTGCGTTTCGCCGCGGTGATGAAGGCGAATGCGGTAGCGTAAGCCTCCGGCTTGCGAACAGTCGCAACAATCCTCCGGATTGTTGGGGTGGCGCATTGCGTGCGGCAACCCGGAGGGTTGCCGGGACGGGCGCAAGCCGGAGGCTTACGCTACCGCACTCCGCACTCCGCAGTTTATTGCGGTGCGTCAGCGTCGTGGACTGCCCGGTAGAACTTCACGGGCGCCGTGGCGGCGTCCGGGTCCACGGCATCGCTCACACCGCCGAAGACCTGGTTGGTGCAGATGGGTGTCCAGTTAAGTAGGTCGCTGCTGGCCTCGAACCGGACGAAGGCTCCCTCCGGCCCCGTGGAGCTGAGGAGAAAGCTGCCGTCCGGCAACAGACCGGTGGCGACCGGTGGCAGGATGTGCCCCTCGAGGATGACAGCCTCGGCGCTGGCGTGGTGCGGGTCAACCCAGTAGCCGGTGCCGCCGGCAAGTTTCAGGATGACCGTCTTTACGCCTGGCGATTGCCCGTTGTCAATGGGCACGATGGTGATCAGCGCATCTCGGCTGCCGACCGGGATCGTAACGTCACCCGGCACGGCAACGTAATCCACCCCGTTGCTGGCGGTGCCGCCAATTGCATAAGTGACGTCCACAGCGCTGTTGGTGTCGCCCAGCCGGCGCACGGTAAAGATGGCGTCCTTCGGGCCGCAGTTCGTGAAATAGCGGAAGACCGTGGATGCGGCGTTCCAGTTAGACCAGCTTGGCGAGGCAGCCGCCGGCGCCACCCACGGCCAGCAATTGGTTCCCGCGATGGCGATGGGGTCGGTGGCAAGGATGCTGACCAGGTTGGTCGGCGTCGGCGGGGGCACCGGCGGCAGGATGGTGATGTTGACGGGGTCGGATACCGTGGACGCGCCGCGGTTGTCGGTGGCCACGGCGGTCAGCGGGTAATCGCCGATGGGGGCATTGCTCCACACGATTGCCCAGAAGTTGCTAGGGACCGCGATCAGGATCGGCGGCTGGATCGGCCCGGGTGGCAGCGGCGGGGGCACCGCATGGATCGGGTGGCCGGCGCCGAGGTTGTTCGTCCCGGCAAAGAACTGGACGTTGGTGACGAAGCCGTCCACGTCCACCGCGAAAGCGAAGATAGGCAGGTTGAGCGGCTGGTGGAAGGCCGCGCCGTTGGCCGGGCTGGTGATGCGCACGATCGGCGGCACGTTCGTAGGCGGCGGCGGCGGACCCTTGTTCACCAGGATCTGCACCGGGTCGGACGTGGTCGAGGCGCCGTCGTTATCGGTGGCTATGGCAGTGAGCGTATGGGGGCCGACGGGGGCATTGCTCCAGAGCAGGACGTAAGGCCGGTAGGGCGGCATCAGCGGCATCGCGGGCACTGCCGTGCTCATCGCCGGGAGAACCGATAAGGGATTGGTGACAACGCCCAGGCTGACGTTATCCGCAAAGAACTGCACCTGGGTGACAGAGCCGTCATAGTCTCGAGCGCAGGCTACCAGCGGGATGTTCACGGGCGTCCAGAACACGTCGCCGTCCTTCGGATACACGAGTGTCACCGCCGGCGGCACATTCGAGATCGGTCCGGAAACGATGGTCACGGTGGCGCTGCTGGGGGAGCCGATCGCGTAGTTGACCGGCATGGCGCCGTCGGTGGGCGCAAGCAGGGGCGAATTGGTCAGCGTCAGGATGACCGTCTTGTTCGTGAGGACGGGGTTAGCCATCCGGTTGGTGGGATAGATGGTGACGTCGGCGCAGAGCACGCCGCTCGGGATGTCAACGTAATGGCCAATGAATTTGTAATCCACTCCGTCAACGGCGGTGCCGCCGATATCGTAGTACACGTGCAGCGGCGGGGCCGGGTTGCCGGACCGGAACACGGTGAACACCCCGGGGCTGCCCGACCACGTCGCCAACGGGACAGTCGCTTTAATCGTGACCACCGGGATACTGATATTGGTGGGTGTGGGGTAGGTGGAGACCTGCGCGGAACTGCACTGCGCGATCAGTAGGCCCAGACTAACCAGGATTCCCGCTACAGCCCCCGTCAGATGCAATTTTTTCATACGAGAACACAGCTTCTAAGTTAGTGCCCGCGTGAACTGCGTATTACTGTAGCAGACTGGCGCCCCATGTCGAGTACTAAATGCCAGGAATTCGAGGCCCGCCCGGGGTATCCAGCAGGTCCATGCGCCGGAGCACTGGGTCGCCGATGAGACTACGGCCTGAAGCCGCAATCTCAGCTTTTAGCAGCGGCCGAAGAACGGGCGGCGAACGGGGGAGCGGGCTGCCCTATTGGCAGTACGGGGCGGGTACGCAATGTTGAGACGAGGTTATGCATTACGTCCCTATAGGTCTTCCCTTCTACATAGCGTTCTGGATCCTGCTCGGGCTGGTCCTGGTGCTGATCGAGATCGGCATCCTCCAATACGTGTTGCAGAGCATGGGGGTGAGCCGGCGCTACATGTTCAGCCTGCTCCTGCTGTCGCTGCTGGGAAGCTACGTCAACATCCCTGTGGCCGAGTTCCCGGCGGAGCATATGCGCTCGGGCGAGCTTGTGGACTTTTATGGGGTGGAGTACGTGGTGCCGGTGATGGTGACGCAGCCAGGCACGGTGCTGGCGGTAAACGTGGGCGGCGCGATTATTCCGGTGGTGCTCTCGATTTACCTGATGATCAGGCACCGGCTTTACGTCTCGGGACTGCTGGCAGTGGCGTTTATGGCCGTGGTGGTGCACAAGATGGCGCAACCAGTGCAGGGTTTGGGGATTGCGGTGCCGATCTTCATTCCGCCGTTGCTGGCGGCGTTAACGGCAATATTGATCTCGCGGCGGCGGGCGGGGCCATTGGCCTACGTGGCGGGGAGCCTCGGGACGCTGATCGGGGCAGACCTCATGAACCTGGGCCGGATTCGCGGCCTGGGCGCGCCCATGGCATCCATTGGCGGCGCGGGAAAGTTCGACGGCATATTCCTGACTGGCCTGGTGGCGGTGCTACTGGCGGGAGTGATTGCCCCCTGGTCGCGCCGGCCGAGGCGGGAATGGCGAAACTGGTGAAGAAGTCTCTAGTGTGCTTGCAGCCAGGCGAGGGCGCGCAGCAACTGGGCATCGGGGCTGGCGTGCAGTTGAGCCGGCGTGAGGTCGCGCTCGGCCTCGGGAAGCAGAATGTCCGTATCGGGCGGCAGAGGGACGGCGATGGTGGGGGCGATTCCCTTGTGCCAGAACGAATGCCCGCTGGGGGTGAGCCATTCCTCGATTGCCAGCAGCAGGGCTGAGCCGTCCCGTAGTGAGAACTCCTCCAGCACCGTGCCGGTGCCAAAGGTCTTTTCACCGATCAAAGGCGCCCGGTCGTGGTCCTTCAACGCGCCGGCCACGATTTCGGCGCCGCTGGCCGAGCCGTCGTTAATTAAGACTGCCAACCTGACCTCGGTTGCGCGACCACCCTTCTCCACCGCCACCGGCTTGGTCTGACCCTTGGCGTCCTTGGCCAGGAGCACGTTTCCGCCGCTCAGGAATTGGCTGGCAACCGTCACGGCCTCGCTGAGGCTGCCGCCGGGGTTGTTCCGCAGGTCCAGGATGATCGCATTGGTGGGGTCCTGCTGGATCTCGGCCAGGGCAGCCCGAAGCTCCTTGGCCGTGCGGTCTTCAAAGCTCGAGATGCGCAGGTGGGCCACGTGCGTGCCGGGCAGCATCTGCCACGTGATGCTGCGCAGCTTGATCGAGGCGCGCTCGATGGAGACCTCGCGTGTGCGGCCCGTATGCGGGTCGAGAATGGTTAGGCCGACCCGGGTTCCCGGCTTGCCGGTGATGCGGGCCACGACCTGGCTGACGGAAAGCCCGTCAATGTCGGCGCCGTTGACCTTCAGAATAGCGTCGCCCGGCCGGAGGTCGGCACGCTGGGCCGGCGAGCCATCCAGCGGCGCGACGACAACCACGCGGTCGCCCTTCATCTGGATCTCGACGCCGATGCCCTGCAACTTGCCTTCTTGCGACTGTTTGAGCTCCTCCAGCATCTTCGGGCTGAGAAAGGTGCTGTGGCCGTAATCGCCCAGGGAGTCCACCAAGCCGGAGATGGCGCCATAGGTCATCTCTGTGGGCTTCAGGGCGCTGCGATCCACGTAATGCCGCTCGATCAGGCCCCAGGCCTGCGCGATGAGCCGGAACTCGTGCTCGAGTTTGGCCGGCGCCCGGTCCACCAGCGCCACGCGGTCGAACCCGACTCCGCACCACAAGCCCAGCGCCAACCCGAGGGCTAGAAGCAATGCCGGCCGCACAGCCCCCCGCGAGCCGGCAGTTGATGTCCGTTCGTTCGTGCTCATACCGGATAAGACCTTCCCCGACGCAGCAAGATAGCACAAGCGCCGCCGCTCCCACCTCTGCTTCTCGAATAGCCGCGATCCGGCAGGCGTCTAATTAGCAATAGGCTGGAGGAAAGCGCCCGCGTTCCTCCCAACAACAGAGGGATGCGCTTCGCGTGAAGGCCGGGAGAGCGGGCCCCGGGTCGCCGTGGGGCAAACGCCGCAGCCGTCCTTCGATTTGCTAAAGGAGAAACAGAATGAAGATATCCAACACGATAGGCCGAGGAATCGCATGTGCCGGGTTGTCCCTGGTGCTGGCCGGCGGGGTGGCGCTGCCGCTCCGCGCCTTCGCCGCCAACGGCCAATGTCAGGGCCAATGTGAGAAGCCCGGCAAAGTCTCGCAGCGAGCGCAGGAGTTCCGAGCGATGCGTCAGAAGTTCCTGGCTGAGGCCAAGTCCGATGATGCGACGCTTCAGAAGCTAATCCAGCAACTGAATAGCGCCCCGGAGTCGCAGAAGACCGACATAGAGGCACAGATCCTGAACCAGATCGCTTCGCAGCATCATCAGATGCTGACGCAGTGGGAGTCCGTGCACGCACGGATGGCCCAGCTTCGGAAGGAGCACGTCCAGACCTCCCGCAGGGTGGAGCGACCCGGCGAGCAGGGGACGGCCAACCAGCAGGGCACAGCCGGCCAGCAGTAACAGCCCGTTGCGGCTGCTGCCGTAAACCCAGCGGCCAAAGGGCCTGGCTCAGCCGGAGGGCTGGGCCGGGCCACATCGGATCATTTGCGTTCGCGCGGGCCCTGCTCGGTTTCCCGCACACTCTGGCGCGGCCCGAGTTGCGCGCGCTCAGCCTCGCCATCCTTCTCCAATTGCCTCTCCGCTTCGGCCGTGAACCGCGTCCACGGGATCGCTGTGAGGCGCTCGGCAGGAATCTTCTTGCCCGTAAGCTCGCACACGCCGTAAGTGCCGTTGCGGATGCGAGCGATGGCCTGCTCGATCTCGTAAACCGCGTCCTGCTCGTGGGACAACATCCCCAGGGCCAGGTCCCGGTCATACGAGTCCGTGCCGGCGTCGGCCATATGCATGCTGAAGCTGGGCTGCTCGGCAGCGGCATCCTCGAATTGGCCCCGCCGTTGCCGCATAAGCGCTTCGTGCAGCTCGAGCAATCGCTCATAGTGCACGCGCCACTTGGCGTTGATAGCCTCCCCGGGCCCAGCACGCCCGACGACCCGCTGCGTTGCCCGGCTGCTCCGTGAACCGGGGGGCTTATGTCTCGTCTCGCTCATACTCCAAAGTTCCACAGCCGAACCCGAAATCAATGCGCTGGGCCGCGGATGGCGGACTCGACGAATGGCCGAGACGTGCTTAAATAACTGCAGTGACGCCACGCGGTTATGGAACAGAACAAGATCTGCTGGGGCTTGCTTAAGCGACGGCAGTGCGTGGTCCCGACGCTGCGCGCGTGGGCGCTGTTCGTCCTGGTTGGCGGCGCGCTGGTCGTGGTCGGCGTGCGCCAACTCGGTTCATTCCTGACCTTGACCGATCCGGTGCAGGGGGGCGTGTTGGTGGTCGAGGGGTGGGTGCCGGATTATGGGTACGAGGCCTCCATAGCCGAGTTCAAGCGCGTGCATTACGACAAGATGTTCGTTACCGGCCTGCCGCTGGAACGGGGGGCGCCTCTTTCGGAATACAAGACCTACGCCGAGTTGGGCGCGGCGGTGCTGGTCAAGATGGGCATGAGCACCAACGACGTGCAGGCCGTGCCCGCCGCGCTGGTCCTTCAGGACCGAACTTACGCGATGGCCCGCGCGCTGAGACGCTGGATGCTCGAGCACGGGATGCGCCCGACCAAGGTGCAGATCATGACGATTGGCCCCCACGCGCGGCGCTCCCGCCTGACCTTCCAAAAAGCTTTCGGTAAGGACGTGGCTGTCGGGATCACTGCCATCCCGTCCCGCGAGTTCGACCCCAGGCACTGGTGGACGTCCAGCGAAGGGGTGCGCGGCGTCATCGGCGAGGCGCTGGCCTATCTTTACGCCCGGCTGCTGTTCCATCCGGCCATGGGAGCGGGAGCGGGAGCGTAGAGGCGCGCCCCTTCACTGCAGGGTAGCCGCCCGGACACACCGGAAGCCTATGTCGGCACTGAAGGTGCTGGTAATGGCGCTGTTGCGGCAGGCACAGCGCGCCCAGATCGCGGAGTCGAACCAGCCGCCGCCGCGGATCACGCGCACGTCGGTGTGCGTCGGGCTGGTGGCAGGTCCACGGGGATCGCTGCCGCCGGCATAGGGCGCGGCGTAGAAGTCCCAACACCATTCAGAGACATTCCCCGCCATATCGAACAGCCCGTAGCCGTTGGCTGCAAAAGCTCCCGCCGGACTGGTGTAAGGAGTCGGTCCGGTAGCGTAGCTCGAGTTGTAGCCAATGGGCCCCTGATCATAGGTAATCGCGTCGGGATTCCCGTAGTAGTTAGCCCGCGCTTCGGAGATCGTGCTCCCCCAGGGAAACCGCGCCCCCGTCGGTCCGCCGCGCGCGGCCTTCTCCCATTCGGCTTCCGTAGGCAAGCGATAGCCGTTGGCCGCCCAGTTCACGTTCGTAAGTAGAAGCGTCGCCCCCGTCACGAAGACCTGCGTGAGGGCCGCATCGGCGTAATAGACTGGGGTCAGGCCTTCCTGCTGCGAGCGGGCGTTGCACCATTTGGCCGCATCCCACCAGTTCACGAAGCACACCGGGTGGTTGGGTGCCTTGCCGTAGCCGGCATCGTCGAAGGCATAGCCGTGATTCGTGGCCCAGGAATAGACCGCCCCCCATTGGCTATAGCTCACCGGGCCCGCGTCAACGTAAAAGGCCGATACGTAAGTCGAGACGGTTGGGCTGGCGTCGCTCTCGCCATCCACGGCGTCGCCCATCGTGAACGAGCCTGCCGGCACGAACGTCATCCCGGCGGGAGGGTGGACGGCCACGATCCAATTGGTATTGACCTTCTGGGCGGCCGAAAGCTGGAGGTAGTCCGTCCAGTTCGTCCGGCCGGGCAGAGACAGGCACGCCTGCACGGTGTAGGTCTGGCCCGCCTGGGCGTTGCTCCATACCAACGTGCCGTCCGGCCGGAACGCCGTGAGAGTCACTGCCGTCGGGCCGGTGATGCGGAAGAACCGCGCCGGCTGGGCAAGAAGGGTGGAGGACGCGGAATTAAGGATTACAAGGCAAGGGAGGGCGATGGATACGGTCAGAATGGGGATTTTCATAACTAAGCTGCGGCAGTTGCCGTCCGGGTCTACGGTGGCTTATCTGAGCCATCACCGATTATAGGGAGAACGAAGCTCGTGTCAAGAAGTTGATTTGAGCCAATGAACCTTGAGCCCCCGCTCTAAAGTCCTCCAATAGGGGGAGGACTGTTGACGTGAGGCCGTGCGCTTGAGACTAATCGGACCCCCTGTATTGCCCAAACAGGTCGCGGGCGCGGTCGAAGATCTTGCTGTGCGCCCGCTTGTCCAGGCAATAGGTGACGACACCGTCGCACTGGCCGTCCCGCCACGCCGCCAGGCAAAAGCGCAGCCACTCCGCCATTCGCTCGGGGCTGGCCGGCTCGCCGTGCCGCAGGCGGAACTCCACGTCCTGCCCGGCCGTCATGACAATGAACGGCACATGGAAGCGATGCTCCGGACGTCCGAGATTGCCGAATCCAGCCTCGAACGTCCCACGCTGGGATACCTGCCACAACTGCGGGCGGTCGAGGCCAGCCGCCAACTCGAGGCCCTCCACTCGCAGGTCCTTCACCTGCCAGTGGACGCCGAAGTTGCCCACCCCCTGCTTGTCCAGCAGCCGGAAGGCGACCGTTACGTTGGTGCCGAGGCCGGCAGTGGCAGGCAGTTCGACGGTAAGCTCCCGCCAGGCGTTGCTGCCACCGGCGACATCTTCCTCCCAGACTACGGCGCCATTGAGGAGCAGTTGCTTGAAATGATAGCCGGCAGTTGGGCCGGTATAGTCGTCGCGCTCACGGAAGACCAGTCGCCGGCTCTGACCCGGAAGGAGCCGCGCCGATTGGCTGGCCTGAACGAAGTCGCCGGGCGCCGAGAGCGTGCCGGGCGGAAAGGCAAGCTCGCCCGCGACGGCAATAGCCTCATCGTTGAGAATGGCGTGCGCCTGCTCGATCTCCTCGCGCCCCTGTGGGTAGGCCACGACCATTCCGTCAACGACCTTGCGGTAATCCTCCACAGCCGGCCGCCGGATCTCGCCGAAATACATCAGGGGCAGGAACGCGAGCCGGGGATTGATGCGCTTGGCGCGGCTCTGCATCGCTCCCACCTTGGCCGGGGTGAAGAACGCGTGGTTGATGTAGAAATCATCAATCACCCAGGCGGTCAGGTTCGTATGCTGTACCGACAGGCGCGCGATTTCCTCGGCCCAGCGGCCATAGTCCAGCCGGAACGGCTCGGGATAGGTCGTGCCCTCCAGCGGCGCGCTCTCGGTCGGCGGGACCAGGTACACCCAGACCTGGAGGTTTGCAGCGGCGGCTTTGGGCAGGAAAGCCTGCAGGTCCTCCCAATCCGTCGCCGCGTGGTAGATGAGCCAGTAATAGGTATTCACTTGCAGTTCCTTGAGGCGCGCCAGCAGGAACTCGCCGTCCACGTGGCCGTCGGGCCGGCGTGGCTCAGCGTCATAATCGGCAAAGTGCAAGGGCGCCTCCAGCGGCGGGCCGGGTGCTTTATCCGCTGCCGAACTGGTTTGAACCATGGCGGCCAGAAGCAAAGCCGGTATCCAATGCCGGCAGGCGAACATCCAACGACCAACATCGAACATCCAACATCCAAGGGGCGAGGCGGGATCAGTCATTGGATGTTGGATGTTCGATATGAGTCGTTGGATGTCACCTCTGTTCAGATTAAAGCGCTCTGCCGGCCGCATAAAAGTGGCTGGCCCAGTGACTGCCTCAGTGCGGGAGCGCAGTCCCCTCGATGCCGTCGGGCGCGCCGTCGAGCGTAACCAATCCATTGGCTATCGCGTACTTGGTCAGCCCCGCCACGGAATGGATGCGCAGCCGCCGCATGATCCGCTCGCGGTGCGTCTCGATGGTGCGGACGCCAATGCCCAGCTTGGTGGCGATTTCCTTGTTGCTCTGCCCCTCGGCAATGGAGACGAGCACCTCTCGCTCGCGCGAGGTGAGTTCGATGAAAGGCTCCTTCTTGCCGCCGCTGGCAATGAACTCCTGCAAGGCGGCGCGCGCGATGTCCTCGCTGAAGAACGGCTCTCCGTGGTACACGGATTCAATGGCCCGCACCACCTCGTCCGGCGGCGCCTCCTTCGAGACGTAGCCGTGGGCGCCGGCCCGGATCACGCGGAAGATGTACTGGCGGTTGTTGTGCACCGACAGAATCAGCACCTTCACGCGCGGCAACTCCTTGCGCAGGATTTCCGTCACCTTCAGCCCATCCGCGCCCGGCATGCTGATATCCATGAGCACGACATCCGGCTTGAGTTCGCGAGTCTTGCGCAGGGCTTCGTCGCCGTCGCAGGCTTCGCCGACGACGCGAAGCTGGGCCTGGCGGCCCAGGCAGGACTGCAGCCCCTTGCGCACGACCGGGTGATCATCGGCCAGCAGCACTTTGATCGTATCTTTCTTGGCGCTCACAGGGTGGGCTTCAGGTATGCGTGCTTTGTTCGTCCCTCGAATTGGAGCATAATCCGCAGCGGAAGTAAAGTGTAGAACATGGGTTATTGCCCCCAGGGGCCCCCGGGCGCTGCACTGCCAGTGCTCTCGGCGGCCTACTCCAGCAGTGCCTGTAAGGACGTGACCCCCTGCTCCATGTCCTTCACGATGGGCAGCGCGCGGGTCACAGCGTTCTGCTCGGTCTCCCCGGGGAACGTGCGCATGATCACGCGCGCGGCTGCGACCGTGTCGCCGTTCCGATCGTGCAGGGGCATGGTGACAACGACCGACGCCTTGCCCTTGCCGTAGTAGGTGACGCTGCGTTCGATGACGTCCTGTTCCACGTGGCCGCCGGTCTTGCCGATCTCCTTGGGATCTTTGCTCCCGATAAGGCGGGGCGTGTGCGGGTCGGGCGCGAGCACAAACACCTCCAGCCCCAGCAGCCGCGGATAGTTCTTAAGCGCCTCGCGGACAATGGCCTGTGCGGGCGGCTCGTGGGGCTTGTAGGCAATCCTGGTATCGGCGAAGTAGCTGACCGAGTCGGACTTGGTCCAGAAGCCAATCTTGCCCCGGACAAAAGAGTTGTCCGTCAGCATGGGGATCAGTTCCTTGCCGTCGAATAGGCAGCGGATCTGGTTGCCTTTGCAGTCAATGACCAGGTCGTGCCAGACGCCGGCGGAAATGGGCACCTCGGGTCCGATCAGGGTGCCGCGCTGGCCGTTGACGACCTTGTAGAAGCGGAACGTATTGCCCAAGGCGCTGGCGCGAACCACATAATAGTTGGTCTCGTTTTGGATCCGAAAGGCGATGCCGGCCATCTGCTCCATGACGCCCTTGACCATCTTGAGGCGTGTGGTCAAGGTGAAGTCGTCGTAAGTTTCTTCCTGGTAGATCAGTAGCGGGAAGCGCTCATCGGTTGGGTCCTGGGAAAGCTGCGCCAGGACCGGGCGTTTGGCGACCGCCGCCGCCATGGGCGTTATCGCCGGCATCTGGGATGGGACATCATCCAGGACGACACGCCATTCACCAGGCTTGCCTTTACCCGTGACCACGCTCCGAAAGCCGGGTGGGGTCTGGTCTCCGGCTGTCTCGCTGAAGTCGAATTTGCGCTCCGCCGCTGTAGCCGCCAGCGCGAAAAGCAGCACGGGCCAGAGGACATGATTCCGCATAGGAGAGCAGGGTACCAGAAGAACGCAGGCGAACAAGCACGCATCGAGTTCTGGCTGCAACAAAGCGCTTTTCGGCGGGAAAGCAGGGCGTATGCTCGGGTGGAGATGAGCGGCGTGGCTTCAGCGCAAACGGAATCGCCTCTTTCCCGGCCAGTGACTGCGCTGCCCGGTGTGGGGCGGGAGCGGGCAGAACTGCTGGGGCGGCTTGAGATACGCACGGTCGAGGACCTCTTGCTGCACCGGCCGCGGCGATATGAGGATCGGCGGCGCATGCAGCCCATAAAGGAGTTGCAGCTTCATGAGCCGGCGACCACGCGCGGCAAAGTCGTCGCCCATGGAGTGAAGTGGTTCAAGCAGCATACCAAGTCTATATATGAGCTGATCCTGGATGACGGCACGGCGCGGCTGCATTGCCGCTGGTGGAACCTGCCGTTCATGGAGAAGTATTTCGCGGTGGGAGACGATGTGGTCGTGTTCGGCAAGCCGGTTTCCTTGAGGCCGCGGACGATAGATCATCCGGATACGGAGGTGGTCGAGGCGGGGGAGGAGGAGTCGGTGCATTTTGCACGGCTAACGCCGGTCTATCCGCTGACGGAAGGCCTGCCGCAGCGTTGGCTGCGTTCGCTGATCTGGCGGACGCTGGAGCGCTTCGAGGGGCAGATCGCGGACCCCTGGCCGCAGGCGCAGAAAGCCGGGACAGGCAACACGGAGTTGCCCGGGCGGGGCAAGGCCATTCACATGCTGCACTTTCCGGAGACGGAGGCGGATATCGCCATGGCCCGGCGCCGGCTGGCGATGGACGAATTCATCGCCTTGCAGCGGCAGATTCTGCAACGGCGCCGGACCTTCGAGACCAAGGCCCAGGCGCTGCCTTGCGGCGGCGACAACCGCCTGATGAAGCCTTTCCTGACGCGGCTCGGCTTCAAGTTGACCGAGGCGCAGACACGGGTGCTGCGCGAACTGCGCGCGGACCTCTCGGGGGCTTTGCCCATGCGGCGCTTGCTCCAGGGCGACGTCGGGTCGGGGAAGACAGTCGTGGCGGCGGCGTGCGCGCTGATGGCGCTGGAGAGCGGCTACAATGTGGCGCTCATGGCGCCGACGGAGATCCTGGCCGAGCAGCATTACCGCACGTTCCGGCAGTGGTTCAGCCCGCTAGGGGTGCGGGTCATGCTCCAGACGGGAAGCCACAGGGCAGGGGAACAGGAGCCGCCCCAAGATCAACTGGCGCTGGGTGCGTCGGCGGCAGATTCTCCGCAAGGCGTGGCGCTTGGAGCGGGCGGGGCGGCGCTATATATAGGCACGCACGCCTTGCTGACAGCAGGCTTCGAGCTGCCACGCCTGGGATTGGTGGTGATTGATGAACAGCACAAGTTCGGTGTGGCGCAGCGCGAGCAGCTTGTGCGCAAAGGCGTTTACCCTCACCTGCTCGTGATGACGGCGACGCCGATCCCGCGCACGCTGGGGCTGACCGTGTATGGCGAACTGGATGTGTCGGTCATTGATGAGATGCCGCCTGGGCGCGGGCGCGTGAAGACCTTCGTGCGCGCGAG
>Ga0335069_10003800_pt1 | contig 22614 bp, 37 predicted proteins | sample Lox_Sample_11_FD_206714 | JGI IMG/M metagenome (GOLD analysis project Ga0335069, IMG submission 206714) | Soil microbial communities from Loxahatchee National Wildlife Refuge, Florida, United States - Lox_Sample_1.1 | ecosystem: Environmental > Terrestrial > Soil > Wetlands | place: USA... | reverse complement strand
ACCTTCCATCAGGGTGTAGCTCAACCTGGTAGAGCCCTCCGCTGGGGGCGGAGTGATCTGCGTTCAAATCGCAGCATTCTGACCAAACGGAAAGCAAACTGGCCAGGGGCCAGATCCGCTTGGAAAGCGGCATGGAGTCATCATGACTTTGGGGATCGTTTCCCCTGCTTTCCTCTGAACGACGAACAGAACAGAAGCGAGTCCAAGGAAAGAGAACTGGCAAGGTGCCAGGCCTGCTTCGAATACAGTGCAGCCGTCAAGGTAGGGGTTCGAATCCTCCTCTTTCCGCCAAGGAAGATGCCGCTCTCGGAGAGCAGCTGATTTTGAAAATCAGTGGGGCGCTAACGCGCAGGAGTTCGATCCTCTCATCTTCCGCCACGGAAGTGTTCGCCTGGGTGGCCGGGCAGCCGCCTGCTAAGCGGTCTCACGGGAAACCGCGGGAGTTCGACTCTCCACACTTCCGCTACAGCGCTACAGCACGCATCGAGAAAATACGCTGATTTGCAGTATCAAAATTTTCCACGTTGTCAAGATAGTGCATTCTGCAGTACGCTCCGTGCATGACGACGTCGATGCTGACTCCAAATCCTTCCATCTCCGTCTCGTGGGACCACATCGAAGAAACGAAAGAAGTCCATCCGACGATGGTCGCCGACCACGTGAAAGCCGGATGGATCATTCTCATGTCGTACAACGCGCGCCTCGACGCGCAGGAACAAACGTGGGAACGCGGCTACATGGAGCTGCGCGTGCGCACCGAATACACGCCCGTCGTGCTGATGGGGCGGACCACGCTTCATGCGCTCTCGGAAGAAGTCCGAGCGCTCCGCCACGAAGTGAAGACGCTCCGTCCGAATGTCGAACAGCTTTCGGCTCTGCGGTCCGAACACGAAAAGCTCAAGGTGATTGCTTCCCAGCAGGAGTCTCTCACGCGCTCCGCAATGGATCGTGAGCAGGCCGAGCGCGGAAAACGAATCGGGATCGAGGCGATTATGCACAAGCTCGAGGACGATCTCAGCAAGGTGCGCGCTGCGATCGGAGAAATTCGAATGAAAGAGATCCTCGCGAACAAGGCGTCTCCGTGAATTCACCTGACGGCGTGAAAGAAGGCGACTCGAAGCTTGCGCCGGGAAGCGCCGTGCCGCTGTGCCCGTACGTGGACGTTTTCAACGAATTCGCCAAGGATAGAGGCGCGCCTTTGGAGTGGCGCTGGTTCGAGCTAAAAACCTTGGACGATGTGAATTACTGTCAGATGCGCGGCGGAGTCTGCCGGGCCGTCTTCAAGAGCGGACCGCGCAAGGGAAGGACCAATTGGTCCAAGCGCGACACCTCCTTGGATCGCGTCTACATCTTCTCGAGTGCAGAGCTGCACTCGTTTCAGGAAAAGTGGTCGAGAGAACGCGGCCTTTGTGGGAAATGCCTGGGGGCTGGAGCGAGCCCCTACAAATGGTCCAGGGACGAGGGCACGACCTGGAAAACGTGCGCCACTTGCAAGGGTCGCGGCAAGCGCGATGCGACTTGACGAGTCCGGCATCGCGCGATCGAGCGAGCTGCTGACTGCCGGCGGCAAGAAAAAGAGCGCGGCAGACACGCGTCTCTCGAATGCTTTCTCGAAGATCGCGCGTTCGGGTGCTCCGCGGTTCTCGTTCGGCGTTCCGATCTCCACGGCGCGCTCGGACTCGCTGTACCAGGAAATGGCAATCCTGGCCTTCCAAGAGGGACGCCCCGGAACCGCGGAAGCCCTCATCGAGGTTTACTCACCGCTCGTCAAAAAATTCGTCCGCATCTACGAACACGCTTTTCCGGGAGATGCAGAAGATCTATTCCAAGAGGGCTTGCTCGGTGTTCTGGATGCCTGCTCGAGATGGGATCCGGCCTACAAGACAAAGCCCACGACCTTCATTTACCCGAACCTGAGGGCTCACGTCGGACGCTACGCTTCGCAGCGGCTTCGTGTTGTCCGCAAGCCCGTGCAACGAAAGGATCGCGCGAAAATCGTTTTCTTCTCCACGCTCGAGATGCGCCAAGCGCATCCGCGTGGCCCATCAACGATCGATCTCAGGCCAGGCCACATGGATCTCGACGGCGATGACTTCGAGGACGCGATCGTGGACGAGTCGATGACTGCCGAAGAGATTTTATGCGGCATTGAGATGGAGGCCGCTTACGTGACAGTCGTCGAGAAACTCGCCTCCCGAATCTCGGAGAGCTGGCTCGAGATTCTTTTTGCGCGCTTTTCGGATCCACCGCGAACTCTTCGCGACCTCGGTGACGAACGCGGGATCTCACGAGAGCGCGTCCGGCAAATCGAAGGAAATGCGCTCCAGGTTTTCAGAGAAAGATGCGAACTTGTGCTCGAGAAACCAAACGTGAGCAGGACAACAATCCGAAGCTCTTTCGATGAAGTGATCTCGCTCTTGTCACACCACGGAGAAGCCCTGTCGAAGTCCTCTTTCACCCCCGTGGTCCCGTGGTCCTGAACGAGCTTCGTCATTGAATGCTGACCAAGATGAAGCGCATCATCTTGCAGGGGCGGATGCCTTCGTTGCCCGAGCGCGACGAGCACGGCTCCAGCGACATGGTCCTGGGCGTCCGCGGCGCTCTCGCCGCTGGCTTTGATCCGGTAGGCGTTGTCTTTTGCCACCCACGGGTACCATGCGTCGTGGTCTTCTTCGTCTTCGTCCGGCTTCCACGCGTATATTTTGATCTTCACGGTGCGGCCCGGGACGCCATGAACGTGGAACTTCGGCTTCTTTGGTGTCGGCACTTTTGTCATTCCCCAGGACGAGTTGAGAGCGTGGATGCCTTCTTGCCGAGCATCTTTTTGAGCAGCTGGTTTTCTTTCTTCAAGTTCGTGTTCTCTTCGCGAAGAGTCTCGATGAGCTGCTCGGCCTCGGCGAGCTGCTTCTCGGTTCGCGACACGCGTGCCACGCGCATTAAAGGCTTTGGCGGATCCGGCGATACCCGGATGCGCGCGCGCTCGGCCTGATCGGCGGACCACGGAAAACCGTCTTCCTTCACGCGCATCGTGGCCTCGGCGACGTAGTCACGCCGCGTCGACGCGCTCCTGATCTTGCTCGCTTGGATGGCTGCGTTCGCTCCGATGGCGCTGACGACAGCGTCGTCGAGGAGTGCGAGCGCCGCCCTGAAGTCCGTATAGCGCTCAGTCCTCGTCAACTTGTACTGGCGGATGAGCATCTCGAAGCTCGCGACACCCGCATCACGCCACGTGTCCGACGCCTCGAACTCTACGAGGAAGAGCAGAAGGCGCGTCTCTGACGCGATGGCATCGTTCCGGAGCGCCTGGGCTTCTCGCAGATAAAATTCGAATGACTTAGTCATTTACCGTTCTCCACTCTCACTTGCTCTTCACGATTCACGACTTCGCGGCTCCATGCCTCCATGGGCGATGGTGCTCTTCTCGCCCGAACGACTCTCACTTGCCCTTCACTGTCGCGTCGTCGCATCTCTCACTCGCCCTTCACGACTTTGGACTTTGCGGGATCTCACCATCGTGATCCGCGCATCCTTTCTCTCACTTGCTTTTCACGTCTTCAACCTTCGACAGTCCCGTAGCTCAGTGCTCTCACTCGCTCTTCACTCACATCTTACTGCATTCGCTCAGCAACACCGTCTCTCATTTACTCTTCATGGCTGCAATCTTCACAACTCCATAGGAGCTGCGAACCCGTTTCCTCTCACTTTCTCTTCATGGCATCACGCACCCGATCTCTCACTTACTCTTCACGGATTCATCTTCGCACGCAATCAGCATCTCTCACTCGCTCTTCACTGTCATTGCTCTCACTCGCCACTCGCCCTTCACATCTTCAAATCTTCGACCTTCACAATTCGGATCAAGTACCCGCGCTGCTCTCATTCGCTCTTCACGTCTTTGAACTTCACAACCTTCGAATTGAATCGCTGGCCGCGACAAGAATCGCATCTCTCACTCGCTCTTCACGTATGCGCATCACTGAAGCGCTAAAACGCATACCAATGTGCTCTCGCTCGCTCTTCACGTCTTCAAGTTTGACCGCCGCTCTCACTCGCTCTTCACGTCTTCGACCTTCGCGACGCGGCGCACGATACATGCCCGACTCTCACTCGCTCTTCACGCCTTCACCTTCGCAACCCTGGCTCGCGGCTCGCGGCATGCGGCCTGCGGCCTGCGCATTCACTCGCCCAGCGGCAATCTTCTCTCACTCGCTTTTCACGTCTTCGAGATCGGAACGCGTTACGTGCCCGACATCTCTCACTCGCCCTTCACGTCTTCAACCGTCGCCTTCAAGCCGCGAGACACAGGCACTGTACTGGACCTCTCACTTGCTCTTCACGGGTCTCATAGCGATGAGCACGCTGAACTCTCACTCACTCTTCATGACTTCAACCTTTGCAACTGGAATGTGTTCGAGAGACGAGAGACGAGAGACGAGAGACGAGAGAGCGGCAACCTTCTCTCACTCGCTCTTCACGTCTTCAACCTTCGCAACCAACTCCGTGACCTCTCACTCGCTCCTCACGTCTTCAACCTTCACAACCCATCTCGACCACCGCCCCACTGTCCATTCCCACTGCGGGTTCTCACTCGCTCTTCACGTCTTCGACCTTCACAACTCGGTCGACCGGGGGCGGTATCCCCATAAGTCTTGTGTTCTCACTCGCTCTTTACGACTTCGATCTTCGCAATTAAACGCTGTCCGCGGAACGTCGGGCCTCTCACTCGCTCTTCACGTATGCACCTCGCTGAAACGCATGCCATGCTGACGTGCTCTCACGTGCTCTCACTCCCTCTTCACGTCTTCAACCTTCAGTGGTTCTGACTCACGAGCCGCGTGGCGCCCTCTCACTCGCTCTTCAAGTCTTCAACACGACTTTGTCCTTCATAACGAGAGAACGAGAGCCCAAGAGCCACCACTTGGTGGTCCAAGTCCTGTCGAATTTTCCTCTCACTTGCTCTTCACAACCACCGCCGTCGAACAATCAATTGCTCGAGCCGTTCTCACTCGCTCTCTTCACGTCTTCAACCTTCACCCTCATCTCTCATCTTACGAACCGCCAAAAGCGCCGAGAGCCGACCTCTCCCGAGTTCGCAAGAGGACGAAGTACGAGATCAGAACGAGGTACGGGCACCACTCTCTCACATGCTCTTCACGTCTTCGACCTTTACAACCGATACCACCAGCACCCTCTCACTCGCTCTTCACGTCTTCGACCTTCACAACCACCGTCGTCGAATCTCTCACTCGCTCTTCATGTCTTCAACCTTCATAACCTGGCCGGCATCCGTTGCTCGACGGAGCGTGTACAGCTCTCACTCGCTCTTCACGTCTTCAACCTTCACAACCCTCCGGCAAAAAGGCCGCCCCTGCCGCATTTTACTCGCGTCTTCGCGAGCGCTTGCCTCCCGACGATGACGACGAATCGGAGTCCGAACGCGGACGCTCCCGATCGCTGCCCGATTTCGGATGATTGTTCGTCGCGAGCGATTCCGGTTCTTTTGCGAGCGCGAGAGTTCTCGCGATCGCCTTCTGCTTTGCCGTCGTTCGCTCGACTGCTCCGCCGCCGACCACCGTGCGCAACATGTCGAGGGCATCAACTTGATCCGGAGGACGCCGCATGCCGCACGCGAGGCACTCCCAGACGCGATCTCCGAGTCGAATCGCCACCGGCGCCTCGACGTGGACATGGCCGCACTTCGGACACGTTCGACGATCCGTGCGAACCATTACCGCGCGCGTCGCCAGGCCCGCCGCCTCGCACGCGCTCTGGCAGGCGAGCGACAGCTCGTGCCACGGCCAGCGCTTGAGGAGCCAATAGACGCCCTCCTCTTTTGGCGCCGCGAAATCCTCGTAAACGACCTCCCTCGCGCCGACGGACTGCGCAAAGAGTACGAGCGCGTGCGCCGCACGCTTGCACGCCTCGCGCTTGTAGCGAGCTTCCTTGTCCGACAGATCGATGAGCGCGCCGACGCGCCGCTTCGTACCATGCCCGGTCGCGCCTCGCCCCATCGTGCCGCGCTTGGTGTTCTCCCCTAGCCCTCGGCGACGAGCCATCATCTGCTTGTTGAATGCGACCAAGTCACCGCCGTCGTAGATGACCCTGCACTCTCCAGTGCTCGCTGCAGCCACCAAGAATGATCTCACGCCGCGCCTGACGACCACCGTCGCCTCACCCTTCTCTGCACGTTCGACCAAGCGCGTGTAACAGAGGCGAGCAAACCATCGACCGCGCTTGGTCGGGTGACGCGATAAAACGACATCTCCGAGCTTCCACGTGCCGTCAGCGCATGACTGAAGTTCCTCGCGTTGCCAGGCGTCACGGCCGACGAGATGAAACGAGTATCGAGGCGCGCCATCGACCGAAGCCGCTTGGAGCCTGAGCGACAGATCCGCAGAACCGTCTTCACGAAGCACCAACTTCACCGCGCGATGCGGAACACGAATCGGTTGATTCGGCTTATAGAAGCGGGGCGCCCTCGTGGAGCGGACGAGCACGTCGAAACGCGATCCAATCCACTCTGCGTCATCGGAGTTCTGAAGTGACGCGATCACGTTGCAGTCGACTTCTGGCGCTGCCGCACGCATGACCGGATAGCTGTAGACGCCGTTTGGATTCAGCGCCGCGTTGCGACGGGTCCGACGTTCGCCCCACCATTCGAGCTTCTTCTCTCCAGCCTTCCAGCGCGCGATGATCTCCGGGTGTGCGTCGAGCCACGCGCCGTCAGCGAGCATGTTCGCCCGAACCGCAGCGTTCCTCGCGCGAGCGACATCAGACGTCACTGAATCGAGTGCCTTCAGCAGCGAGATCCCAGAAGAATCCGGACGGATTCGAATCTCGAATCGCGTGCTCGCCCGGACGATCTTGATGGGGGCCGTGTCCGCATCCGAAGTCGGCGCAGCATCCAGCGCAGCTCCCTCGCCTTTGCCGCGTGAGATCGCAGCGTTCTGACTTGCGTGAAGAGCGTCCCCGTCTCGGGAACGTGTGGCGAGAACTGAACCGGTTCTTCCTGCTGCGCCGACTTCGATATCGGACATGAACGAACTCCTTGTACGTAGTCTGGACACGAGCGTGAAGTCGCCGAAAGTCAGCGAACCGGCGCACTCGTGTCCAGGCTGCGACTCGCCACTTCACGGCGAGCGAGATCAACTATATCCATACATCGATTGAACTGTCTATCGATTCTTGACTTCAAGAACACGTTCAAGCATTCGTCACCGGAAGATCCCGCGAATCTTGACGGCTTTCGCCTCCTCGATTTGCTCTTCTGTGAGCGGACCGGCCCCAAGGGCTTCGGCGAGATCCTCGAAGAATTCGGCAGCCGCAAAGCGGGCCTCGACCTGCCCAGAGCCATCGGGTTTTACAGAGAGGATGCCGACCATGACGTCGCCATTTTCTTTCGCGAGCAGCGCCGCATACCGCATGTGAGGAAGCGCCGTGAGGATTTTTTCTTTCGGGGTCATCGCTCGTCCTTTCAGAATCTCTTTCCTTGGTTCTTCGCACGAGGCGCACACGAAATAATCTTCCGCGACCTCGAGGCCCCGGAAGCTTCCGCACGTGGTGCATGGCTCTTCAAACAGGCGAATTTCATCCTGTGCGAAGAGCGACTCGAGGCATGAACCTTCACTGTCATCATCGTCGTCGTCGTCGTCGTCGTCGTCGTCGTCGTCGTCATAGTCATCGTAGTCGTCGATCATCTTTTCACCGGGTGCGAGACGACCTCCACGCGCTCCTCGACGAGTCGAAAGCCAAGAATCTTTGGGCGAACGTCCCACATCTTGATTTTAGGAAGCATCACGAAGGCATCAGATCGGCCGACGAGAATCGAAAGCTCTTTCTTTGAAGGCTTCCTAGAAAGAAAGATCGCGACGGAGTTGTACGTGGGCTTCTCGTGCCCGGGCGTCGGAGCAATATCCATCGGTGCCCGCGCGATGCCGTCATCACCCGGATCGACGATCCTGTACTCAAGGATGTTTTCAAAAGGATCAGTTCGCCAAAACGTCTCCTCGTACATCGCACGGTAAGCGCCGCCTCTGTGACCGCCATGCTCGTCGCATTTGCCGACCACGTAGCTCGAAAGCTCGCGCTCGAAGTTTCCTGCGTAGGAGTCGGTGTCCACCACGAAGGACCATTTCGGATTCATCTCTTCCCAGTCCCAAATCGCCATCGACTTTTTCCTATCTCTTTTTGCATGCTGCCCGGGCTCGCCACCCAGCGTAATAGTTGACTCTTTTCTTGCTGCACTCAGAACACACCTTGATGGTCTTGCCGCTCACGCCCACGAATCCCTCAGGATGCGGGAAAAATCTCCAGCACTGAGGGCAGCGCTTCTTGCCGTTTTTTGGAGTGCGCGTGGAGTCGTAGCAAGGGTTTTTCTTGTAGTCTGAGTTCATGCGCTCTGCGCCATCGCCTATCGGCATCCAACATCGCCTACCTGGCGCGCGAGTTCCGCATCTCTTGGATGGCAGAACGCGCCTCTTCAGGAAGTGCAGATGCCACCGGGAGAAGGGATTGAACGTGTTCGTTCAAGACCTCAAGGAGCAGCGACTCACGAGGTGACAGCTCCTCTCCACGGAGCTTGCGATACGCTAGCGCGTCTCGCTGATCTGCGAGCGCTTGCAACGCCTTCTCGGTTCGCTCGACACGGGCCAAGGCCTCTGCTTCGCGATTCAGGGCGACGTCGACGACCTTGCCGAGCGCCTCGAGACCTGGCCCCCAAAGCCGATTGAACATCTCCGAGCCGAGAGTCTCGCGCATCATCGCGTCGGATTTCGGGTGCTGCATCAAGCGTCGATCCGATTCCTCTGCGTCAATCAGGTATTTCGTGTCGTCTCGTTCGCACTCCAATTTCTTGATCCGAGCGAGTGCGGCATCTCGTTCGTTCGTCATCTCGATGAGGCAACTGCCACAAAGTCCGCATTTCAGACACGGTTCGTCGACATGACCGAGCGTCTCACACCTGCTCATCGAAGCTCCATCTCGTTGATTGCGTCGTAGAAATCCTTCCACTTCATCGCCTCGTCGTCATCCTCCGCACGAGACGCCGGTTGAAGGCTCGCGACGATCTTCGAAGTTTGAAGAAGTTTTTCGACGTTCTTGACGACATCTTCGGCGAGCTTCTCGGTGGCCGCGAGCCTCTCAAGGAGATGATATCTTCTCGCGTCCAAGTGCTTTTGAAGCTCGTCGTCAGTCGAGTAGGCCGCGTGGCAGAAGACGCAGCGACCCACGATGCGCACCTTTGGCGAAATCTCGTCGTTCATCGAGATCCACGGCTTGCCGCGCTCGACGGTCTTCATCGTCGGCACGAGAAGAAGCGCCACGAACTTGTCCGTGCATGGGATTTGCGGACCTTGAGTCTCGATTCCCATGATGACCCATTCGTCATCTGAGTTCTTTCTTCCGAAAATCGCGCCTGCTTTTGGTTCTGGAAACTCCGGAAATACCCGAAGAATGACGAGCTGGCCCGCACGCTCTTTGAATCGCCCGACCTCGAGAATCTGAGTCATCTCGGAAACTCGATCGAGACGAGTGCCCCGTTCAATTCTTCGAGCACTTCGTTCAAGAGCGCCCGCTCTTCCATCGGAAGTTTCTTCATCGCCTTGATTGCATCGGGTGAGTCGACTGCGATCTTCCCTTCTTCCTTCTCCTTCGCGAGAAACTCTTCACGTGCGGCGTGCGCTTCCGATTCGAGTGACTCGGGGATCCCCGTCGACCAATCAGCGGACCGTGGGTACTTGCCGTAGCGCGCGAAGTATTGGACCGCTGTTTCCCACGAGACGGAACCGGGCTCAGGAAACGAGCGCTCGCCGAATGGTACGTATCCGCCTCCGCCACCCGGCGCGCTAAAGGAGATTGGTGCACCGACGTAGCGCATCTTCGGCTTCGGCTTGACGAGAATTTTCTTGTTCTCGCGCTCCAGCGTGAGGACTGCTTCTTTGAGCGTCGTCGCCTTCAAGACGAAGATCTTGCAGAGCGGAAACTTCGCCTGATGCTCGTCGCAGAGCGCATAACGCCCGACGTGGGATCCGCGCGCATAACGACGAAGGCTGAGCGCGCCGAGCACGATGCGTTTGCCGGCGAGGTCGAAACACTGCGCGGGATCTTCCGCGAGGCCTTCTCTTGCGTCCTTCGCATGCTGATGAAGAACCGACATCGCATTCTTTGCCTGCTCCAGTGTCTTGCAGCGAAGAACCTGTTTTCCCATGACGACCTGCTGCGTTCGTCCGTACTCGTCAGGCTCGGGCATCTTCCCCACGAGCGGGAGAGCCCAGTCGACGAGAATGTACATGCCACGGGCGTCACGAATGATCTGGAAAGTTCCGAGTCTGACGGGCTCGCCGCTCTCCTCTACAGGGGGAACGAGCTTTCCGGCGCCGAAAGTCCTTCCCTGGTAAGCAGGAGAGTCGAGCTTGTTTCCTCTTCCGTCAGACCAGGAGCGATAATCGGTGGGAGCCTGGCTGATCTCGCGCTTGAAACCAGGAAGGATCGACTGCCCAGGGGGAGTGAAGACCGGGCCCCCCTCCTTCTTGTCTGCGTCGTCCGTCATCTGCACGTGCAGATGAGGTACGATCCGTTGAACGACATTTTTTGATTTGGTTCACAGGAAAACGTGAACCACGCGCCCACGGCTGTAACCGATGAACGGCATCTAGAATCCTGGGGAACCCTTTTTCCCGCGAAGAATCCAACCATGAGTCCCAAGGTGATCGCGCAGGCGCAAGCAAACCAAAGGCGACGCTTTCTCGATGCGTTCACGAGTGCGCTCACGTCGATCACTTCGTTGCTTGCCGCGTCTTTTTGCCTGTAAGGATTCATCGTCTCGCCCTCAGTGAAGCATGCCGTTCATCTCAGCATACCTGCGACGTTCGGCGCGTGGGATGTTGTGCGGGACCTCTTTCTCCTTCATGAGCGTCGTGATATTCGCGGTCGCCCAGAAATCTCGACGCGTCTCTTCGCTCGACTCGAGCCAGAGCTTCTGCGTAAGGAGGATATCGCCCTCGGGAACACCGGAGGGTTGGATGCAGAAGGAGCGGATGATTGAGCCACGTTCGTCAATCTGTTTGACGTTCCCGTGGCTTCCACGGTCGATGCGGTACCGTTCCTTCTTGCCGTCTTTGCCGTCGACCACGATGTAGAAGCAGTTCTTCTTGTCGAGGTCTTCCTTCTGCTCGGCCGAAAGACAAACGCGGAGCAGCGCTTCGGCGCGGTCTTTGGCTTCCTTGGCCTTGCGAGCAGATTCTTCGGCCTGCATGCGCCATTTTCGCTCTTGCTCGAGAGCGGCCTTCAGCGCGGCTTCAGAGGGTTTGCGATGCGTGAGACGACGAAGGGTCTGCACGTCGGTGACGGCTCGAAGATCTTGAAGCTCCGCATGCCCCTCATTCCAAGCCGTCCAGACGTACTGAGTGATCGCGTTGCTCGAGTTCGTGGTGGTGGCTGACGTGTTGAAGGGCCAACCTGAGCCGTAGAGGATCGTCGTCGACGCAGTAGAGGAGGTCAACTGCTGATTCCAAATGCTCCAGATCTCGCAACTGCTGTCCATGCTCGTCGCTCCTATCGTGATGGATCCCGACGACCCATACGTCGCCACGTAAAACGGGTGAACGTCGAGATCTAGGCCGCGTTTCTTGTTCTTGCCTCTACCCTGACGTCCGCCCGCCCTGGGAGAACGCCCGACGATGGGCATGGGTCAGCCGCCCGCTTGAGGCTTGGTGAAGATGATGCGCTCGGCGTCGGGATCGAAGTCGCGCATCTGCTCGGCAGCGACGCCGTCTTTGCCTGTCACGCGAAAAGCCGTGTAGCCCTTTTTTCGCATGTCTTCGAAGGTGCGGCGCGCGACGGCAACCTCGTCCTCGTTGTCCTTCGACCAGAGGATTTTCGTGTCACCGGTCTCGTCCATGACGGCCATCCAGTGCTTGCCGTTCAGGTTGGGCTTCATGGCTTCTGCAATCGCATCGCTCATGCTCATCGGGAACCTCTCTTTCGAGTCCCAAGATAATGCGAAAAGCAATACCTCGGCAAGTCCCAACGTCGAAGTCACGTGACTTTGTTTGACGAAGCGCGCGCTCGCGGAAATTCCGCTCAATCTTCCACTTCACCACGTCGCTCGGCAACGTAGCGATCGCGCGCAGCGTGCTCCAGCTTCACGCCGGCTTTGACGCACGCATCGCGAACGTTCCACACCTCGCGTGAATGCCCGTAGAGGCCGGCCTTCTCGAGCCTGTCGGCGATCTTCTCGAGTTCACGCGACGTAGCGATCAAATCCTTGGCAGCCTTGTCTGCCGGCACGAGCTGCTTTCGTTCGATCATCGCGCTTCTCCCGTCTTTCACTCGCTCTTCACGTCACAACAATCTCTCGTCGAGCTTCTCGACAGCAAGACCCATCATACCCCAGAGAACGAAATGCGTCAGGCTCGCGCATCCGGCCTCGGGATCGCTGCACCGCGCACCGCTGTAATCCCACGCGCAACCGTCGAGCACGTCGCGATCAATCCGGCATCCGAGGATCTCGATGCCTGAGAGCATGCCGCCGTAGACCGCGGCACGCTCGTACCACGCCAAGCCCGACGTGCGGAGATAGGGCGCGAGCGCGAGAGCTGCGGCGCCTCCGGCAGCATAGACGGGCAGAAAAGGAACGCGAGCGCCACGAAAGAGGTTCGAGTAGCGGGGACCGAACGCGGCATTTTCCAGGAGAAACCCAGCAGCGCCGAAAACCATTACAGCGGGCAAAAGACGCGTGGCGGGATCCATCACTTCTTCCTCTTCGCACGATGCGACAAGATGTTCTTCGCCGTCGGCATGATGATCTCTTCGGCGACCCACTCGCAATAAGCGTCTGAACTCGTCATGGCGTGACGAATGCCACTAAGGAACGCTCGCTGGATGCCTCCGTTTTCAGCGTCCTCATTGCTAATGTTCTTCTTCGCGAGTAGCGATGCAATCAAGACCCAATCGAGATCCCTCTCGATGTCCCAAAAGATCTGCGTGAGCAGGTTGCCGGCGAGCTTTGCCGCCGAGCGCTTGTCGCGCGCGAGGTTCTCCGTCGTGAAATTCGCGTCAATGTCTGTCGGGTTCCTCTCAGCCTCCGAAAGCTGCTCCCAGACGAAGTAATCGAACTCATCGGAATGAATCTGCTCGGATGCGTAATCTTCTCCGGCCTCGCGCGCGAGAATTTCTTTTTCAGCCAGCGTGAGCGTTCCCTGTTCGGCAAATTTCTCGAGGTGAAGCTTCTCGAGAATCTCGGCTTCAAGGTCCGACTCGCCTTTCATCCAGATCTTGCCGGCGTAACCGACTCCGAACGCAGCTTCGCGACCGCCTTTGTACGCTCGGACCAAAAATCCGTCTCGGGTCTCGTTCACCGAGACTTCGTAATCAAGATCCCGCAAGCCGTCTTCAAGGACAGCTGCACCTTCTTTGGGGGAACGACCTGCCACGTCCTATTTCCTCAGCGCGAACGTCCGTGGTGAGCGCTGCGCCGGGCGCGCTTGCGGGCTGCGCGAATCTTCGCATGGCTCGCCGTGGTCCGAACCATGCGACCCGAGCGACGCGAGTACGCTCCCATCTTGTCGAGTTCGTGGCGAAGCGCATGCGCCATCCCTGGGGTCTTCTCGTGCACGATTCGGATGATTCGTTTGACCATGACGACGCCTCGCTTGCTTTCAGATACCGCGCACCACTTCGTAGATCACATAACGTTCGGAAGGAGTTTTTCCAGTATTCCCACCGCGCATGCCGACGAAGCAAACCTCGCCCGCGCCAGCAGCGGCCGCGACAGCGTCGACCGATGGATACTCACGGCCCGTCGCTGCTTCGACTGGAGCCAGGATCGAGATACGCTCGCCCGTCCGTGCAAACACATTTCTCTGAGAGAGTTCCCAGCCGTGTTCTGCCCATCGCTGCCAATCCATGAACGCATCGAGCTGCGCGGTCCACGCTCGAAGGCGTCGCGTTTTGCTCTGAGGGAGCATCTCGATGACGTGCGCCACGGCAGTCCCGAGGTCCTCACCATGGTGCAGAAAATCGAACACTTCTTTCGAGGCCTCCTCGCGCTTGGTCGCGTGGAGGCGCGGAAGCATCAAATCCTCGAAAGCGTGGCTGTACCCGCCCATCGCAAGCTCAATTGATCCGGTACGCGAGCTTGCCGCGCGGGAGTCCCTCGATCTCGTCCGAGGAGTGCTCCTCGCCATCGTAAGGCGAGAGGAAGTGCCCGCGACCGTCAGAGTCGATCGCGTAGCGAACGAATCGATCGAGGTTCCGTTCGCCGATGATGCGCCGCACGATCGCGTTCGCATCTTCACTGAGTTTCTCCTGCATCGCTTGGAGGCCGCGTTCTTCTTGGTCGGTGAGACCCACGGCCCGCGCAATGTAGTCCGTTCTGAACGCCCAAAGTGATTCGAGGACGTTTTCTTTCGCGGCCTTGTTTGCCTGAGATTCCGTTCCGACGGCCCACTCTCGTCCATCCTCGGTTTCGTAGACGGCAAGACCCCAATGATCGTAACTGAGCTTCTTCGCAGCAGCCATGCGGCGAAGCTTACCAGAATCCGAGCCTCAGACGAAGTTCAGGGATTCTCGGTGAGCCGAGGATCGGTGCTCGACGCACTTTCCTGCGGCTCGACGTATGGATGCCTCGCCCAGTACTCTTTGGCGCGATCCAAGCGGGCGTCGGCCTTCGGGTGCGCGCCGTAGGGAGACTCGCCCGAGTAACCGCAGAGCGTGCAACCAGTCGAGCGCGTCTCGATGATGAGATCCTTGGCGACGCGCACGGCGAGATGCCGATCGGCAAGCAAGCGCGCGCCGTCGATGATTTCGTCTGGATGCTCGGCGGCGTACTTGCTCGCGTACATCTTGTTCGTGAGCCGGCCGTCCACGTAGAGAAAGCCCCCGCCTGCGATGTGAATTTGCCACGACGTGAACGCGTGACCGCCGTCGCAGCTGCCGCGTCGATCCGCGTGGAAGCCGGACTTGTTGCACGCGCCCTCTTCCACGAACCGCTGCCATCCGCCCTCGAACGAACCGATGCTCGCGAGAAGGAGGGCCGTTCGGGCGCGGCCCCCAGCGGACGTGAAGATCGCGTCGCCCTCCAGCGATCCCGATGCGATGTCGGTCGCGATCGTCTTGAACCTCTCGCGCACCTGATCTTCCGTCTCACCGTAGGCCGTGAGGCTCGAGAGCGGAGTCCACGAGATCATCGCAGCGAAGATATAATTGGCGAGTGCTTCGATTTGCATCCGGTAGCGCGTAGTTCATCTCGCGCGATGAGGTCAAGAAAATGGCGCTCTCGCCCTGGCATCGGGCCTTTGGCGTTGCGCGTTTTCACCTGGGCAAGCACGTGCAATCACGAGAAGTTACACGCATGCCGCTCATGCGATAGACGAGAGGAACCCAGCTAAGTGGATCCGGGTGGAGGTTCGCTCTTTCTCCTCACGGCCGCGAGCATGCGCGTCGAGATCGCGGCAAGCTTCTTCAGCGCCTGGGCAATCGCATCATCGATCGCGGCGTATTCGGTGTAGACGAGGATCGCGTCACCGACAGCGACGACAACCGACCACTTGCCTTGATCAGAGCTTGACGGCACGAACTTGATCTCGGCCTGCGGAGAGATCGCTTCCACACCCTGACAGAGCTTTTGGAGCTTGTCGCTCACGAGTCTCTTCTCAGCGCTTGCGTCCGTGAGTCGCTCGACGCCGGCGCCCCTTGCGAAAGAGAGCGGGAGGCCGCTTGCCGCGCTTTTGCGCGCTCCGACGCGCACTCGAAAGCGCGATGGCGATCGCTTGGCGCTGCGGCCAGCCCGCACGAACCAGCTCCGAGATGTTCTTGCTGACGGTGCTTCGGCCAAAGCCTTTTGCGAGCGGCATGCTTGCTCCTCTTCCTCTTACTTGCACACGGGGCAGCGGACTTCGTGCCCGGCCCGACCCACTTTGCGTGAGCCTCCGCACGTGGAGCAGGTTTCGTCCTCGACGATCTCGGCGTCGACGACAATCGCACCCGCATGCACGGACGAACGCGCTCGCGAAGGCGGCCGCTTCGGTTTGGGAGCCGAAGCGCCACCCGCAGGCGATGCAGCCTTCGCCGCAGCGGACGCAACTTCGCGCACGAACGACCCCTCTCCGCCGAGAAGCGTTCCCACGAAGATTCGGCTCATGAGGCGCGCCGCTGGCGCAATGTCGCGCCTCGTCGCTTCGGACAATTCCTGGATGATCTGGGGAACCTTGGCCGGACGTCCGCTCATCTCGAACGAAGGATACCGCGCCTTTTGCAGGGGCGCAGTCTTTTTCCTCGGCCCCCGAAAGCTCTCAGAGACCCTGGATTCGCGTGATGTTTTGATTCTCGAACTGCGCGACAACGGCGCCCTGTTTGCTTCGCCCGTTGCCGAGCGCGAGCGTGCTCTCTTCCCGCATGTTCGGAGAAAGCGCCAGGGGACGACCGTCCCTGCACATCGTCACGGCCTCGCAGCAGCCCATCTGAACCATGTGCGCGGTTTCTTCGCGGGCAAGCTGAATCGCGAGATCGCTCGCCGTCTTCGGCTCGTTGTGCTTGCTCGCGAAGGCTCCGACGAGGTTCGGGAGCAGGCCGAGAAAGGTGTCCACGTCGGTGCGCTGACGCGTGTACGTCTTCGAGTTCGATTCTTCCGCGTCCACGTTCTTTTTGTTCTCTTCCATGATCTCTCGCCTGTTCTTTCTTCGGACCCGTCACGCGGGCTCGCTCTGATCTTCTTCTGATTCTCCGTCGACCGCTGCGATCGACTGAGCGGCCTGCCCGTTTTGACCGTTTTGATGGTTGGAGCTTTCAGCGCCGTACTCCCATGCGGCGTGCGCTGGCTCCTCGTGAGGCGGGGCCAGCGAAGCCTCTTCATGCGGAACTTCTTCCCCTTCGTGCGGAGCTGCCTCGGGCTGCGCCGGAGGTGCTGCGCGGAGCGTCGGCCGAGGCAGGTAGGCCGAGAAGAACGGTGCTGGCCTCGCTGCTTGCTCGGGCGATCGGAGCGCCGGAGCCGAAGGAGCGGGCGCGCGAAATGGAGGGCCACCTGCTTGAGCAGGCGATTGCGAACCGGGTGCTCGTTCGGGGCTACGAGCCGGAAAGACTCGTCTCATGCCCCCGCCTGTTCGGGGTGACGCGCCAGGATCTCGGAACGAAGCGACCGCGAGCCAGCGCTGGAGAGTGTCTTGAAGGCGAAGCTCGTAGTGCGCCTGGGCTTCGAGGTGCTCTCTCGTGCGAACGAACGCAGCCCCGATGGACTGAAAATACTGAAGGGCTTCGGCTGCCGTCTCTTGATCCGGACGAGCGCTCTGGGCAAACCTCTCGGCTTCGAAGCGAAGCTGCTCCATGCCCGCCTCGAGCTTCGAGAGCATGTCAGCGAAGGACTTGCAACGGCGCTGCGACTGACCGATGAGAGCTTTGAGCACCTGCGTGGGAACGATGACCGCGCGAACGGCGCCGCCGCCTGCCCCGCTCATCGCGCTTCTCAAACCATTTCTCGGAGGAATCTGATTCATCTTCGGAGCCTTCTCTTTCGGTTCTTTCTCAGTCGGAGGCGAGCGTAAGGCAGAATGCAGTAAGGGGCAACCCTTAGGTGTTTTCGCCTGGATCTTTGCCTGATTTCGAAGGAGAGACCGCCGGAAAGTCTTTGGGCGTCACGCGGATCTCGGGGTGTTCACTGAGCCACGCCGCGGCGAGGAAATGGCTGACTTTCCGCGTCCCATGACAAAGATCACACGCGAGGTTTTCTCCGCGACACTGAGGACAGAGGCGTGGTGGAAATTGCGCCGATTGCGACTTGGATTTACTCCCACCAGCGTCGTCGTCCATGAGGAAAAGGCTACGTTCGGCGGCCGCCGTCGGCAACGCCCGGCACAAGCTCATCGAAGATGGACGGCTCGCGGTAATTCAGATCCCACCTTCGTTTGCACGTCTCGCGGTGATGAAGCTCCAGATCTTCCTTCTGGGCAAAGCGCGCCCCGCACCTGCAGCCATGGGGAAGAAATGAAAATTCTGGCTCGAAAATGGGAATACCAAGGCTCATCGGAGAGCGGGGCCTGTAGCAGATCCATTGCCTGTCGTGCCACAAATATCGTACGCTTTCGCCATGTCCAGCTCCACCGACAGAGACGTCGTGGCATTCGTCGAAAAGAAGATGCCGGCCCGCGTGAAGAAGGCTCTCGCTGACGCCAAGTTCAGTCTCCACTACGGACCTTCGGGTGGAGGTGGCATGGGATGGTCAAAGGCCTCGAAGATCGTCGAGGACTGGTTGGATGCAAACATGCATGACGATCTCGTCGTCGACGACGGCGGAAACGTCTCGGCGCAGCACAGCTACACACGCTACCTCGAGCAACTCTTCGACGAGCAAGAGAAGGAAGCCCTTCAAGAAGCGATCGACGAGGGGTACGAAACCGACGAGCGAGAGTGGATCGACGGTCGATACCAAACGCCGGCAGAAGCCGAAGCCGCGCGAAGAGCGCAGGCGTACGTCGACGGTGCGAACGAACAAAGCGTCCTCTACGAAGAGCGCGACGTTCGCCGACTCATTCTCGGCAAAGATTGGCCGTGATCACGCTCCGACCTTGAGAACGAAGTATCCCCTCGACATCTTCGCCGCGTAGTCGAGCGGAACGCATCCGGTCTTGCGGAACTCTTCGCTCGCACGCTGATGTTCTTCCCACGAGATGACGGGCGTCGCGGACAAGAAGCGGTCTGTCTCGACGATCTGCATCCCGTCTCTCTCTTCAACTCGAAGCGTCACGTGCTCCTCCTTCTCTCTCGACTACCCGCTTCACGAAAAGCACGACATCGCTCGGCATCCACGACGTGCCGATGTGGCTCGTGCAGCAGTGACCCCGAACTTCTCGGAGCGTGAAATTCTTCCAACCCGAGGGCAGCCTCACACGAAGGATCGCGCTGCCTCCCTCGCGCTCGGGAAAAAACGCCATCAGCTCGAGATCACCGAGCCCCTGAGCAACTCGGAGCACGAAGTCCGCTGGCGTTTGCTGCTCTTGTCGAAAACCCACTCAGCGTCCGCGCAGCGAAGGCGGAAGCGAGGAGCGGGGAAGCACGGGGCGTCCCGACGAAGTCATCTTGTTCGCGAGGTAGAGCATTCCGGCAGCGCCGAGCCCGAAACCAAGGGCGAACCGGGCACCCGACATGTGCTCCTTCCAGCGTTCGAAATTCGGATCGGTCTCGAGCGCCGGTTTCTGAAGCGCCGTGAAGACGTAGTAGCCGGCACCGACCGATGCGAACGCGAGGGAAAGTCCATCCATGCCTCCACCATACCAGCGCCGCGCACGCTCGACCAGACTACGCGCGATCCGCTCGCGCGCCGCTTTTTGCTCGAATGTACTCCGCGAGTTTTTCGAAGCATGTTGCGAGCGACTCGTAATCGTGATCGGCGAGCGCCACGATTTCCGGAAAGTCGCTGAGCCTCGTCTCGTAGATGCGCGTGCCGTCCGTCGTGCGTATGACCTTCGTCACGTACTTCACCCACCCGTATTCAGCGTTCATGCATGAAGCCGTTGTGATCAGAAACGAGCATACTCAGCATTCATTTATCAGGCTCTTGTCTTTGACGACGGTGAGGTTCCGCGCTCGTCCAATCAAAGACCTGCTCCCAGGCGACACGCAAAGCGATTCGTGCGTCGTGGATACCCTGACGATGGAAGTCGCAAAGCGACATTTCGGGCATAATATCTTTGCCCTCGATGTCCAATGCGAGGCTGAAGCCCGTCATCAATCCGATATCGAATGCTTCGCTGATTGCGACCGCATCGGCAATGTTCGGCAGCCATTGAGCAGCACAGAGCACGCACTTCTTCATCAGCCCCCGCGCCCTCCGGCGTACTTGCTGTCTTCCTCCTCGCGAACTACCTTTCCGGCCTTCCACTCCGTCGTACCGCTGAAGCCCATGCCTCCTTCGAAGAAGTCGAGCCGAAGAGTCAATGTCGGGAAGCGCTGCGAAAGCGCCTCGATGACCGGCTTGATCGGACTCCACGCCGATGTGAAGTGAAACGTCGCGCCCTCTACCGTGCGCTCTACCTCGGAATCGTAGGCTCCCCACTTCGAACCCCAATGTTCTCGGCACCATTCATAGCCGCCATGGTTGAAGCCGTCTTTGGGTCGATCATCGTACGGAACGCGAGCCTTCTCGGCCTTGCACAACGCAGCGTCAGCATCCGCGTACTCTTTCGGATACGCAATGATCTTGTTCGCACTGAACGCGCCGGCGTGCGGACCGTCTCCATCTTCACGTACGAACTCCATGAGCGCATCCACGTCAGCACGCGGGCCAGAGACATACAAATCCTGCTCACAATGATTCGGCACGTCAGCCTCCTTTATCGTCGCAGTTCGAGCGTCCAGGTCCGAGAGCATCGATCCAATCAACGATGAGCGAATCGCGCATGCGCGATCGCCGAACGAGTCCCTCGTGAATGCGAACGAGCTTCTCCCATACGCGCCGCGTGGAAGAATCGCCACCGCGCCCTCGATGTCGAGGAGCGCCTGTTTGACCGCCCGCCGCTGCTCAAGGGCCTTTTTGATCTCTTCCTTGGCTTCCCTGGCTTCCGAGTACGTCATTCGAAATCCCCGAGATCACGACCGAAGGTTTCGCGAAACTTCTCGCGCGCGGCCCTCTCGAACTCACCTGCGAAGTCGAAAAACTTGCCGAGTCGCTCATCAAGGAGTTTGACGGCGTGCTTGGCGACGATCTGTGAGTACTGGCGCTCGAACGCATCCAGAAAATGCTTGAGAGAAACCTCACGACCGTTGATGGTCAAGAAAACCTCGATACCATCTTTCTCGCGAATTTCGTCGAGGAATGCCGGACTCTTCACGGGGAGATCCCCGAGGCAATGCATGATGCAGCGCGAGAGAACGCCTTCTTCGACGTTTCGATCAAGCGGATCGACGAGCTTTTTGAGCGGAATGAATTCAGACATGGGTCGCACACTAGAAATGCACATGACTTTACATAAAGTCAAGAATTTACCGAGGCCGCCCGCCTGAAATCCTAAGGAGGAAGGAGCGGGGGCATGTGACCTTCGCCGTAATTCTTCTCGAGCTGCGGGCCGAGCCACTTGCCGACGGTTTCGCCATTCGCGAGCACGATGAACGCGAGAAACTCGGTCTCGAACGAGCTGACGTTCGACGCGACTGCCTCGAGCTTCGCCTTCACGACGAGCAGGAGCGCTCGAAAACGCCGACGCGTCTCTTGATCTCGCGCGCGTTCGGCCTCCGAGTCCGGAATCCTGCGAATCCGGCCCCGCCTCTCCTTCGTCCTGAAATGATCGAGTGGAAACACAGGAATCTCGAAGCGGATGCGTCTGCCCGAAAGCTCGAAGGCAATCACCGCGCGGCCTTCTTCCCACCCGCTCACGAAGCGCGTCGCGCCGTGTTTCTTGAGAAGCGACTCGATCTCGGCGCGCGAACGCTCGACCGGGACGCTGGTTTTCTCAGCGAAGCCCATGATTCTCTTTCACCATGGACCAGGTTTACGACAAATCGCAGTAAAGCGTCAATTGCCGTCGCTGCTACCGCTGCCCGCTGCCGCCGCCACCGCCGCTACCGCCGCTTCCTTCGTCTCCGTCACTGCGCTTCCCTCTCTTGAAAGACATTCCTGCAATCTGCCTCTCTGGGAAGAGAGCCTTCACCGCAGTCATCGCATCCATCGCTCCGCGGCACCGTGTACACGTAGCGCTTCTCGCGTGCCTCTCCATGACGAAGTCGAAGTCTCCAGGGATGACCTCACCATCGTCAAAGACGAGAGCCTGATCTCCGCACCATGCCGTCACGATCTCCGGCACCGGATCCGCGAGACGAATTCCGAGTCCCCAATTCTCACGTCGGATGTGGACCAGCATCGACACGGCGGACTTCACTTCTTGCCGTACGCGTCTTGAATCTTCTCACGCAGTGCAAGCTCGACGACGTCTCGAGGAGCCCCGTGGGCCGCGGCGAGTGCGACCCCGGACGCGATGAGGATTCCGGCGATGCTCCCGGCGCGCTCGACGTCGTTCATGTTCGGCGTCAGCTCCTTCAGCTGCTCGACGACGTCGGCGAAGAGCGCGTCGGCGAGAGCGAGCAGCTCCTCGCGAGTCATGTCAGCCTTCATGGCACCCAATCCTAGCAGCAAAGCATCAACGAACGCGTTCCTTCTCGATGCAGGCGCGCATAAGCCTCGGATTCTCTTGGCAGTCGGGATGAGAACACGCGCCGATGAGGAAAGACATGTCGAAGTAGTGAATATTCGGGCTTCTGCTGCGCGCACCGAGTGTGATCATGTCGCCCTCTTGAATGAACCACGGGATGCCAAAACGACCAAAATCGTGAAGCGCGCCCGCTGAAACACCTCGGTCAGACTGAGCGAACCCAGGAATGTTCCTCGAAACACCTGGGGTATAGCGGTCAGACTCGACGAACCCGATCCATTTGTTGATGATTCGCGCTTCGGCTTCGCCATCTTTGAATCCATCTGTGAATCGCTTGTGGTTCAACTCCGTGATGATAAATGCTTCGCGCGTCGCACCGAATGAATACGAGAGGATGGTTCCGAACTCTCCCTCGGGACATATCCACGTGAGCGAAAAATCGCCCATGCCGTTTGCTATTGCTGTGAAACCGTGAACCATCTAC
>Ga0335069_10003799_pt1 | contig 22619 bp, 22 predicted proteins | sample Lox_Sample_11_FD_206714 | JGI IMG/M metagenome (GOLD analysis project Ga0335069, IMG submission 206714) | Soil microbial communities from Loxahatchee National Wildlife Refuge, Florida, United States - Lox_Sample_1.1 | ecosystem: Environmental > Terrestrial > Soil > Wetlands | place: USA... | reverse complement strand
GGCGACGCGCGTCACTTCCGACGCGAACGACCGCAACTGGTCGACCATGGTGTTAATGGCTTCTTTGAGCTGCAAGATCTCGCCGCGGACGTCGACGGTGATCTTCTTCGACAAGTCGCCGTTTGCTATAGCGGTCGCGACTTCGGCGATGTTACGCACCTGGCCGGTGAGGTTCGAGGCCATCGAGTTCACCGAGTCGGTGAGGTCTTTCCAGGTTCCGGCGACACCGGGCACCTGCGCCTGGCCGCCGAGCTTGCCGTCGGTACCGACTTCGCGGGCCACACGCGTAACTTCAGCGGTAAAGACGCCGAGCTGCTGAATCATCGTGTTGACGATGTTCGCGGAGCGCAGGAACTCACCTTCGAGGGGACGTCCATCTACGTCGAGGCGCACGGTCTGCGTCAGATTTCCCTGGGCCACCGCGGCGATGGCGCGGGTGACTTCGGTCGTAGGTCGCAGCAGATCTTCGACCAGGGTGTTGACCGAAACTTCCATCTCGCCCCAGGCACCGCGAGCCTGCTGGAAGCGTGTCCGCTCGCGCGTCTTCCCTTCCTTGCCGACGGCCTGGCCGATGCGCTTGAGCTCGCGCGCCATCTGCTCGTTGGCGGAGACGATTTCGTTGAAGTGGTCGGCGATCTTACCGGGAAGTCCGGTCCAGCCGACCGGCAGGCGCACGGAGAAGTCTCCGTCGCGCATGGTTTGCAGGCTGGCGAGGATCGCGGTCAGGTACTCGGCTTCGGAGGTGACTTGGGGCCCTCTGCCGTTACCGGAATCGTTGATCGCGGTAACGTTTTGGGCCGAGATGGACGGATGCGCGACAGAATCCATGGATCGTCTCCGGGACGATGGGTCCTAGTTGTTGAGCTGGGAAATTCCGGCCTGCTTGTTTCTACCACTCTATTTCAGGTCCACCATTTTGTGGAACACAATCGCGTCCTAGTACGGGCTACGTACTGTACACCTATATCCGCGGTGTTTCCCGACCAGTGGCGCGATTTGACGTACGACGAGCAGGAACTCTCAACCCGAACGGTTGGATGCACTGCTCGTGCTAAGAGTTGGCTGCGGAGTACTCACAGGTGCACATCTTGCCGACTCATTGGGCAGGACCTCGGTTTGCCCTTAATTGGCAGATTCTCAGGCAGTTATGCGAAACTAAGACCGGGAAACTGAACGATCCCGGCCCGGATGGCGAAATTGGCAGACGCAGCGGACTTAAAATCCGCAGGACCGAAAGGTCTGTGGGGGTTCAAGTCCCCCTCCGGGCACCAATTTTTCGATTCATCGTTCCTCCTTTGCCTTCAGGGTCCTCCTTTTCGTACCAGCCGTGAAAGACCGATTTGTGGCCGGCATTCCACGCGCGGAGCCCTGGTGCGCTCTGGGCCTGATCTCACCAGGGGACGGCGCGCAAGACGTGCCAGACATCGGCTACGGATGGACGTTTCCAAAAGCCGTGCGAAGTCCTGAAACTAAACATCAAGCGCAATTGCCGATTCCGGCGTCGAGCAGCAGATCAACGCGTTGCCCACGGTTGGTGCTTCGAGCGGTGTGGGTGCGTAGCGGACCTCTCCCTCCAGGATGCCACACTCGCAGGTATGACACACACCCGTCCTACAGGCCCACTTCACGGGCACGTCACAGGCTTCAGCCAATTCGAGAATGCTTTTGAAACGGCTGTCCCACGGCACCGCCAGACCGCTTCGTGTAAACGAAACCATGGGCCCCGTGCCAACCGGAACTAAGGCATGCGGGGGTCTCACTTTTGTCTTGGTCACGCCGGGCTGTATGCTGCCCGTCGCTCCGAAGATTTCCTCGTGGATGGCATCTTGCGGGACGCCCAACGAACGGAGATCGCGGTTCATGTCGGTGAGAAAGGTTGATGGTCCGCAAACGTAGAAATCGGCTCCGATAGGAACAGCGAGTTTCTCAAGGGTCGCGCGGTCGAAGCGTCCAGGAAGGTCGAAGTCACGGCCGGTCTGGTCACCTGGATCGGGTTGGCTATACGCGACGGAGGAATGGCTTCCTGGAATGGCGGCCAGCAGTTGGCGGGCTTCCTGGGCAAATACATGCTCCCTCCCGTTACGAGTGGCATGGAGCCACCACACTTCGCGGGAAGACTTCGCGCTTGCGGAAGCAAGCGCATGAAGCATCGAAAGAACCGGCGTGACGCCGATCCCGGCGCTTAGTAGAACAACTGGCTGATCACTCGATCGCAAAACGAATTTTCCGCGAGGAGCGCAGGATTGCAACTCGTCGCCAACCTGCACCGCATCTACCAGATGTTGACTGCCTGGACCTGCTCCACGCTTTACGCTGATGCGATAGGTGCCGGAATTCGAAGCACCCGAGATGGAATAGCTGCGCACGATCGGTGGCGAGTTTTTGCCGGGAAAGCAGCGCAGCACGAGGAATTGGCCGGCATGTGCTGGCGGCAGGCGCGATCCGTCCGCATTTGCCAAAACAAACGACGTCACGTCGGATGTCTCTTGATGCACCTCAACTACGCTGACCGAACGGAAACCTTCCCAGGCAGGGGCGGACGCGACGGATGATTCTAGTCCCGCGTTGCCGTTGTGGAGCCCATCCTTATCCGCCTGGAGGATGGCCTCGAGTGAGCCTTTCCATCCTGCACTTAAAGCGGGGATGCAGGCAGCGATGGCGATGCGCTTGATATCACGGTTGGCCAGGTAGAGGAACGAATCGATTTCAGCGACGGTGATCCCATCGGGTCCGTCCGCGATCTTCTGAATCTCGTCGCCGGCACCAACTTCGCCCTCCGCAATGACTCGGAAATAGAATCCCGGCCGGTGGTGAGAAACAACCAGGGCCGCCATCTCGGGATTGTTCATGCGAATGCCGAGGCGGTAGCAGGTAACGCGGGGCTGCGTTACTTCGAAGACTGCGGTGCCGATGCGGAAGCGATCGCCAATGCAGACCTCGTCATCGGCAAGTCCTTCGACGGTGAAATTTTCTCCGAACTGTCCGTACTCGAAATCCTTCCGGCTGAGTTCGCGTTCCCAGTAGCGGTAGGCTTCGATTTGATAAACCATGACGGCACGATGTTCTCCGCCATGGCCGTGGAGATCGCCCTGGCCATCGCCGTCGAGATTCAGGCGCCGAGCCAAAATGCGCCCGGGGACTGGGCGCTTCCAGATGGCGGTGCGGATGACCTTGCCGTTCCATTCGATTTCACGCGGCAGCCCGACATTGACCGACAGAAGTTTCGGCATTGCTCCCCTCACGATCAGGCGTCCATCCGCTCCACCAACTGAGCGCGCGATGAAGGAGCTTCGAAGGGATCCGCAAAATACTGGGTTTCCCGCGAAACTCTGGTGCCCTTAAACTCCATGATGCTCACGGTGTAGGAGGGCTTGTTGTCGTAGGTCAGGATGAATTCGGTGACCCAGAGATCGCCGCCACCAATGATTCGGCGAACCGAGAAGCGCTTATTGCTCGGCTGACTGGCGCGCTGGTTCTGTATGTTGCGCCGTCCGCGAGTTCGCTCGCCGGATTGTGGGTAATCCAGCACCGCATCCTCGTGATAGATTCGATGTTCTGTTTCAAAATCGTTGGCATCGGATGCGGCCCAATGCTGATCGAGCGCGGCACGGATCGTTTGATCTCGCAGTTTGGATTGCTGCTGTTGATCGTTCATCTTGAGCCCCCTACGCAAATGGTTCCAGCTTGGCGAGAATGGTCGGCAGGTATTCTGCGACCGTCGGATGAATATGCATGGCGCGCTGGATCACGGTGTATGGCGCCTTCGCATACATCATGTCGAGGAGGACGTGAATCACTTCATCGCCACTGACTCCAAGAATCGCAGCACCCAGGATTTGTTTCGTTTCGGCATCGACGCAGATTTTGACGAATCCCTGCGTTTCGCCTTTTTCGTAGGCCCGGCTCACACGACTCATCGGAAACTTCACGGCGAGGGCCCGACGTCCGGACTTTCGTACCTCTGCGTCAGTCATGCCGCATCGTCCTAACGGCGGGTCGACATACAGCGCATAGGCCTGGATCCGGTCGGAAACCCGGCGATGGTCGGCGTTAAAGAGATTGTCGGCAACGATCTCGTAGTCGTTATAGGAAGTGTGCGTGAAGGCGCCGCGGCCGTTGCAGTCACCCAACGCCCAAATGCCGGGCACGTTGGTTTGGAGTTGATCGTCGACGACGATGTAGCCGCGGTGGTCGGTGGCGACTCCGGCTCGCACGAGATCCAGGTCGCTGGTGTTCGGGACACGCCCCACAGCAAGAAGAATGTGAGTGCCTGGCACTTCGGGCGCCCCCTCTTCGCAGGTAAGGCCGACAGCGACACCCTCAGGGTGCTTCGCCAGCGAGATGCACTTCGCATTCAGACGAACGTGTATACCCTCAGCCTCCAGGATTTCGCGCACCGCCTGGGAAATGTCTTCGTCCTCCCGCCCGATCAGGCGCGGTCCCATCTCGACGATGGTGACTTCGCTCCCGAAGCGGCGATACATCTGAGCAAATTCCAGGCCGACATAACTTCCGCCGACGATGATGAGATGCGGAGGCAGGAAATCTATATCCATCATCGAGGAGTTGATGAGAAATGGGACGTCGTGAATCCCCGGCATGTCGGGAACGAAAGCACGCCCACCCACGTTGATAAAGATCTTGTCGGCTTGCAGAACTTCATCGTTGACTACGACCGTGCCTGACGACTGAAAGCGGGCGTGGCCCTGAATGACGGTAATATTTGTCGTACCTCGGAGCCATTCCTCCACGCCCTTGTTGGACCGGCCGGAAACCGCATCCTTGCGCGCCTTGATCTGCTTCATATCGGCGCGCACGTCTCCAACGGAGAAGCCATAGTCTGCGCCTCGGCGGGCAACATGGATCGCATAGGCACTCGCCACCAGCGTCTTCGTCGGGATGCAACCTGTATTCACGCACGTGCCACCGAATTTGTGGCGTTCGATGATAGCGACGGTTTTGCCGGCTCCCGCAAACCTGACTGCAAGTGATGGACCGGCTTGGCCCGTCCCGATAATGATTGCGTCAAAGTGCTTCATGGGGTGAGATGCGCCCTCCCTCAGTCGTTATCTGCCGCGCGCGATGAAACCCGGAACACCGGTTTTCACCACGGGGTTGAGTCGTTCCCTGGTCTCGATGCGATTGATTTCTTCGAGCGCATCTTCCGGGAGGGCGGAGATGTCGAAATTCTCTTTCGCGCGAGCTGCATTTCTTGTAGTGGTAAGGACCGCTGTCCCGCGCTGCACCGCCCAGGCTAGAAGCACCTGAGCCGGTGTTTTCCCAACTCGCGCGGCAATAGCGGTAACAACGGGGTCTTCGAGCGGGCCCGGCCTGATTCCGTGACCGAGTGGCGCGAAAGCCAGCAGCACAATTCCCTTCGCCTTGCAGAATTCGAGAAGTTGCGTCTCCGGCAGATAGGGATGTGCTTCTACCTGCACCACCGACGGCTTGACTCTTGCCGATTCGTAGAGGGGCACCAATTCGTTCAGGCTGATATCGGAGAGCCCGATGGCACGGCATCGGCCGCCGTCAACGAGCGCTTCCATCGCTCGCCAGGTGTCGAGCAGAGTCACACCGTCGTCGTAGATGACGTTGCCGTTCTGATCGCGCGGATCCTGGTTGTCTCCCGGTTGGAATGCAAACGGAGTGTGAGCGAGATAGGCATCCGCGTACTCAATTCCGAGCCTGGTCACGCTCGCTTCGAGGGCCGGCCCAACCCGCTCGGGCCGATGATTGGTGTTCCACAACTTTGCGGTGACGAAGATGTCTTCGCGTGCAATTTTCGCGGCGGCGATTTCTGCGTGCAAGGCCTCGCCCACCTGGAGTTCGTTGCGATATCGCTCGGCGGTATCGAAGTGGCGGAATCCGGCTTGCAGCGCGCCTCGGGTGGCGGTGATGGTCTCGGCGGCGTCGGGAATCAGGGTGCCAAAGCCGAGTGCGGGTATATGGCCGCTTCCATTATTCAGTGGAATTCTTTTCTGCCGAAGATCAGAAGTTTGAGTCATGGGGATGCCTCGAGTCTGAGTTAGTTCGAGCGAAAATTTCCCGATGTCGTTGGAGCGGTCCGCGGCGGATCCCAGAACTTAGATGTACTTCTCCGTCCGACGCTTCTATTTACCGCGCCCTGTAATCCTCGGGCAGCCGATGCCGCGGGTCTGGCCCCTCGGTCACCTGCCAGCTTTTGGGACGCACGCCCGTCCCGAGTGAAACCGGCATCACATTCTTGTGCCCATGCGCGAACAAAAGCCGAAGCAACCTGTCCGTCGAAAAGGTTTTTTCCGTCATCATTCCTTGACCATCGTGTCATCTCTCCTGCTGCTGACCTGGATTGTGCTTTACATCGTTTCCGATCCCTCCACGCACTGGGGTTCATTCTTCGGCAATGCCATCGCCGATTGGACGGGGATGGTAGTCACCGTGATCGCGACGAAGTACTTGTATGAAAAGGGCTCGGCGGAGAGCCGCAAACCATCGCATCCGATGCTGCGGCCGGCCTCCGAGTTCGTGCGCGATCACTCGCTCACCATTTTCCTGCTCATTACCGGTGGGGTGTGGGTCGCCCTGTTCGCCCGCATGGATGCCCAGGGCAAATGGGGACAGGTCGTCGGCAATATTGTCAGCGAATGGACGCAGATCATCGGGTTGGTGCTGCTCACCAAGAAGCTGGTCGAAGTGCACTCGAAGGAAAGCCGGAACTAGGGGCGGAATTCCGCCCATCCGAACAACAGATCGGTGACTGGCGTCACAGCCGCAGGTTTTCCCGATAGTAGAGGATGTGCGCGTGGGAGAGGTAGCGGTTATGAATTCCAGATTGTTGCAGCTCTATCAACAGCGCGATGAAGTCGAAATGATGATGATGCATCCAAACTTCGCGGCCAGTGAATTGGACCGTGCCGAGTTCATCCTCGAAGGCATCGAGGAAGAGATGCGCGTGCTGATCACCGACGGAATGCTGCACTGGCGCAACCAGGCGTGAGACAGTGGGTGGTGGATAGTGAATAGAAATCCACGACTCACCCGCAGCATCGTCGCCAGCGAATCTGAATATCTGGATATCAGATCATCCGAATCCCCGATTCAAGTTCCTGATTTTTTTTCGTCGATATCCGGCTGGTCTGATACCAGATGATTTGATCGCCAGCTCGCCAGATGTTGAGATGCCTTTCTTGGTTCCCCTGTTTCTTCGGTAGTTGTCCCGGTTTCTTACCTGTTTTATCGTCCCCTTAAATGGCCATGCAAAGCTCGACGTTGCAGGTCGGCGATAAGGCTCCCGACTTCAAGCTGCAGGCGGCGAACCAATCGCACAGCGTTTCGCTGAAAGATCTGCTGAAGTCCGGCCCGGCGCTGGTTGAGTTTCACCGCGGCACCTGGTGACCGAACTGCGTGCGCCGCATGACTCAGTTGGAGTCGGAAAAGGAGAAACTCGAGAAGGCCGGCAGCGTGGCTTTCATTGTGGCCCAGAAGCGTGGCGGAGTTTTCGCCCCGGAAAAGTTCCTGGAAGCGAATCCGTTCTCGTTTCCCTTTTTGCTCGATGAAGACCGCTCGGTGACAAAGAAGTACGGGGTCTATCACCGGATCGGCCTCGACGCTTTCGACATTGCGCGGCCGGCGACATTTGTCGTTGGACGCGATCAGGTGGTTCGGTACATCCACGTCGGCAGCAGCCAGAGCGATCATGCGCCGCTCGCGGATGTGCTGGATGAACTCCAACGGGCCGCTAAAGGTTAGCGACTCCCCCGAGGTTCCGGCTGCCCGGAATCGCGCTTCCGAAAGGAGCCTGTATGAAGAAGTTAGTTGCCCTGCTGGTACTGGCCGTAGCGGCCGGCGCCGTTGCTCAAACCAAGCCGTCGGCAGCCGTTCCCGCCGGACACAAGCGTCAGTCAATGCCCCTGGCGCAACCGCAGAGTTCGCCTGATGCCACCGCGCTGCCGGTCGGAACGGCGATCCGCATGAAGCTCGAAACGCCGCTCTCGACGACAACTAACAAGTTCGGCGATCACTTCGGGGGACGCGTTGTGGAAGCAGTGATGCTCAACGGGAAAACAATCATCCCCGTCGGCGCCGCGCTCGAAGGACAGGTTATTCGCGTCGAGGAGCACCGGCGCATAAAGGGCAAGCCGGAACTGGATCTGCGCCCGACATTGGTCACGCTGCCAGACGGCCAGAAATACGCGATCAATGCAACCATTGTGGATACCTCCGACCGTTCGCTTAACGTAACGGACGAAGGCGAAATCAAAGGCAAGGGCCATGATGGCGCCGACCTGGTGGAAACCGGGGTCGGAGCCGCGGTGGGAACTGGAATTGGAGCTGCTGTGGGCGGATTCAAAGGTGCAATGATCGGCGGAGCGATAGGTGGCGGGGCCACCGTCATCCATTGGCTGACGAAAACCAAGACTGCCGAAGTTCGCCCCGGCACGGAAATCATCATGGAACTGAGTCGCCCGATGGCACTGACGGTGATGCAGGAAGGCGACTAGAAGCAGTTGTCGGTCATCGGTTATCGGTTCAGACTCGCCCCATTCAATTTAGAATGGGGCGTTTCTCTTTCGTTCTATTTCACAACCGCGCCGACTTCAATTCCAGTGCTTGATCCGCTCCCACAGATCCGGCATCGCGCGTTTGAATCCGTGGCAAATCCAGATGGTGTAATGCTCCTCTTCCATCGCCCACTGCGGATCAAGCGTCGGGCCCTGTTCGTAGCTCCGACAAGCATGCTCCGCTCCTTCTCGGGGCCACTGCAGCAGAATGAATGTATCGTCGCTGGTGTAGTCGCGATATCCCCAGTAGTAGTAGTTCTGGTGGGCGGAAATCGACTGCGGCAGGCCGTACTTCCCGCCGAAGAAATCGATCGAGCCAGCCTCGCCGTAGTTCCCGGCGAGTATTCCGGCATGTGCCTGCTGATCCGCCGGCAGCGAACGATAGACTTGCGCCACGGTCGCAACCATTTCCGGCCAGCCAAACTGGTCGCTGAAATACTGCGGCAGCGGACTGCTCATGTGCGTCTCTGACTTCTCGATTTTCAGCCCCAGCATTTGACGGTAAGGAACGATGGCCTCCACTGGAAGTACGGGCAGAGTTAACGGCACCGTTATCACGCCCATCAGGAACACCACCAGAGGCAGCGCCCCGCGCAGCCAGCGCAACGACCGCCGCTCGCTCGCCTGCTGCCAGAATACCGCTCCCGCGGCAAACAGCATCGGGTAGATCGGCGCGACGTAGTAGTCCTTGGCATGCATCTTCATCATGAACAGGAAAAACACCAGGAACGTCACCGCGAGATAACGCCAGCGCCTTCCCTCGCGGGCGAACAGCAGCCACATCAATCCCGGGATCCATACCAGCGAATTCACCGGGTCCAGCGTGTCCCACTGCATGTGGATAAACTGCAACGGTGGCAGTTCGACATTCTTGTGCTCGCGCTTGACGTTGTTCAGATCCACCCACGTCGGGAACCCGTGCGTCGCTTGCCAGATGAAATTTGGAAGCGCGATAACTGCAGCCAGCGCTACTGCAATCCAGAAATATTTCGTGCGGAAGATCCGTCGCGCGCGTGTCAGTAGAAGCCCCACAACCAGGGCTCCAATGAAAAATACCGCGGAGTGCTTGTTCTCCATCGCGATGCCGAGCAGCACTCCGCACCAGATCAGCAACTTCGGTTGCTGGAGCCGATCGGCGCGGACCAGCAGCCAGATCACTCCCATCCACAGCACCGGCTCGTTCGCGTTCATCGAGTAGCGGGTTGCATTTGCATTGATCACCGGAGCGAGTAGCCATGCCCCGCACGCCAGCACCGTCGCAAAGCGCTTGCCGCCCAGTTCGCGCACCAGCAGCCCGGTGATGAATACGCCAAGCCCGTATGAGATCGCGGGAATCAAGCGGATCGAACGCAACGAGTCGCCGAAGATGGCCCGGCAGATGCGCAGCAAAAATGGCGCCAGGGGCGCCATGTCCACATACCCGAATGCCAGGTGCTTGCTGCACGCGATGTAATACAGCTCGTCGCGGAAGTAACCATACTGACCGTTGGTCAGCATCTGCAATAGGAACGCGGCGACCGCGAACGAGGCCGCGATCACCATGCTCTGGCGGTCATGCGACTGCGACTCAGGCTTGCAAACTACCTGCTCAGTTGCGGCATTCAAGAAACGCCCCTACGCCTGGACGTGGTTGAGCTCGGAAAGTGAGACGCGTTGCCGGCCCTTGTCGTCGAAGTTTGCCGGATCGAGCCACTGCTCGAATGCGCGCTTGCGCTTCGGCCAATCGGAATCGAGCATTGCGTACCAGGCCGTATCGCGATTGCGCCCCTTTACCACCATGTGCTGGCGGAACAGCCCTTCGTACTTGAATCCGAGCCGCAACGCCGCGCGCCGCGAGGGCTGGTTGAGCGCATCGCACTTCCATTCGTAACGGCGATAATTCATGTCCTCGAATGCGTGCTTGGCCATGATATACATGGCCTCCGTGGCGCCAATTGTGCGCTGGATGCGCGACGAATACATGATGCTGCCAACTTCAATCACCCGATGGAGCGGCTCCATGCGCATGTACGCCGCCCAACCCACGGCATCGCCGGAAGCCTTCTCGATGATCGTGTAGTAGAGCGGATCGTCAGACTCTTCCTTGCGCTGCAGGTTCGCTTCGAACGACGCGCGGTTCTGGAACGGGTGCTCGAACATGTACGTCCACAGATGCTCGTTCTGCGGACCGCCCGTCGACGACCACAGTGACTCAAGATGCTCGTGTGCATTGAGCGGGACCAAACTGATCGTGCGCCCTTCAGACGTCACGCGCCGCGGACGTGGCGCCGACGACGGATCGACCGGATCTCCGACAAGCTGATGCGTAAGAGTGCTGCTGCTCATGGTTTCAGGCTCGCTAGGTTCAGTTTCGTACCACTGATCTGCTGCACCATCATCGCAGAAACCGTGTCCAGAATGCGAGTGGCAGCCAAAAGGGGCGGAGTTCCGCGGGAATGGATATTGGAAACCAGGTTCCGGTCGGCGTCGCTGTGGTCCCGTTTGGGACGAAACGCGAGATACGCCGACAAGCTCTCTGCTGTCGCCAGCCCCGGGCGTTCGCCGATCAGCAGCACTGTTACTGCTGGAGACAATAGCTCGCCAATGTCATTGAGGACTCCAACCCGGCAATGGCGAATCACGAAGGGATGTCCGACGTACAAGCCCTGCCTTAGCGCCCCCTGCATCAGCAATGGCAGCAACTGCGGAACCTGGGCCGCGATCGCAGCCACCGAGAGCCCGTCGCCGATCACGACTTGCAAATCGACCTCAGCCCGACACTGTTCTTTTATCTTCGCGCGCCCTTCTTCCGATAACCGCCGACCGCGGTCAGGCCGTAACAAGTACTCCGCCTTCGACGAGGCCAGGGTCGAGACCTCGAACAACTTCCATCTTTCGCAGAAAGGCTTGCCTAAAATTGAAGAAAGCTCCAGTTCGTTGCGCACCGCATCCACCGCCGCCGCATGGGCTTCGCGCAGCTCGAGCTGCGAGCGGCTGGGATACGACGAACCTGCGCGCCCCGTCAGCACCCTCGCCGGTGTCCGCTCCCGCACCTTCTTCACGATTTCCGGCCACTGTTGCGCCAGTTCGTCGCTCAATCTCTGTTTCTCCGTATTCTTTGTGTTGAACGAGAATGTCTCGCTAAGCACAGTCGCTCACGATACTCTCCAACAATCTGTCTTTCGTCCTCTCTTCCAACGCCGCCGGTTCCCCATCTCTGAACAGTCCCACTCTTTCCAGCCACACCCTAAACTCCGGCGCCGGTTTTAACCCGAATAATCGTCTCATCGCCAGCCCATCGTGATAACTCGTCGACTGATAGTTCAGCATCACGTCGTCCGACAGCGGCACGCCCATAAAGTAATTGCACCCGGATGCCGTCAACAGCAACAACAAATTGTCCGCCGAGTTCTGGTCCGCCGCCGCGTGATTCGTGTAGCAGACATCTACTCCCATCGGCAGACCCAGCAACTTCCCCATGAAATGATCTTCCAGCCCCGCCCGAATGATCTGCCGTTCATCGTACAGGTACTCCGGCCCGATGAATCCCACCACGCTGTTGACGAGGAACGGATCGAACGCCCGCGCCACGCCGTATGCCCGCGCTTCCATCGTCAGTTGATCCACACCGTGATGAGCGTCGGCAGAGAGTGCGCTTCCCTGTCCGGTTTCAAAGTACATCACGTTCTCGCCCGGCGCCCGCTTCTGCGCCCGCACCCGCTCGCGCCCCTCGCGCAATATCGCCAGGTCAATCCCGAAGCTGCGGTTGGCCTTCTCCGATCCAGCGACGGACTGAAACAACAAATCAATCGGCACGCCACGATCGAGACACGCTGTTTGCGTCGTGATATGAGCGAGACAACACGCCTGTGTTGGAATATCGAGCTTCTCAATCACACGGTTCAGCGCGATCAAGATCGCGCCAACGGTCGCCACCGAATCGCCCGCCGGGTTGACGCCGATCACCGCATCTCCGCATCCGTACAGCAGGCCATCCAGCGTCGAAAGCAGAATGCCGCCAACGTCGTCTGCTGGATGATTCGGCTGCAGCCTGATCCCCAGCACACCGCGTTCACCCATCGTGTTGCGACAGCGCGTGACGTTGCGAATCTTCGCCGCCGCCATCACCAGGTCTTTGTTCGACATCAGCTTGGCGACCGCCGCTGCCATCTCTGGCGTGATTCCCATGTGAAGGGATCGTAGATCGTCACCTGACGTGGCATCGTCCAGGATGAATTCGCGAAACGCTCCGACCGTCAGACTGCGAATTCGCGTGAAAGCTGGATCATTATGCGATTCGAGAATGAGCCTAGAGACTTCGTCCTGACCCGGATCGATCAGCGGGCGATTCAGAATGTCGGCCAAGGGGAGATCGGCAAGCTGCTTCTTCGCCGCCACACGCTCCCGCTCCGAGGTCGCGGCAATCCCCGCAAGCTGATCCCCCGACTTCTGCTCGTTCGCCTTGGCAAACAGCTCTTTCAGATCATGGAAGTGAAATGATCCGGACATGCTGGCTAGTATGCCTCAAGCCAGTGTGGAGCGGGCACTTCTGTCTACAGCCTAGATTTCGAGTCTTCGATCGGTGAACGCCTGAACCCTACAGACGCGCATGATCACGCGAGCTTGCCGCCACGCTTATTGCTTCTGCTCTTCTTTCTTCTCTTTCTTCTCCCGTGCCTTCATCGCGCTCTCGATCCGCGCCTTCATCAACCCGGCATTCCGGAAGAGTGCACTGCTACTGGAGGCGTTCCACGCCTCCGAATGCGTGGGAGCGTCGATCGCGACCACCAGCTTGCACTTCGTGTCGTTTTCTTCCTGGAAAATTCTCGTGACCACTTGCACGTTCCCCGACATGGTCGTCAGCAGCGGCCGGCTGGTGACCATCATTTGCGCGTCGTCCCATCGGATGGCTTCCGGCAGATTGGCCTTCAGGTCCTGGTAGCACTGCTCCGCCGGCTCTTTGATCGTGACCGATTGTTGTGCCCATAGCGGCGCGATGGCAATGATCGCGAACAAAAGCCCGATCAGAAGTTTCATGATCCGTGGACCTCCATTCTCACGGAGAGATTGTAGAACAAGCGGGCTGGCGTGACACTGACGCCTGTCTGTGGCCTCAGACTTTGACGCCTGGAGATGGCTAGATGAGGCGGCGCTTGACGGATTTTCTCTGGCAGTCGTCGCAGATGCCGTAGATCTGAAAGCTGTGGCGGGTGGTCTGGTAGCGGTATTTTCTGCCAATCTGCTGCTCGATTTCGTCGAGTTCGGGCGTAAAGAACTCCACCGAACTGCCGCATTCGGTGCAGACCATGTGGTTGTGGCCGCGGCGGTTGTACTGGTGCTCGTAGCGCGCGATACCGTCATGGAACGCCACTTCGCTGGCCAAACCGCATTCGGCGAAGAGCTTTAAAGTCCGGTAAACCGTGGTAAACCCAATCTTGGGGTCTTTTTTCTTCACCAGTCGGTGTAGTTCTTCGGTGGAAAGATGGTCGCGCGTTTCGAGGAATGTCTTCAGGATCGTGTCGCGCTGCTCGGTGTGCTTCAGGCCGACCTTCTTCAGGTGCTGATGGAGGATTCCGGCGGCTTCGCGGAACATCTCCCGCGACAGCGAGGGCTGATCATCAATTCGCTTCGGCAGCATGCTTCGAGTCGACACGGCAGTTAGGCGACATGATAACAGCTTCCCGTTTCCAGCAACGAATTCGCCCGTACTGCCTTTTCCCGATTGGCGTTCCACAGCTACACTGCCTACAATGGCCGCGAAGATGGCATCCACAACTCTCGCTTTCGAACCTGTCAAGACACCTCGGGGCCGACGCCGCCTTTGGCTGCGCTTGTTGCTGGCGTTGGTTGGAATTATTGGCGTTGTGGTTGCGATCGCCGGCTGGTGGCTGTATTCGGCGACCCGAGCGGCGCTACCGCAACTCGACGGCACAGTCAACGTCGCCGGGTTAAGCGCACCAGTACGGGTCGTGCGCGATACGCACGGCGTGCCGCACATCACGGCCGCAAACCTGAAAGACCTGTTCTTCGCGCAAGGCTACGTGATCGCGCAGGATCGCCTCTGGCAGATGGATATGGCGCGCCGCGTGGCGCGTGGTGAGTTGAGCGAGATCCTTGCGCCGAGTTTGTTCGGCGAAGGCGTGTTGCGGCTCGACAAGCAGCAGCGCATTCTCGGCCTGCGAAAGGTGGCGGAAGAATCGGTAGCGAATCTGTCGCCCGAAAAGAAGCGGTATTTTGAGGCCTACGCCGCGGGGGTGAACGCCTACATCGCGTCGCACAAGGACTCGCTTCCGCCGGAGTTCAAGCTGCTGCGCTACGAACCGAAGCCGTGGACGCCCGTTGACTCCTACGCTGTTGGCGCGCAGATGGCGGAAGAGTTGCAGTTCGAGTTCGTTCGCCACGAGTGGGCGCGAGAGTGGGTTACGGCTCACGTCGGGCCGAAGCTGGCGTCGGAACTCTACGTGAACACCAGTTGGCGCGATCATCCGCCGACGGCAACGCCGCCGGATTTCAACGAGAATCCGCCGCCGACGCCGGAAGTCGAGGAAGGCGCGATCCCACGTCTGCAGGTCCCACATCTGCCAACGGAGGGCAGATATGGGACACCGTCGGCAGCTTTTTCGCGACTGCTGCCGCAGTGGATCCGGGAAATCATTGACGGACGCAGCGATCTGCTGGTGGCGGGGTCGAACAATTGGGTAGTCTCCGGCGCGCACACGGCAACGGGGAAGCCGCTGCTGTCGAACGATATGCACCTGGCCCACCGCGTGCCGGGAATCTGGCATGAGTCGCACTTGACCGCACCGGGGTTCGATGTCGCTGGCGTCACGTTTGCAGGCGTGCCATTCATTGTCGTGGGACACAACCAGCGCATCGCCTGGGGATTCACCAATGTTGGGCCGGCGACCTACGACCTCTACGTCGAGAACTTCAACGGCAATGGCGAGTACCAGACGCCCGCTGGCTGGCAGAAGGCGCAGCACCGGCAAGAAGTGATTCACGTCGCCGGCGCACAGGATGTGTTGATTGACGTTGTCAGCACGCGCCACGGACCGATCATCTCCGACATCTTCAAAGGTGAAACGCGCAAGCTCGCGCTGAAGTGGACGGCATACGAACCCGGACTCGTGGACATTCCCTTTCTTGACGTTGATCGCGCGCAGAATTGGGACGAGTTCAAGCAGGCGATCGCGAAATTTTCGATTCCCTCGCAGAATGGCGTCTATGCCGACGTGGACGGCAATATCGGTTACATCGCGACAGGCAAGGTTCCGCTGCGGAAGGAGACAACTTGCCTGCCGGTCAGCGGCGCCGATGATGCGCACGAGTGGAATGGCTACATCCCTTTCGAGCAGATGCCGCAGGTGTTCAATCCTCCGACCGGAATCATCGCGACCGCCAACGGACGCGTTACGCCAGACGGGTATCCTTATACCCTCGCCTGCGAGTGGACTTCGTCGGAACGGCAACAGCGCATTTATCAACTGCTTAGCAAGGACAAGAAATTCACATCGGCGGACATGCTGGGAGTTGAGCTAGATATTTACTCGGCATTCGACCAGTTTCTTGCACAACGATTCGTCTATGCCATCGACCATACGAAGAACGCGTCGTCGCGCGTGAAGCAGGCGGCGGACCTGTTGCGCAACTGGGATGGGCAGATGAGGGCGGATTCGGCGGCGCCCAGGATTGTCGCCGACACGCATCACGAACTCGTGAAGATGATGCTGGAACCAAAGTTGGGGGGCTCACCTCTCAAGCTGCAGGACTGGACCGGCTGGCGCCGGTATCAGTGGGAGAACGAAACCACCTGGCTGGAAAACACTCTGCTGCGACAGGATAAGGATTTTTTGCCTCCGGGAGTCACGTCGTATAACGATTTGCTAACGGCGGCGGTAGACAAGGCGATCAGCGCCCCCAACGTTCCCTCCGATCTTGCGAGTTGGAGGTGGGGTAACGAGACGGCGCTGCACCTCGAACATCCGCTGTTCGGGATCCTCCCGGGATTTAAGCGCTACGCGGGTCCCGGCATTGTGCCCCAGTCAGGGGGGCCGACAACCGTTCGGGCGGTCGGCGATGGCTTCGGGCCCTCCGAGCGCTACACCGCCGACCTGTCAAATCTGGATGCCACCACGCTGAACATCACCACGGGCGATTCAGGGAACATCCTTAGTCCGTACTTCATGGACCACTTCCCTGCCTGGATTGGCGGAACGACCTTCACCCTTCCTTTTTCCAAAGACGCCGTGGAGAAGGCGAAGGCGCATACGCTGGTGCTGAGCAGCCAGTAGTCTGGCACGAAAGTAAGAGCTTTGTACAACAGCGGCTTAACGCAGAGATCGCAGAGAAAAGAGAGAGTCCGGTTGCGAGTTGAGTTGCAATAGTTACAGAAGTTACGATATGAAACCTGCTCGCTCCACTGTGGTCAGCATGCGCTTGCCTGCCGATGCCGGCATCGCCTCAAATCCGGCAGCAAGTCTTGAAATGCTCCGCCTGCTGCTGGACGCCGCGAAGCAGGGCCTGACGTTCGTCACCTACAATCGCCGCACCATCCCGCCGCTGCTGAAGGCGTGGGCTGAACAAGAGCGTGCGCATGCTGGCCTGATCTTCGTGGACGAAAAAACGATTGCGGCGTGTGACATCGGCGGATTGCGGAATGCACTCAGCAAGCTCTTTCGAGAAACAGGAGCTTGGGAGTGGACGAACCTGGTGTGCTGTCTACAAAAGTAGATTCGCTGTTGTCGAGCAGCTTCAGCTGATCTGCAACACCGCCGCAGCGTAGCCTACGATGTCGATTTGCAGGTTCTGCGCCCGTGGCGCATCGGTGGTCGCGTCGTACATGACCAACTCGCCGTTCTGGCAGACGTACACGACGCTGCGACCAATGATCGGCTGGATACCGGTGATATCGCCCGCGGTGGTGGTTATCACCGCCTTCTGGCCGGAGGTGTCGTACATCGTGAGGCAGCCCTGAACGACGCCGCCAACCGTGGCGTTGCTGCAGTGGAGCGATCCGACGTAGAGGCGATTGTTGTCGGCGAACGCCATGGTGCTGTGATAGCCGTTGCTGATGCTGACCGAGGTAGACGGAGTCGCACTGCCGGATGCGAGAGCCGAAGTATCCACGGTCTGCAGCGTTCCGTTCCCGTTCGTCGAGCCGGCGATGTAGAGCTTGCCGCTGGTATCGAGGATCCCCATGGTGGCGCCGTCGACGTTGACGGAATTCCCGAGAGCGTTGGCGCTGGGATCGAACATGGTGACCTTGGCCTGGGTGCCACCGCATTCGGCGCCGCAGCTGAGGATGTAGGCCTTGGAATCGTCACTCGAGAAGATGGCGGTAACCGGCCGATCGAGGACTCCGGCGGTGTCGGTTATGGCGGTGGCGGTCTTCGCCGTGGTGTCGATCACATAAGCGGTGTTGGTGTTGTCGGCGAAAGCGAGCACCTTGGTTCCGCCGTGATTTAAGGCTACGCGGCGCGCCAGAGGAACAGCGATGGTGGAGCCGATGACGCGGTTCGTGAGGTCAACGAGGAAGACAGCACCCGGCGACTGGCCGCTCATTGGAGCGTTTCGGGAGGCGGTCACGGCGGTCGCGTTGTCGGACAGGATACCGAGAGTTTCAATATCGCCCGTAAGGGCCACCGGCGACCCGCTGACGTCTTCGATGGTGTTGTCGATGTAATACAGCACGTCAGGGCCGTTCGAGTACTGCAGGGTGAACTTGCTGTCGCGCGAAAGAGTCAGCACCTTGTTACCGGAGATGGTGTTGATGGCGCGGCCATAAACTACATCGTTGTCGGCGTTCAGGATGATCGTGGTGCCAGCGTAGGAATTGGTCACGAAGATCCGGTGCTTAAAGCCGCTGGTGGAGCCGGGAGTGGCAATGCCGTAAGGGTTGCTGCTCCCACAAGACAAACAGCATGCCAGGGAGAGAACGGCAACCAGGGAAACAGACGCACGCAGAAATAAATTTTTGTACAAAGACATGAAGTTAACAGGAATGTCGCTGAAAAACGCGATTATAACAAAGCTGCTCCGTACCTTGCCGACTCGGCGGTAGTTCGCTGGTAGCCGCAACCCCGCTTCATCATTTAATGTTTAAACAGATGCTATTCGGTCCGATTCATGCCAACTGACTTTCTAAAGCGAATCCAACAGGCGCCCATCCTTTGCGACGGCGCGATGGGCACATTGCTGTACGCCAAGGGCGTCTTTATCAACCGCTGCTACGACGAACTGAATCTCTCGCAACCAGACCTGATCCGGCAGGTACACCAGGAGTATCTCCAGTCCGGAGCCGAGGTCATAGAAACAAACACCTTCGGCGGCAATTCGTTTCGCCTGTCGCGATTTAGTTGTGGAGACAAGGTCCGCGACATCAACCTGGCCGGAGTGAAGGTTGCGCACGAGGCGGCGAAGAGTTTCGACGCGTACGTAGCGGGATCGGTGGGTCCGCTGGGGGTGCGCATCGAGCCGCTGGGGAAGATCGGTGTAGATGAAGCGCACGCGTCATTCCTGGAGCAGATTACAGCCTTGGCAGATGGCGGCGTGGACCTGTTGATACTGGAGACGTTCGGCAACGTCGAAGAATTGCGGCAGGCGTTGCGCGCGGCGCGCGAAGTGAGGCCGGACATGCCGGTGGTAGCGCAGGTCACGATTGACGACGACGGCAATTGCCTGGATGGATCGACGCCGGAGACATTCGCACAGAAGCTGCTCGACTGGGGCGCAGACGTAATCGGCTGCAACTGCAGCGTGGGTCCGGCGCCGATGCTGGATGCCATCGAACGCGTGCGCGCGGTGGTTGGCGAGGGTGCTCCGCTCTCGGCCCAACCAAACGCGGGCATGCCGCGGTCGGTCGAAGGGCGCAACATTTATCTCTGTTCGCCGGAATACATGGCCAGCTACGCCAAGAAGTTTGTGAGCGCCGGTGTGCGCTTCATCGGCGGATGCTGCGGCACGACACCGGATCACATTCGCATCATGAAGTCGGCCTTGCGGGTGGGCGAGGCGCGGCACGCATCCTTCCCGGTGGTAACACAGCCGCAGACGGCGATGTCAACGCCGCCGATCGCCTTAGCAGAGCGCTCGCAGATGGGAGCGAAGATCGCGCGCAGCAAGTTCGTGACGATGGTGGAGATTGTGCCGCCCAAGGGGACCGATGTCCGCAAGGAGATTGAGGGAGCAAAGTACCTGAAGTCGGTGGGCGTGGACGCGATCAACATTCCCGACAGCCCGCGAGCATCGGCGCGCATGAGCAACCAGGCGCTTTCGATCCTGACGCAGCAGCAGGTCGGCATCGAGACGGTGCTGCACTACACCTGCCGCGACAGAAATGTGTTGAGCATCCAGTCGGACTTGCTGGGAGCATCGGCGATCGGGTTGCGGAACCTGATCTGCATTACCGGCGATCCGCCGAAGCTGGGGAATTACCCGGATGCGACGGCGGTGTTCGACGTGGATTCGATTGGGCTGGTCAACATCGTTAAAAACTTGAATTACGGGCTCGACGTCGGCGGAAATCCGATCGGCACGAATACTCACTTTGTCATTGGGGTCGGAGCGAATCCGGGTGCGCCGAATATTGAAGAAGAGATCCGACGCTTTGAGTACAAAGTCGAGGCCGGTGCGGAGTACGCAGTCACCCAACCCGTGTTCGATATCGAACTTCTGGAGGCGTTTCTCCGGAAGATCGATCACTGCCGCATCCCGGTGGTGGCGGGAATCTGGCCCCTCACCAGTGTCAGGAACGCCGAGTTCATGAAGAACGAATTGCGGGTGTCGGTGCCGGACGAGATCATCCGCCGCATGGCGCATGCGAAGACGACCGAGGAAGCTCGTGCCGAGGGTGTGGCGATCGCCCGTGAAATGCTGCAAAAATTGCGTGGATTGGTGCAGGGAGCGCAGATCAGCGCACCGTTCGGGAAATATTCTGCCGCCGTGGATGTCTTAGAGGTGCTGGGAACAAGCCGAGCCGCGGCAAAGTAAGAAGGAGAGGGACCAAGTACGAAGTCAAAAGGTCAAAAAGATCTGTCATTTCGTCCTTCGTACTTCGAACTTCGTACTTTCTGCCGTAACCTTGCAATCGCTTGCGAATCTGATACTCGCATGATCGTCCACCATCCCAAAACTAAGCCGGAGGCGTGGCCGGTATTCCTCGCGAATGCGGCGGCGTGGAAGATTCCCTTTCTCGCGACTGAATACGCCTGCGACTGGGCTGTGTACTGGCTCAGCAACTGGTCGTTCCTGGAAACGCTTGAGTATCTTGGAAGCCTTTCGATCCTGATTGCGGTTATTTTCTACTTCGCCGAATCGGGCGATCGCGTCAAGCAACGCCACTACCAGGCGTGGCAGGTGATTAACACCGCGCAGGGCAAGGGCGGTAGCGGCGGGCGCATCGAGGCGCTGCAGGAGTTGGACGGAGACAAGGTTCCGCTGACGGGGGTGGATGTGTCGGAGGCGTTTCTGCAGGGACTGAAACTCGACGGTGCGAAACTGGTAAGGGCAAACTTCCACAATGCCGACGTCCGCAACGGGTCGTTTGCCGGAGCCGATCTCTCCGATGCGAATCTGGCGGGAGCGAACTTTCGGGGCGCAAATCTGCGGAATTGCCATCTGGGCGGGGCCGACCTGGGTGATTCCGACTTGGGAGGCGCGAACCTGGACGGCGCCGATCTATCGGGTACCAACCTGGAAAAGGTCGATTTAAGCAGGGCAAACCTGGACGGGGTACGCTGGCAGAAGATCGGCAGCGTCAAAGACGCCAATCTCTATGGGGTGAAGAACGCGGCGCCGGAATTTGTGGCGTGGGCGCTGCAGCACGGCGCGATCCAGGTGGCACCCGGCGGGGCCGGGCAGTAATAAGAATTCCGGGCTAAGGGAGTGTCCGATTGGTCATGTCCCAAAGTGAAGGAATTCGATTTTCACAACTAAGAGGTACTCTGGAATTGCAGTAAAATCTTAAGCGTAAGGTGAGGCTTTGCCGAAATTCGAAGACTGCCTGCAAAGGCTGGAAAAGATCGTCGATGAGTTGGAGCGAGGAGATATCGCTCTCGAACAGGCCTTGAAACTGTTCGAAGAAGGGGTGCAGCTCTCCAACGGCTGCCGCAAAGAGCTGGAGGAAGCAGAAGGCAAAGTCGAAATTCTCCTAAAGCAGAACGGAAAGCTGCAGGCCGAACCGTTCGAAAAGCAGAACGCTTAACGTAAGCCAGCAAGTTCAACTTCCGTCTAATAGAGCAGCCAGCAGTATCGCGGCTGCGAGTAAAAGGAGTTCCCCCCATGCTGTCGCTGAATGTGGTCCTTGCACAGCACGATCCCACGGCCACCAGCAGTTTAGTGAATAATCTGCGCGGACAATGCCGTGCGGTCACGGTAACCAAAAAAGATCAGATTCGTGATGAGATTCGGCGCTCGCGTGCCTCGGTTGCGGTTCTCGACCTGGAGTTGTTTTCGCTGAACGAAGTGCGCGATCTTTGCGACGAATTCAAGGGAGTATCCGTCGTCTGCACACACCGGCTGGCAGATGAGGAGATCTGGACCGATGTGATGAATGCCGGCGCTTCCGATTGCTGCCTGCCCAACGACGTAAACGGCATCATGTTCGCCGTGCGCCGTTACGCCGCGCGCGGCCGCAGCGCTGCCGCCTAAGGCTATCCGGGGCCTTCTTTTGTGGCCCCATTGTCTTCCTTCGAAACCCGCGGTAATTCCTGGTTCGATCACAAAACCGGTTTGGCGAAACCACACTCTGGCGTTAAATCACTCGCCCAGGTGTGGCGCCTGCCTGTTATTTCGGCTTGATCGCAACCAACTCGGCGACGGCTTTTTCGCTGATCGATTCGTGGTAGAAGAGCGTACGAAGACCGGGGAATGCATGCAGCAGTTCGTTCTGTTTAAGCAGGTGCTGCGGATTCTTCGGGCCTTCCTCATAGTTCAGTTGCTCCGCGGTGTAGGTTTTGTAGATAAGCAAGCCGCCGGGCTTAAGGGAGGCTTCGAGATAGCTGAACAAATCCCGCTGCAGGTAGTAGAAAACCAGCACAAGGTCGTATTTCTTGCGGTCGGGACTCCAGGTGTTGAGGTCGCGGACGAGGAAGTCGATTTCGA
>Ga0335069_10003798_pt1 | contig 22622 bp, 21 predicted proteins | sample Lox_Sample_11_FD_206714 | JGI IMG/M metagenome (GOLD analysis project Ga0335069, IMG submission 206714) | Soil microbial communities from Loxahatchee National Wildlife Refuge, Florida, United States - Lox_Sample_1.1 | ecosystem: Environmental > Terrestrial > Soil > Wetlands | place: USA... | reverse complement strand
AAACCCACAGCGCGTTGCGCGAAGAAAATTGAGCAGTGCCGCAATCCACCCCAGAATTCAGCATAGCGATGCAGCATTGCTGCGTTCGCGGCGAGAGATTTATCTCTCCCCGCATACGGCGGAAGTTTAGCAAGACAATAGGCCGCGAGTTGCATCTCGGGGAAGCGCCCATTCTACCTAATGCTCAAAGCAGGAAATTTCTACCGGTACCATAACTCTATCCCGACCCACTCTGCATGGCCCCAGGCATTCCCCTATCGCACTGAAATGTATACGTTTTACCAAATAAATAGCGGATTTGGCTGGGTCCTTGCCCCTTTCTACGGCAGGAACCGGTGCTTCGCAAGGAACCGGTCCATGCCCGGCCAGAAAGGCACGACAAAACGATTTGCACTTAAGGAGGCATCAGTGACTTATTCAAAGTGCTCAATAATCGCTATGACGGGGCTCTTCTTATGGTCTCCGTCCTTTTCCGCCAAAGACCGCGACCCCGCTTCCACCGAGGAGCGCCGTCTGGAGAATTCCGGAAAAGTCATGCACGAGATCCTGAACATTCCGGACGACATTCCCCAGGACCTTCTCGACAAGGCGCGGTGCGTGATCGTCATGCCCTCGGTCTTGAAAGCGGCCTTCGTCTTCGGCGGCGATTACGGCCGCGGCACGATGGTCTGCCGCACGGGCGAACATTTTTCCGGTCCTTGGGGACCGCCGGCGATGTACGCGCTGGAGGGCGGCAGCTTTGGCTTTCAGATCGGTGGTGAAGCCACCGACTTTGTCTTCCTCGTCATGAACGATCGCGGCGCCAACAGCCTGATGCACACCAAGGTTCGGCTGGGAGGCGACGCTTCCGCCGCCGCGGGCCCCGTCGGACGTTCCGCTTCTGCGGACACCGACGCCTACATGCGCGCCGAGATTCTTAGCTATTCCCGCGCCAGGGGCGTCTTCGCCGGTGTGTCCCTGGAAGGATCTACTTTGCGGCCGGACGAAAACGCGAACCGCAAGCTGTACGGTAGATCCCCGGGTACCGCTGCCATCGTCCTTGGAAGCGAAGTCTCTACACCCCCGGCGGCCGAAAGCTTGCTCGCCGCTCTGTCTAAGTCTTCTCCCGAACTGAGGCGCTAGTTTCCGCCGATGCCAGAATGCCGGCATGTCTTGCCGGGCACGCCGGCGTTCTCAGGCCCCAGATCCCCCAAAAATTCCAAGGAGGCAAGCCTTATGAGGATTGCTCGAGGGTTCTGCTGGATTTCCGCCCTTGCACTGTTTTTTGGATTCACCACTGCCGCGATGCCTGCGGGCCGCACCCCCACGCAGGTTGCTGTCTCCATCAGTTTCGGCCCGCCGGAACTACCCGTCTACGAACAGCCGCTGTGTCCGGGTGACGGGTACATCTGGACCCCGGGATATTGGGCCTGGGACCCGGATGCCGGCGACTACTTCTGGGTACCCGGCACCTGGGTTCTTCCGCCGCAGCCCGGCTACCTTTGGACACCCGGCTACTGGGCTTGGAATGGAACTGCCTTTGCCTTCTACGAAGGCTATTGGGGACCTGTGGTCGGTTTTTACGGAGGCATCAACTACGGCTTCGGCTATTTTGGCCATGGCTATGAAGGAGGCCGCTGGGAACACAACAACTTCTACTACAATCGCAGCGTCAACAACGTCAACATCACGCAGATTCACAACGTCTACAACACCACCATCGTCCACAACAACCCTACCCGCGTCAGCTACAATGTCGGCAATGGCGGTATCAGCGCCCGCGCCACGTCGGAAGAACTCGCTGCAGCTCGCGAACGTCACGTCGGCCCTGTATCGCAGCAGATGCAGCACGTCGAGGCTGCGCGCGCGGATCAGTCCTTGCGTGCTTCCCACAATCACGGGAAACCTCCCATTGCCGCAACTCCGCGGCCGGCGGCCCTTTCGGAGCATGGCGTAGTCGCCGCTCGCGAGGCCGGGAAGTACAATCCCCCGCCTGGGGGGAACGGCAATCACGGGTCACCTTCCCGCGCCTCCAATCGGCTGAACGAGGCTTCCCCCGCCCCAAAGGCCGTAATCCACCCCAACGATGCTCCGCCGCACCCGAATCTTCCGGCGCCAAACACCGGGAATCCCAAGCTCGACCAGAAGTATCAGCAGCAGCAGGAGAAACTCCGCGCCAAGCAGGAGCAGGAACACCAGAAGCTTCAGCAAAAGCAGGACCAGGAACATCAGAAATTGATGAAGCAACAAGCGGATGAAGCCCGCAAACAGCAGATGGAACAACGCCACCAGCAGCAGACGCAGCAGATGGAGCAGAAACATGCTCAGCAGCTGCAGAAGTTGCAGCGCCATCAGCAGCAACCGGCTCCGCATCCCAATCCGGGGAAACCTCCCCACTCGTGAGGCTCGCTTAGGAAACCGAAGTCTTTGATGCCGCGCAAATCGCCAGCAACTCTTCTTCGGTCAGCACTCGAGGAGATTGCTTCGCGGCATCAAAGATTCGGTTGACGAGTTCCTCGGAAGCGGGAATCTTATGCTGCGAGAGCCAGTAGAGCACATTGGATTTGCCGCTCATCGGCCCGATTTCCACCACTTGTTCCAGCCCAAAAAGATGCGCCGGCACGCCGCTATAAACCGCGTCGGCCAATTCCTGGTCGCCCTTCTTCAGAGCCTTGATGATGGCCGCGGCGTGCACTCCTGTCGCCGTCCGGAACGCATCTTTGCCGAACACAGGATAATTCGGGGGGATCACGGTGTGCGTGGCCTTGGCGACTTTGTCGCAATATTCTTTCAGGTGTTTCAGATCGTTCTCAATCAGCCCCATTAGCCGGAAATTCACCAGCAAAAGCTCCATCGGCGTATTGCCCACGCGTTCGCCAAGCGAAAGCGCCACGCCGTGCACCTGATTCGCACCCGCAGCCACGGCAGCCATCGAATTGGCGATATCGAGTCCGCGGTCGCGGTGCCCGTGCCAATCCACGCGAATCTTTTCTCCGCTTGGTTTCACCACATTTTCGATCACGAATCGCACCAGATTGAACGTGCCCGGCGGCGTGGCATGGCCCACAGTATCGCAGAGCACCACCGCGCGCGCCCCGCTGCGAATCGCCGTCGCGTAGAGCCGCTTCACCGTTTCCGGATCGGTGCGAATCGTGTCTTCGGTGACATACATCGAAGGCAGCCCCTGCGCGACGGCGAACTTCACCGCCGCTTCCGTGGTGCGCTCCAGATGCTCCACGGTCCAATCCTCAACCAGCCTGCGAATCGGGCTCGAACCAAGAAAAGTGGCGGCTTCGATGGCAATCCCCACGCGCTGCGAAATTTCCGCGATGGGCCGGATGTCCGCTTCCACGGTGCGGGCGGCGCAGTTCGGCCGGATGCGCATACGATTCGCGGCAATCTCCCGCGCCAACGCCTCCACGTGCTGTACCGCGCGCGGGCCCGCACCCGGCAATCCGATATTCACCGAATCGATTCCCAGCGACTCCATCAAATGCAGGATTTCGATTTTCTCTTCGATGGTCGGGTCTTGAATGGAGGGATTCTGCAGGCCGTCGCGCAGCGTCTCATCGTTGAGCATCACGTGCGTGCCCGGCGCGATGGCCATCGGACCGTTGGCATTCCAGTCGTGCATCCATTCGGAGCGATTCATGGCGGCGCGATCTCCCGGTGCTTGCTAAAGACTTGGTGACCTAAACAACTACAGAACTGTCATTCCGAGGGCGGCGTTTGCCCGAGGAACCTGCTTTTTCATCGTCCCGCCGGAATGAGCAGATACCTCACCGGGAATGACGGACTATTCTTTCTTCTTCCAACCTCTAGTAACGCAGCGTGTAACTGTTCGGCAGTTGCTTCGGGTCGGGGCGAAACAACACCTTGCAAAACTCGCAGCGGTAAATCTCCGCGCCTTTGCCGACGATCGCTTCCACTTCCGGCGTCAGTTCATACCAGCGCTTCAGGTGCCCTGCGCACAATTTGCCTTTTTCGTTGCGCTCATCGCAGGAACGCTGCTTGGGCTTGCGCACCTTGATCTTCGGCATGGGCTTTGCCGCAGCCGCTTCCGAACCAGCGGTCTCCGGTACTGCCTGCGTATTCTCGTCCGCCACTTTCCCTCTTTTCTCTGCGTACTCCGCGCTTCAGCGCTAGGCACTTCTTTTCTTCCTCTGTGCTCTCCGCTGCCCTCTGTGGCCTCTGTGCTAATTCTTCCTTTTAGTCTTTCAACCCATGATCCCGAAAGACGACCTTCAGTGCCGCGCGCGCATGACGCAACCGCTGCCCCCAATTGCGGCCAAATTCAAACGTCAAAAACGAATCACCGGCCTTTTCGACATCCGCTCCATAGCGGTACCACCACGGCTTTTCCAGCCAGGGCAGCCGGTCCTCATCAACGTATTTCACGTGTACCATTTCCTGAAAGCCCGCTTTGCCGTGTGTGCGGCCCCAGCCGCTCAAGCCACAACCGCCGTGCGGCGCCTCCGCGATTGCGAATCCGCTGATGAGGTCATTCACCATCACCACGCCAACGCGCAATTCGCGCGCGATCCTTCGGCCGCCTTCCAGATCATCGGTCCAGATGCTGGCCGACAGCGCAAATTCCGAATCATTCGCCAGCCGCACAGCTTCTTCCGCGTCGCGCACCACGCGAATGGCCATAATCGGCCCGAACGTTTCGTCCTGGAAGAGTTTCATCGCCGATTCGACGCCGGTGATTACCGTCGGCTCAAAAAAATTCAGCCCCAGATCGGGCCGCGGACGCCCGCCGCACAAAATCTTTGCGCCGTGCTGCACCGCGTCGGCAATCAATTCGCCCATGCGCTGCACATGCTGCGGGCGAATCATCGGACCGATCTCCGTGTTCGGGTCATTTCCGGGACCCACGCGCAGCTTTTTCGTCTTCTCCACGCACTTCTGGATGAACGCTTCGCTGATGGACTCTTCCACGAAGAGCCGCTCCACGGAAAGGCAAACCTGCCCGCAATTCGAGTAACTGCCCCACACCGCCGCGCTCGATGCAATCTCGAGGTCGGCATCCTTTAGCACCAGCATGGCGTCCTTGCCGCCCAGCTCCAGCACGCTGGGAATCAGCAGCGGCGCGCAAGCTTCCGCTACGTGCTTTCCGGTAAAGACGCTGCCCGTGAAAAACACCTTGTCCGGCCGCGCCTCGATCAGCGCCTGGCCCACTTCTCCCCCGCCTTGCACAATCGTCACGAGATTTTCGGGAAAGCCAGCGTCGTGGAACAACTGGCCAATCAACTCGCCGCACTCCGGCGTGAAGTCGCTGGTCTTGCAGAGCACGCCGTTCCCCGCCGCCACCGCCGCGGTTATCTGGCTCATGGGAATCGCCAGCGGGTAATTCCACGAACTGATAATGGCCACCACGCCCAGCGGTTCGTAAATCAGTTGGCCGGACTTCGCCTTGGCCGCCAGGCTATGGTGCGGCACGCCTTCCGACCTCATTAGCGATGGCGTGTAATCGGCAAAATACTTGGCCGAATCCAGCGAAACAAAGACGTCCGCAAACTTCGCCTCCGCCCGCGGCTTCCCGGACTCCCGCACCACGGCATCGGCTAGCAGGTCCTTTCTCTCCAGAATGATCGACTGCAAGACGCGCAGCCGCTCGCACCGCTCTTCTACCGAACGTTTGGCCCACTCGCGCTGCGCCTCGCGCGCTTTGGCCAGCAATCCGGGCACACTCAGCGGCGAAGTCTTTTCGAATGTCCTCAGAATCAGCCCGGTGGCGGGATCAACCGAAGCCACACTGTCCACTAGCGTTGGAGTAGCAACCATAGGCCTCATTCTATCCGAACTCCGCAGCGAAGTTCATCTTCTCCCCTGCTATGTCTGGCGGCCCTCGGAACTGCGATACTTTGACGGTCATCCTCTCACGACCCCTTCCATTTGGGGGCGTAACCTGTTGACCTGTGACGATTAATTCCTCCGCGTTCTACCGTTGAGTTGTCAGAAGAACTTCAGAGAAAAATCAGGTTGGCCAAAGGACTTAAGAAAGCCGTTCGAGGGTTAATAGATAGCGTCGGGAGGCCGTGGTCGGCTTCCGCGCAGCAGGCTGAGATGGCTTTTCGGCGTATCCCGAACAAGCATTGGCCAACCGACAAAGAAATAACGATACTTCAAGGGAAGAGCAAACGAACGAAAGTGAGGAAGCTACCAGAATGAGTGCAACTGCAAAAGAAGCGCGCGCGAGCCGCCGTGCCGAATCATTGGCTGCGCGTATCGAAGAAGGCGCCGGCAAACTTGCGGCGTTTGTGGAAGGACTGTCGGATGCGGAATGGCGGACGCCGGTGTCTCCACGGGACCAACGTTCTGTCGGCGTTCTTGTCCACCATGTGGCAAGTGTCTATCCGATCGAGGTTCAACTCGCCCAAGCCATCGCCAGCGGCAAGCCCGTTCTGGACGTCACGTGGGATGTGGTCGCCGAACTGAATGCCAAGCATTCCCGGGAGCAAGCTGCCATCTCCAAGTCGGCCGCGATTGAACTCTTGCGCAAGAACAGCCGCGAAGCGGCGGCTGCGGTTCGCGCCTTCACGGATGAACAACTGGACAACGCGGCCCCCTTTTCGCTGAGCTTTGGCGCTCCTGTAACCGCGCAGTTCATCATTGAAGATCATGCGCTGCGGCACAGTTGGCACCATCTTGCAGGCATCAAAAAGGCCTTGGGCAGGTAAACGTTAATGCGCGCGCTCCGATTGATGGCCGTGCTCGCCCACCCCGATGATGAGTGTCTCGGGGTAGGCGGCACGCTTGCGAAATACGCCGCTGATGGCGCGGACGTTTTTTTGCTGACGGCCACGCGCGGCGACAAGGGTCGCTACCGCGGCTTACGGCCCGAGGACAATCAGCATCCAGGTCCCCTGGCGCTGGCGAGCATCCGTGAAGCGGAATTGCGCGCGGCCGCGTCGGTGTTGGGCGTGCGGGAAGTCTCATTGTTGGATTACTACGACCAACTTCTCGATCGCGTCGACCCTCGCGAGGCCACCAGCGCCATTGCTCGACACATCAGGCGCATCAAACCCGATGTAGTCGTGACCTTCCCGCCCGACGGCGCTTATGGGCATCCCGATCACATCGCCATCTCTCAATTCACCACGGCCGCTGTTGTCGCCGCTGCTGACTCTGCGTTTTCATCGGATGGGAACCCGGCAGAACATCCGCATACAGTGTCCAAGCTCTACTACATTGCCTGGCCGGAATCGGCATGGAAAGCCTTCCAGGCCGCGTTTCGAGAATTAGTGTCAACGGTTGACGGGGTCAGACGGCAAGCAGTGCCCTGGCCGGATTGGGCCATAACCACGGTAATCGATACGCGAACCTTCTGGTCCCAGGTGTGGCAGGCAACCTCCTGCCACGAATCACAAGTCGCGGCCTACGAGAGGTTGAACCACCTCTCCCCGGACGATCACGAAGCCTTGTGGGGCCGGCAATCTTTCTATCGTGTCTTTAGCACGGTAAATGGAGGCCGCGCACGTGAGACAGACCTCTTTGAAGGGATTCGTTCATGACAATACAGTCTGTGAGAACGGAAGCAGTTGTGGACGGCGATCCAAGCCGGCGCAGTCCGCTCGCGATGGATGCGGCAACGTTCCGCAATCTTGGGCACCAACTCGTGGATCAGGTCGCAGAGTTCCTTGACTCCTTGCCCCACCGGCCCGTGGCCCGCGACCAATCCCCATCCGCGGTGCGCAACGCGCTCGATCTGTCAGGACCGCTTCCAGAATTGGGGACCGATGCGGGACCGCTCCTGCAGCAGACCGCGGAGCTTCTGTTTGCGCATTCCTTGTTCAACGGACACCCTCGGTTCTTCGGATACGTCACCGCCGCTCCAGCACCGATGGGGATTCTCGGCGATTTTTTGGCGTCAGCGGTCAATCCCAATGTGGGTGCCTGGGCGTTGTCCCCGGCCGCCACCGAAATCGAGTCGCAAACCGTGCGATGGATCGCCTCCTTCATCGGTTACCCGGCTGATTGCGGTGGGCTGCTCGTCAGCGGCGGCAACATGGCAAACTTCGTCTGCTTGCTGGCGGCACGTGCGGCCAAGGCGGACTGGAATGTCCGGGAGCAGGGCGTCCATGCAGAATCCGGGCCCAAGCTGCGCCTGTATTGCTCGACGGAAACCCATACCTGGATTCAGAAAGCCGCGGACCTGAGCGGTCTTGGCACCTCCTCGATTCGCTGGATCCCCACCGACAAAAAGTTACGAATGGACGTAAACGCGTTGCGCCGCCAGATCGAAGCAGACCGTGCGGCAGGAGAAATGCCCTGCTTCGTCGTCGGAACTGCCGGGTCCGTCAGCACAGGCGCGGTCGATCCCCTGCGAGACATCGGCGCGCTTTGCCGGGAGTACGGTGTATGGTTCCACGTCGACGGAGCCTACGGTGGCTTTGCAGCCGCCGTTGACCAGGCTTCCGATGATTTGCGCGGACTTAGCCAGGCCAATTCCATCGCGGTTGATCCCCACAAATGGCTGTACGCCCCACTCGAGGCTGGATGCGCGCTCGTGCGCGATGCCGAAACGCTCCGTGCGGCTTTTGCTTACCACCCGCCGTATTATCACTTCGAGGAGTGCGCGACCAACTATTTCGATTATGGCCCGCAGAATTCGCGGGGGTTTCGCGCCCTGAAGGTCTGGCTTGCCTTGAAGCAAGTTGGCGCGGTCGGATATCGCAAAATGATTGCGGACGATATTCGCCTGTCTCAGACAATGGCTCAGGCGATTAGCCGTCATGGCGAACTGGAACTCATCACCCAGGATTTGAGCATAACGACGTTTCGCTACGTACCGCGCGATCTTCGTGCGACACTCTGCGATCCGCAGATCGAGCAGTATCTCAACACCCTGAACCGTGAAATCCTCCAGCGGCTACAGCGCGGTGGCGAGACGTTCGTCTCCAACGCCGTTGTGGACGGCCGGTATCTGCTGCGCGCCTGCATTGTGAACTTCCATACCGCGCAAGCGGATGTGGAAGCACTTCCGGAAATCGTGGCTCGCGTCGGACGCACGGTCCATTCCCAATTATCGGCTCTTCAGCCATCTGAATAGCTACCGTTCAACTCCGCGTCCCGCTTGTCAGCATGAAAAATCAGGCATGACCAGGGACGCTGCAGGTGTTACCTGACTCGGTACGCTTCGTCGTGGTCCACTCGGACCATGAACAGGCCCTGCGACGGCACGGTCGGGCCGGATTTCGAGCGGTCTTTGATCTCGTAGAGGCGATCAATATCTTCCGGCTTCAGCTTGCCGCGGCCCACTTCCAGCAGCGTGCCCACCATTTTCCGCACCATGTAGCGCAGGAACGACCGCCCGTGCACGGTGAACCATAATTCCTCACCGTCCTCGGTGCGATTCAGTTCGGTCGCATAAATCTCGCGTTCCATGTTGCGTTCTTTGTCGTCGTCCTCGGAACCCGTGGAAGCGGCAAACGACGTGAAATCGTGCATGCCCACAAAGCGCGCCGCGGCATTCTTCATCGCCGCTTCATCCAGCGGAAACGGATAGTGCAGCACATAGCGCCATAAAAACGGCGGCACCACTTTGCCCCGGTAGACCCGGTAGCGGTAAACCTTCCCTTTCGCGGACCAGCGCGCGCTGAAATCCGGCCCGGTCTCTTCCATCTCCACAATGCGGATCGTCGGCGGTAGCAGCGCATTCAGCGCGCGTTGAAACTCCAGCGCCGAAAGCGGCGATTGCGTGCGAAAACTTCCCACCTGCCCCAGCGCATGCACGCCCGCATCCGTGCGCCCCGCGCCCAACAACTGGACATTTTCCTGCGTCAGCCGCCGCAGCACGGACACAATTTCACCCTGCACGGTCGGCTTGTTCTTCTGAATCTGCCAGCCGTGGAAATCCGTTCCATCGTAAGCAATCGTGAGTTTGAAATAGTGCATGCAGGAAAGATGCGGACGCTAGCGCGCGGACCTCGCGAAGCGGCTCCCGGGTTTCACCGCCGCAGTGCCCTGCCGGCAGAGCGGACAATCGTCGGGCTCGTAACTCTCAATTTGCAGTTCCAGCAGCGCGTTGGACTCCACAGGAAACTCCACTTTCGGGCTACTGCGGTCAATCAGCGCGCCAACGGCCACCACGCGTCCCCCGGCCTCTTCCACCACGCTGATCGTTTCCAGCGTCGAGCCGCCGGTGGTCCACACGTCTTCCACCACCAGAACGTGCATATCGGGTTGCATCGCAAAGCCACGCCGCAGGCACATCGTGCCGCTCGCGTCCCGCTCCACGAACATTGCCGGAACCCCGCCGCCCACTACGTCCGCCGCGGCCGGCAGCGCCCGCGCCACTTCCTGCCCGATGATCAGGCCGCCCATCGCGGGCGACACCACCGCGTCAATCCGCGCGTCCGAAAACAGCGCCGCCAGTCCTTGCCCCAGCTTCTCCGCGAACCGCGGATATTGCAGCACCAGCGCGCACTGCACATACGTCCCGCTATGCAGCCCGCTGGACAGCTCAAAATGCCCGTGGCGAATGGCTCCCGCCTTCTCAAACATCCGCAAAAGTTCTTCTCGTGTAAGCATAGGCGCACTAACTTCGCCCAACTCCTAAACGTCGAAACTTCAGTAGCCTAGGCCCGTGGCCAACTCGTTGTCAAGGAAAGGCGGCGCCTGATAGACTGCGAACTCGGCGTTTCGGGTGGTCGTTTTTCGGCATAGCCCGGTCTTAGGTGGCTCTCCGGCGTCTCTAATGAAACAATTTGCCCCCAGAAAGCGTTCTAGTAGGAGAAGCCACGTCGCGCAACAGATTCATTTGCAGGTATTTGAAGTCTAAAGGTGAGGATAATCATGACGAAGTCCTTCGGTAGGTCCCTACTTGCGGCACTTCTGGCGGGAATCCTGGCGGGAGCCCCTGCCTCGCCGGTCCTGGCCCAGCAGCCGGACCAGGCGCCGCAAACCAAGACGAGTTTACAGGGCGGATTGCCCCTTTCCCTGGGGCTCAACCAATATCATTACACGCACTCGCCTAGTCCCTGGCCGGACATCAGCGCGCCATTCCGTGCCCAGTACGTCAATCCCGGCACGCTCAGCAATTCCCCCCGTCTCGAACAACTGATTCACGACGGCAAGATGAACCTGAGCCTCCAAGACGCCATCGCGTTGGCGCTCGAGAACAGCATGGACATCGTGGTGCAGCGCTATAACCCGTGGATGGCCGACGCCAGTGTCCTGAAAACGAAGGCCGGCGGCTTTGGCTATGGGGTTCCCGGCAGCCTGGCGGTTGGTTCCACGGCCAACTTGCCCGCTCTGTACCTCGATCCGTACGTTACACAGACCGTCTCCTGGACGGACGTGAATTTCCCGGTGAACAACCCATTCATATCCGGTACCGGTTCGGCGACGCTTTCTTCCCTCGAAGAACACAACGCCACTTACAATACGACCTTTTCTCAGGGCTTTTCGTCGGCAACTACGCTGAATGTTTTCTGGGACAATACGCGTTCTTCCTCCTCTTCGTCATTCAACTTTTTTAATCCCGCCGTGCAGTCCAGCATCGGCATCAGCTTGTCCCAACAACTCCTTCAGGGCTTCGGCCGCGACATCACCCGCCGGAACATCCTGATCGCGGAGAACAATCGCAAAATCGCAGACCTCGCCTTCACGCAGCAAGCCATCACCACCGTCACGAATACCATCACCACGTATTGGGAACTCGTTTACGCGCGCGCCAACGTGAAGGTGCAAGAACAAGCGGTGACGGTCTCTAAGAAACTCTATGAAGACAACAAAAAGCAGTTGGAAATCGGTACCATGGCGCCCTTGGACGTGACCCAGGCGGAGTCCGAGATGGCCAGTGACCAGACCAACCTGATCGTCGCGCAAACCACGCAACTCCAGGACGAATTGGCCCTAAAAAACTATATTTCCAAAGACCCGACCGCTTCGGATCTGCTCAATGTCGAGATCGTTCCCACGGACAAACCGGAATCCCCCGAATCGATCCGTACCGAAACCCTTCAAGACGCGGTCAAGGAAGCGTTTGCCAACCGCCCGGACGTGCAGGAGCAAATGTTCAACCTCAAGAACGGCGAAATCGACGTAAAAGCCACTCGGAATGCACTTCTTCCGATCGCCACCCTCAATGCTTCTTACAGCAGCACGGGACTCTCCGGCAACTCCTTGAACACCGCATCTGTGCCCGCGCTTGGGCCGCAGGTTGTGGACGCCAATGGAAACCCTGTCAGCGTATTGACAACCCCCGGCGGTACTGCCGTGCCTGTCTACGTGCCGACTACAACCACCGAGGTCACCGGCCTAACCAAGCAGGGCTTTCCGGACGCCCTGAGCCAGGTGTTCCACAACAACTTCCCGAACTACACCGTGGGATTCAACTTCCAGATCCCCATCCGCAATCGCTCCGCACAGGCCGACAGCATTCACGCACAACTCACCCAGCGCCAACTGGAAGCACAGATGCAGCAGATCAAGAACAGCGCCGTCCTCGACGTCCGCAATACTTCCATCGCCGTCGAGCAGGGCCGCGCCCAAGTGCAATCCGCCAGCAAGGCGCGCGAACTCCAGCAGCAGACTTTCGAGGCCGAGCAGAAGAAATATCAGCTCGGTGCCTCCACGGTTTATAACGTCATCCTCGTCCAGCGCGACCTGATTACTGCGCAGGGTACTGAGCTTCGCGCCCTGGCTAATCTCGCGGAAGCCAAGGCCAACTACGAGCGGGCGCTCGGGCGTACCTTGCAGGTCAACAGCGTCACCATCGCTGGGGCCAAAAAGGGGGAGATCGATCGTGATACCATGATTCCCGGCACCCGCAACGGCCAGGTCATCGGCACCGACGAACTCTTCAAGGCGCTCGACGACAAGTACAAATCCGGCAGCAAATAATCGCTGCTGGCTCTTCAAAAACTGGCCGGCGTTCCGATTGGCTCGCGGAACCCTCCTCCACCCCCCGAATTTCGGTGATTAAGTCTCTTGATGGGCGCATCTTCCTGTGCGCCCCGGGTACGCAGCGAATTGAAGCCTTGCCAGAAACCGGTTCTGCTATTCTTGGTTCCTGAGGCTGTTCGTAATGCGACTCGCCGCCACTTCCAATTCCAAAGAATCCTTCGTGTCATCCGGCGAGGAACTCCTCCATTTCCCGGAAGCTTCTCCAACTCCGCCTCTCTGCCTGCCGCTTCTCTGCTGCATCGGCGCAGGAACGCTTTTGCTTCACCTGCTGACGGGAAGCCGCTACGGCTTCAATCGCGACGAACTGGCGATCCTGGAAGATGCGCGGCACTTGGCTTGGGGATACGTTGCGTACCCTCCCTTGACCCCGTTTCTCGGCCGCGTGGCTTTGACCTTGTTCGGTACGTCTCTTACGGGGTTCCGTTTTTTCTCAGCCCTGGTGCAGGCGATCGGTGTCGTTCTGACGGGTTGCATGGCACGCGAAATGGGTGGAGGCCGCAAAGCACAAATCGTCGCCGCTTGCGCCGCGATCCCTTTTTGTCTGGGAGCCGGTGCAATCATGCAATATATTTCGTTCGACTATTTCGTCTGGGTCCTGACCGCGTACTGCGTCATATCACTCTTGCGGAAAAATGATCCCCGCTACTTCCTCGCCGTTGGCATTTCGATTGGCCTGGGAATGTTGACGAAGTACACCATCCTTTTCTTTGCCGTGGGCGTTCTGGCCGGAATTCTGTTCACTGATGCGCGCAAGTATTTGCGAACGGTCTGGCCCTGGCTTGGCTTGTTTGTTTCTCTTTCGATCTTTCTCCCGAATTTTCTATGGCAGGTGCGGCATCACTTCGTTACTTATGCCTTTCTGAAATTTATCCATCTGCGGGACATTTCTGAAGGCCTGACGCAGAGCTTCCTGCCCGATCAACTGGAAATGACCCTGCTTTGTTTTCCGCTATGGATTGCTGGCCTCTATTTCTGCCTGATGACGAACGAAGGAAAACGATTCCGTTCCGTCGCCTGGATGTATGTTGTTCCCCTGATTCTGCTTTTCTTGGCCAAAGGGCGCGGCTACTACTTGGCCCCGGCGTACCCCATGCTGTATGCGGCGGGGAGCGTTTGGGGAGAACGCTGGGTGGCAAAGTTGGATCCGCTGCGTACGCGAGTCGTTCACGCACCGGTTGCCGGTGCGCTCGGCTTGAGCATTTTGGGAGGCATGGCCGTCGCGCTGCCGCTAGCGCCGATTCGTTCGTCATGGTTTCGCATGGCGGACAAAATAAACGTCACCTTTCGCGACGAAGTGGGCTGGGAAGAGTTCGTGGCTACGTTGGCGAAAGTGCGGGATTCGCTTCCCGCAGAAAGCAAAGCTAATCTCGGCATCCTCGTCGAAAACTACGGCGAAGTCGGCGCGATGAATCTCTACGGCCCCTCCCACGGACTGCCCCGCGCCATCAGCGGCGTGAACTCCTCCTGGGAACGTGGCTATGGCGACCCGCCTCCGCACACCTTGATCGTTGTCGGTTTTACACGCGAGTTTGTTGAGGCCAATTTCAGCGGATGCCAACTCGTCGCTCAAGTCACCAATTCCTATGGCATCGTCAACGAAGAAACCACCGAGCGAAAAGACATTTTCGTCTGTGGCCCTCCGCGCAACGGCTGGCCCGCCTTATGGAAAAATTTCCAGTACTACGCCTAGCCGGTAGGGGCGGCTTTACGCCGCCTTCTTTCAATGTAGCGGCGAAACTTTAGGTCGCCGGCAAGTAGGACAGGCTTCAGCCTGTGTTCTTTCCCCTTGGTCCTCTCGCCTGCGCATCCTTCTTGCCCCCCGCGCCCATTTCCCCTAGCATTAATCTCTTGCGGGATCCGCATATCCGATCGCTTATAAAGGATCCCGGGAGCGAGCGCTTCTTCATGAGTGATTCGACCAGTTCGAAGAACCCCGGGACTTCCACGTCTTCCCACCTCGAGGCGTGGCAGAAATACACCCTCGAACCCACCCTTGCAAAAAGCCCGGAGCGCCAAAAAGAATTCACCACCGTCTCCAGTTATCCGATCCGGCGCCTGTATACGCAGGAAGATCTCGCGAACTGGGATCCCGGGCGTAATCTCGGTTTTCCTGGCGAACCTCCTTATACGCGCGGCATCCACGCCACCATGCATCGCGGCCGCCTCTGGACCATGCGCCAGTTCGCCGGCTTCGGCACCGCCGAAGACACGAACCAGCGCTTCCGGTATTTGCTCTCGCAAGGACAAACCGGCCTCTCCACCGCGTTCGATTTGCCCACACTAATGGGCTACGACTCTGACCACGCGTTGAGCGAAGGTGAAGTCGGCAAATGCGGCGTCGCCATCAGCTCCCTCGCCGACATGGAAGTGCTCTTCGATCAGATTCCGCTCGCCGATGTCACCACTTCGATGACTATCAATTCCCCGGCCGCCGTCATCTGGGCCATGTATCTGGCCGTTGCGGAAAAACAGGGTGCCGACTGGAGAAAAATTTCCGGCACGCTGCAGAACGACATCCTGAAGGAATACATCGCGCAGAAGGAATACATCTATCCGCCGGAACCTTCCATGCGCCTGGTGATCGACACGTTCGAATTCGGCATGAAGCACACCCCGAAATTCAACGTCATCTCCATCAGCGGCTACCATATTCGCGAAGCCGGCTCCACGGCCATTCAGGAACTCGCCTTCACCCTGCGCGACGGGATGGAATACGTCGAATGGGCCATGCGTCGCGGCCTGCCCGTGGACGAATTCGCACCGCAGCTCTCCTTCTTCTTCAACGCCCACAGTGACTTCTTCGAGGAAATCGCCAAGTATCGCGCCGCGCGCCGTATCTGGCACAAGGCGATGACCGAGCGCTACAAAGCCAATAGTCCGCGCAGTTGGGCTCTGCGCTTCCACACGCAAACGGCCGGATGCTCGCTAACGGCACAGCAGCCGATGAACAACGTCGTCCGCACCGCGATTCAGGCGCTCGCTGGTGTCCTCGGTGGCACGCAGTCGCTGCACACCAATTCCCTCGACGAAGCCTGGGCCCTGCCCACCGAATTTGCCGCGACCATCGCGTTGCGCACGCAGCAGATCATCGCCCACGAAACCGGTGTCACCAATACCGTTGATCCCCTCGGCGGCTCGTATTTTGTCGAAACCCTCACCAATGAAGTGGAAAACGGAGCCTGGGATTACATTCGCCGCATTGACGCCATGGGCGGCATGGTCAAAGCCATCGAAAAGAGCTATCCACAGCGCGAAATCGCCGAGGCCTCCTACCGCTACCAGATGGCTGTGGACAAAAAAGAAAAAATCATCGTCGGCGTCAACGATTTCGTCACGCCGGAGAAACCGCTGGAAATTTTGCAGATCGACGAAACCGTCGCCCACCGCCAGGCGGATCGCTTGCGTAAACTCCGCGCCGAGCGTTCCAGTGCAGAAGTCGACCGCCGCCTCGCCGCGTTGCGCAAAGCTTCCGAAGGCTCTGAGAATCTCATGCCGTTCATCTATGACGCGGTAAAAGCCTACGCCACCCTCGGCGAAATCTGCGAGGCCATGCGCGCCGTCTTCGGCCCCTACGAAGAAGTCGCCATCACCTAGCTCTTCTCTGCGGGTCTTTGCGTCCCCTGCGCTCTCCGCGTCTTGCCTGGGATTCTCCGTTGTCTCTGCTCCCCTCTGCTAACTCTGTGGCAATCTTCCTCTTCATGAAACCAAGCCCTGACGTCGACCTAACCCGCAGCATTATCGGCGCCGCCATCGAAGTTCATCGGCTTCTGGGACCAGGCCTGCTCGAATCGGCTTATGAAGAGTGCCTCTGTAAGGAACTCACTTTGCGCGGCATCGCCCACGAACGCCAGAAACCAGTGCCCGTGATCTACAAAGGTGTAAGGCTTGAATGCGGGTACAGGATCGACATTCTTGTTGCGCGTCGAATCGTCGTTGAATTGAAAGCGATCGACCAGATCGCTCCGGTACATGAAGCCGTTGTGCTTACTTACCTGAAGCTCTCGGGAAACCGCGTGGGCTTGTTAATCAACTTCCATGTCCCTGTATTAAAGGAAGGCGTTAGGCGATATATTTGGAAGGAACACAAAGAGCTCACCACAGAGTTAGCAGAGGCGAGCAGAGAGAACGGAGACCTCGCGGACACACATCATGCCTGAGAAAAAAATACGAGTGCTGATTGCCAAGCCGGGGTTGGATGGCCACGATCGCGGCGCCAAAGTGATTGCCCGCGCCCTCCGCGACGCCGGCATGGAAGTCATCTACACCGGCCTGCGCCAAACCCCGGAGATGATCGCCTCCGCCGCCGCCCAGGAAGACGTCGACGTCATCGGCCTCTCCATCCTTTCCGGGGCCCACAACACCCTCTGCCCCCAACTCATGAAGCTTCTGCGCGAAAAAGGCATGGACGACGTCACCGTCCTTGTCGGCGGCATCATCCCCGAAGCCGACATCCCCGCCCTTAAACAAGCCGGCATCGCCGAAATCTTCCTCCCCGGCACCTCCACCCAGGACATCATCGACTTCATCCACAAACGGCTAGCGCCTGCGGTTTAACGCCGCTTGAGAAATCTTTGAATTGACAGTTCGGGCGGCAGTCTCATGCAGGGAAATTCGGGTACGGCAATGTATGCATTTTCAGCATCGGCTCGCACCGCCACAGTTGGTGAATCAAAAAACTGCAGATGCCACCTGTGATCATTCCCCGAAATGAAACTCAGCCGCACCATTCCGTCCGTAACGCGGTATCGAAGGGTTCGTTCGAAGGGCAGCATCCTGGGGCCAGAATCGAGGAGTACGGGCACAGAATTGGTCTCGTCGGCTTGTGGCTTCCCACACCTCTCGATGAGCTGATCCGGTGTTATTTCCCGCATGATTCGCGAATCCTCACGGGCCTCCCGGATCTCGCGCCATCGCGCGAATCCGTACGAGGCACAAATAAGGAACACCGCCGCAAATCCGTAAACGAATCGCATCAACGTGTGTCGAGTTGAACGCACCGTCAGATTTGAGTCGATTCCATCCTGCAGCATAATCATCTTTACCCTTGGCTAAATGCCTTCTCGAACTTCACCCGCGTATACAACGTCTGAAATCCCTGCCGCACAATATTCCGCTGCGACGCGCTCCCCGGCTGCGCCAAACTCAACGCTAGCTCGCACCCACATTCCGCCGCCCGCCGCATCCGCGTTTGCAGCAGTGCCGTCTGCACCCCGCGATTCCGGGACGCCGGCAGCGTGCTCGCTCCAAAAAAACCCGCGATGCGCCCCCGCACCGCCAACGTCGCTCCGCCCACCACTTTCCCGCCGATGCGCGCCAAGTAGCACTCGGTATTTTTTCCGCTCGCGAACAGCCGCATGATATCCAGCAGCTCCCGCGTCACCGGAAAATGCTCCGCAAATCCCTGCGCCACCGTCAGCACCCAAAGATCAATCTCGTTCGCAGCTGCTTTTTCAATCTGGATACAAGCAGGAATTTCCACCTTCTCGTCCTGACCAACCGGCCGCACCATCACGTTCGAAAACTCCGTGACTCCATAGCCCCGCTCGCGATAGTGCTCGATCAGCGTCCCGTCCGCCAGCGGGCAGGTCTCCACACGCACCGGCTCGTTCCGGCCAAAGTAAAACTCCTCCAGCTTGTCGAACTCCTCCTTGCTCACCGGCCCGTTCAATCCGAGTCCAACCGCCTGCGTCACTGGCGAATTCGCCCCGCAGTACACGGCATATCCGCCGGCCACCGCCTCAACCGCCCCCTCGCCGTTCGGTGACGCCGCCCGCAGCCGCTCCGCGCAATCCACCGCCGCCACGGCCTCCGCCATCTCGATCTCCCGCGCCAATTCCAAGCCCAACAGTGGATATTCCATCCCGCGAGTCTACCCCAAACTCGTCCTATCCACGCTGCCTCCGCTCTCTCTGCTCGCCTCCGCTATCTCTGTGGTGAGCTCTTGTTTTCTCTGCGTTCTCTGTGCTCTTCCTCTGTGCCCTCTGTGTTCAATTTGGCCGTTGTTTCGGTGCGCGTGCACATTCGTACCGAACTTCGTATACTTGAACCCGCCACTTTCTCCTGCGAGGGTTGCCGCGTGTCCTCATCCGTTCTGAAAACGTCCATCAACCTGAAATCTCCTGACTTTGAAAAGAACACCCGCAGCATGGCGGAACTCCTCACTGCCATCAAAAACGAAGAAGAAAAACTCCGCGAAGGCGGCGGCGCCAAGGCCATCGAATCGCAGCACAAGAAAAATCGCCTCACCGCCCGCGAACGCATCACCCATCTGATCGATCCCGGCACGCACCTCTTCGAACTCGGCATCTATGCTGCCTACGAAATGTACGAGGAATGGGGCGGCGCGCCCTCCGCAGGCACCATCACGGGGCTCGCGCGCGTCTCCGGCCGCCTGTGCATGATCATCGCCAACGACGCCACCGTAAAAGCCGGTGCCTTTTTCCCGATGACCGCGAAAAAAGTGATTCGCGCGCAGAACATCGCCATTGATAACCACATCCCCACGATCTATCTCGTCGATTCCGCCGGTGTTTTTCTTCCGCTTCAGGAAGACGTCTTCCCGGACACCGATGACTTCGGCCGCGTCTTCCGCAATAACGCGGTGATGAGCGCCATGGGCATCCCGCAAATCACTGCGATCATGGGTATGTGCGTGGCCGGCGGCGCGTACCTCCCCGTCATGTGCGACCATATCCTGATGACCGAAGGTTCCGGTTTGTTCCTTGCGGGCCCCGCCCTCGTGCAAGCGGCCATCGGCCAGAAGACCTCCGCCGAAGAACTCGGCGGGGCAAAAATGCACGCGCAGATCAGCGGCACGGTGGATTTTCGCGAGCCCAACGATGAATCCTGCATTAAGCGCATCCGGGCCATCGTGGACAAGATGGGCGCGCCGAATCCCCCGATCTTCAGCCACGCCCGCCCGAAAGAGCCGCTTTACCCGGTCGAGGAACTCTACGGAATTTTCTCCGGCAACCCCGCCAAACAATACGATATGCGGGAAGTCATCGCGAGGCTGGTGGACTGCAGTGAATTTGAGGAATACCGCGCCGAATATGGCGAAACGGTACTGTGCGGTTACGCTCGCATCGGCGGCTGGGCTGTCGGCATCGTCGCCAACCAAAAAAGGCATGTGCAGACCAACGCTCCGGGCTCCGACCAGAAACGCATCGAATTCGGCGGTGTCATCTACACCGAATCCGCCGAAAAAGCCGCGCGCTTCATCCTCGACTGCAACCAGAACCGCATCCCGCTGATCTTTCTCCACGACGTCAACGGCTTCATGGTCGGCAAAGACGCGGAATGGAGCGGCATCATCCGCGCTGGCGCAAAAATGGTCAACGCCGTAGCCAACAGCGTCGTCCCGAAAATCAGTGTCATCCTCGGCGGCAGTTTCGGCGCCGGCAATTACGCCATGTGTGGCAAGGCCTACGATCCGCGCTTCCTCTTCGCCTGGCCGACCGCCAAATTCGCAGTGATGAGCGGCGATGCGGCCGCCAACACGCTTGCCGAAATCAAGCTGAAGCAGCTCGAGCGCGAAGGCAAGAAGCTCGACGAAAAAGCCCAAAAGGACCTGTTCAAATCGGTCAAATCTACCTACGACCACCAAACCGATCCGCGCTACGCCGCCGCCCGCCTCTGGCTCGATGCCATCATCGACCCCGCCCAAACCCGCGACGCCATCATCTGGTCCCTCAACGCCGCCGCCCTCAACGCCCACCTCCCCGAATTCAAAACCGGCGTCCTCCAAACATGACCGTCTCACGGCGTTCAAAGCTTCTCCTGATCGGCTCTTGCATCACTCCGCTTGCGATTGGGTTTAGTAAAATAGAGTTGTGGAGGTTACAGAAAAAAGCCAGAGCGGCTGGCCAGCAGATACTCGCGTACGACCCCGGATTTCTTTTCTTAGCGCTCGTTGTTCTGGGGGTTGTCTTTCTGATCGCTGGATTTCTTTCGATTTTGATCGATCTTCGCCGCGCTTGATACATCTATGTCCAGACGATCGAGGTTCTTGCTGATTGCCATGTCCGCTGCTTTCGGACTCGCTGCCCTCGGGCTAGTCGTCGGCATGGCCTACAACTTATACGCCGTATCGGTTCGGCATGTGCAACTCGAAAAGGCTCTCGGCGGTAGCATCATTTACAATCAAATTCTAGGTGGCTTAGGAATTCTGGGAATGATCCTCTTCTTTGCCTTCTTATTTTCTGCCGCCACCGACAAGAATCAGGACAAACCCGCTAAATGACTAACAACTTAAAGCTGATCGAATGCCCACGCGACGCCTGGCAAGGTCTCCCCGAATTTATTCCGACACACACAAAAGTCGCCTACCTGCGCGAACTGACCGCCGCCGGCTTCCAGCACATTGACGCCGTCAGCTTCGTCTCTCCCAAGCACGTCAAGCAAATGGCCGACAGCGAAGAAGTCATGGCCAAGCTCGTCGCTTCCCTTCCCGATGGCGCCACGCTCCCGGAAATCATCGGCATCGTCGTCAATGAAAAAGGACTCGAACGCGCCCTCGCCACGCCCGGCGTTTCCACGATTGGGTATCCGTATTCGATTTCCGCCTATTTCCGCCGCGCCAACGCCAACATGACCCGTGCCGAATCTCGTACCCTCGTCGAAACTCTCAAGCGCGAAACGAAGAATGCCAATAAGGACCTCGTCATCTACATCTCCATGGCCTTCGGCAATCCCTACGACGAACCCTGGGGCCTGGAAATCGTCCAAGACACACTCGAATGGCTGAAGGACATCCGCATAACCACCGTTTCCCTAGCCGACACAGTTGGCACCGCCACGCCCGATCTTGTGCACAGTCTGTATTCGCAGGTGAGAGACCACGTCGCCGGTATCGAGCTTGGGGTCCATCTACACTCGCGCCCCGACACCGCCGAAGAAAAAATCAACGCCGCCTACGCCGCCGGCTGCCGCCGTTTCGACTCCGCCCTCACCGGCCTCGGCGGCTGCCCTTTCGCCGGCGACGACCTCGTCGGCAACATTCCCACCGAATCCGTGCTGGCCGCTCTGACGAAACTCGGCGCCGCTCACCCTTTCACCTCTGCCACCCTAGCCAAGCCTCTTGCCCTCACGAACGAAATCCGCACGCGCTACGCAGCTCACAGCCGTTAGCCTTTAGCAAGAAATTACAGAGCGGAGATAATTGCCTTGCGGCAATCTGTGTTACTATCTGGTTCTCTTATATATGCAGCATACAGCAAACTCGAAGTCTGACGGCGTAGCCACAGCCTTGTGCTCAGCCTCTACCGGACGACCGTGGGATTTCCCGTATCCGAACGGTTCGGCCTTATCTCGCAACTTCGGCGTGCAGCATTCTCCGTGCCAGCAAATATCGCTGAAGGTTCTCGTCGGTTAAACGCAAGAGATTACGCCCGTTTTCTTAACATTGCGGAAGGCTCCCTGTCAGAAGCTGAGTATTTCATCGTTTTAAGCCGGGATTTGGAATACCTCGCCGATCCGGTTGCGGCAAAATACCTTCGCGAAATTTCTGAGATCTCCAAGATGCTTTGCGGCCTGCGCAAGTCAATCCAATCCGACATCCCGAGTTAGTGCTGGCCGGAGCGAAACCAAAACCACAAGGATTCTTATCGCTATCTTGCTAATGGCTGACGGCTAACCCGGATTTCTCACCAGAAGTAAACAACTGCAGCAGATGGGAGTAGAAAAAGGCCGTTTTCTCAGGCATAACTGCGTTGTTCAGGACGTAGTAA
>Ga0335069_10003797_pt1 | contig 22623 bp, 18 predicted proteins | sample Lox_Sample_11_FD_206714 | JGI IMG/M metagenome (GOLD analysis project Ga0335069, IMG submission 206714) | Soil microbial communities from Loxahatchee National Wildlife Refuge, Florida, United States - Lox_Sample_1.1 | ecosystem: Environmental > Terrestrial > Soil > Wetlands | place: USA... | reverse complement strand
GCCGTGTGAGGCGCCACCACGATGCTGCCGTTGGCTCCGCCGATCACCACCGCGACCGCATCGGCGTCCGACGCGCTCGGCACGTTGGTGAGCGGAATCGCTCCGCTGGCACCGTCGGCTATGACGAAGTTGCAGGTAAACAGCAGGCCGTCCGGAATGAAGTTGGCGTTATCCGTCCCGATGATCCCGACGCGGAGAATCTTGGCGTTGGCGGGCGACGGCGGCAAACTTGCCGCCAGCGTCTTTCCGACGTCGCTGTTGACGTCGATCGCACCGCTGATCGTGCAGTCGGGCTTGCTGTTGGGCTTCAGCTTCGCACTGACGAGGCTCGAATCGAACACGATGTCGTTCGATGTCGCGCTGACTTTGTTGCCGCCGGTACCGGCCAGGGTCGCGGAGATTACGACGGTATCGCCGGGCGCGCCGATCGCGCTGCCGAGATTGATCGCCGGTCCGCTGGGAGTCGGCGTAAGCGTCGAAGCCGCACTTGTCGTGTTGGTTGGGGTCGCCGGGACCGTTGCGGTGCTCGTCGCCACGACACCGCCCGAGGTGTTCGTCGGGGTGGCCTGGACCGCCCCCGTCGTGTTGGTCGCGGTCGCCACCGCAACCGTAGCGGTCTGCGTGGGTGATGCGAGCGACAACACCTGGATGCTGCCGTCGGTACCGCTCACGGTTACGGACACCGCGTTGGCATCCGACGCGCTCGGGGTATTCTTCAAGGGATACAATCCCGGTGCGGCGCCGCCGGCGATCACGAAGTTGCAGGTGAACAGCGGGCCGTCGGGAATGATGTTGGCGTTGTCCGTGCCCAAGATTCCGACGCGCAGAATCTTCGCGTTGGCGGGCGACGGTGGCTGGCTCACGACCAGCGACTTGCCGATCGCGCTGTCGGCATCGATGGCGGAATTGATCGTGCAGTCGGGTTTGTTGTTCGTCTTCAGCTTCACGTTTACAACCGAGGAATCGTACGCGATGTCGTTCGAGGTCGCCGCCAATTGATTGCTGCCGCTGATCAAGGTGACGCCGATGACCACGGTGTCACCCGGCAGGCCGCTGTCGCTACCGACATTGATGGTGGTGCCGCTCGGAACGACCGCGATCACATCGCCGCCGTCGTGCGCCTGCGGCGTGGTGCCATTCACACCGCGCTCAACGTTGAGCAGCACGCCGGGCTGTCCCGACGCGATTCCGCCGGCGCCCCCGCCGGTGAGCTGAATGCCGTTGTAGTGGATCAGCTCCTGGCCGATCAGCAGCGTGCCGCTGCTCGGCAGGCCGCTCACGTCATCGACCGGAATCGTCGTATCGTTTGCGCCGATCGGCGCGCTCAACTGCGGCAACGATGGCACCGGCGTACTGGTCGGTGTCGGCGCCGATGTCGTGGTCGGTGTCGCGGACGCCGCCACGGTGATGCTCCCGTTTGTACCGATGACGTTCAATGCCTGTGCGTTCGCATCGGACGCGCTCGGCACGTTGGTGAGCGTCTTGATGCCGAGCGTTGCGGTGCCCGAGATCACAAAGTTGCAGGCAAAGAGCGGCCCGTCGGGAATTGGGTTGGCGTTGTCGGTGCCGATGATGCCGACGCGCAGAATCTTCGCGTCGGCCGGTGACGGCGGTTGGCTCACGACCAAGGTCTTGCCGACCGCGCTGTCCGAGCCGATCGACGAGTCGATGGTGCAGTCCGGCTTGCTGTTGGGCTTGATCGCAACGTTCACCTGCGTCGAGTCGTAAACTAGATCATTGGACGTTGCGACGATCTTGCCGCCGCCGTTGGCGAGCATCACCGCGATCGATACGGTTGCGCCCGGCGCACCGCTCGCGCTACCGACATCAATGTTGCCCGCCGGCACGGCACTCGTTGGGCTGCTGGTAACCGTCGTGGTCTGGGTTGCAGTCGGCACAATCGTGTTCGTCGGGGTCGGGGGCACGGGCGAATGCGACGCGGTTGCGGTCGGGACCGGCGTGTCGGTCGGAACCGCGAGCGAAGTGGGCGTGGGCGACGGACTCTGCGTGCGAGTGCTCGTCGGCGTCGGAACGGAGGTTTCGGTAGGCGTCCCGGTTTCCGTTGCGGTCGCAGTCGGGGTTGGTGTCTCGGTGGCGGTTGGCGTGTCGCTGGTTGTCGGGGTGACAGTGGGAGTCGCGCTTGCCGACGGCGTACCGGTGGCCGTCGATGGAATCGGCGTGTCGGTCGGTGTCGGCGTTCGGCTCGGCGTGAAGAACCGGGTCGGCGTATTCGTCGGTGTTGCGCCTGCCGCATTGAGCACCGATTGAACGACTGGGTCCACTGAGGCGAGTTGGAAGGCGCTTTGATTGATTGCGCCCGCCGTATCCCCGACGGCGGTGCCGGGAGCCGCCTTCACCGCGGACAGAATCGATTGGATGTCGTCATTGGAGAAATTGCAGAACGGAACGCCGGTCGCGACCTTGGCCAAAATGAGTCGCACGACGGTTTCCGAATAGAAGTCGATGTCGACCGTCTTGCCGAAGCTGAACACGAACGCTCGCGTCAACGACGAGCCGGTCCCGACACGGACGAGCAGATGGCAGGTATCCTCGGCAATATTCTCCGGCACCTCGATCTGATAATAGCCGCTGCCAGTGGTCGGGTTGTCCCCCAGCAGCTTCCCGCTGGCGATCTCGCCGTTCACGATGTCCGACGGCTCGATTTGAAACAACTGCACGTCTACGCCAGCGCCCACGGGCAGCACGCTGCCGCTGAGTGCTTCCGCGCTTGGGTACATGGCCCGAGCGACCCGCATCAGGACGGAAGCGGGCGCGCTCGCGACTTGTCCCTTGGGCAACTTGACTTGCCCACTCACCGACGTCCCGGGCAACGGTGTCGGCTGCCCGCCGCCACTCACCACGCGCACATTGGCGTCGCCGCCGCAGCCGGCGATAAGGACCCCAAGCAAAAGCGCTGCGCCTGCTCGCACTGAGCACAACGCTCCACACTGCCGCGTCATCTACTGCCCTCCCGTGGGGACCTCATAAAGAAGAGCTAGCTCGCTACCATTCTTCGCAGAGCTGAGTCAACAAAAAACTGCGGCATTCCGAGTCGACTCAGGCTACGGCGTTGGGGCGGCCTTTTGCACGGCCGCTGTGGGGGGGGCGGTATGCGACGTTGCGGGCCGCTGCCCCTGCATACGATTCATCGATTCGATCAGCCGCGCGCTGATCTCCTTGCTGGCGACCTGATCGGCAACGCTGAACCACTTCTGCTTCGAGTTGGACGCGATGACCGCGATCTGCCCGCGCCACGCAGGGTCGGGCTTGGTCGAGGTTGGCGGCCCGTATCGATCACGCAAGTACTTCATCACCTCGTCTGGCGAATTGTCGCCGAAATAGCCGATCACCACCCACAGCTTCTCATTCCAGAATCGCAACTCGAGCGACACCGGTTTCGCCAACCCTTGGAGCTGAACGTTGGGAATGTGGTAGCGAACAATATTCGGACTCTCCACGACGATCGCGCCGAGATTTTCCTTCTGCAACTGGCGTACGGTCGCATACCGCTTCTTCACATCCGCGACCGATGCGCCAAAACGCAACCGTTCGAAGCCTGCCTGTTCGTTTTGGAATCCGCGCGCCGTCCACGGCATCGTAACGAGCACACAGAAACAGAGTCCGCTGAGCGCACCGCGTTCGACCACCGAGTCAGGCTCCAAGACTGGCTAGTATTTGTCCAGCGAAAAAAAGGGGCGGTGCCGATCAGCACCGCCCCTTGGTACTACACGCACCACCGCATACTCGGACCGGCGATCATTGTTGTTTGCAGGCAAACAAACTGCTGACGACGTCGTCACCGATCTGCGCGGCGTCGAGTTGGACGAACGCACTTGCCTGGGACGATCCACCGATGGACGGTGGCGTCGTCGTGCAGTCGATCGGACTTCCGGTCTGTTGCGTCACACAATCCGATGCACCGCATGTCTCCCCGACGCCGATCGTCGTTCCCAACACATGGTTCGCATTCAAAATCTTCGCACCAGCCGTTCCGCTGGTGGTGATGGTCGTGTTCGGGGTCGCTTGGCCTGGGTCGTCGTCCGTACAGGCCGAGCCGTCCGGTCCGTACAACGCCGGATCGCCGGAGCCGTCGGTCGTACAGGCACCGCCGTCACTGATCAAGCTGATCGCGCTATTGCTCATGATCTGGTTGGCACCAACGCCGGCCGCTCCGCCGCTGTTTGCCGTCGCGGGGTTCGAGTTGCATGCGCCGGTGTGGGGATGCGCACTCGATCCGTCTTCGACGGTGCCGTTCGCACAGCTCGGATCCGGATCGGGAGTTTCAAGGTGCGTATCGTGATCCACCGTGATCAAGTAGTCGATGTTTTGTAACCCGTTAGCGCTGCAGCTCGCGGTTCCGACACCCGAGTTGCCCGGGCCAAATTCATCCTTCGCGATTCCGCGAACGCACGCGCAAACCAAACCCGGTACTTGTACTGGATCGAAATGTACGTCGCTGGCCTTGATGACCACTGGAACGAGTTTCTGGGAATCGCTGTTCCTCGGCGCGCCGCTCGTCAAGACTTGGTTGCCCGTCAGCGACAGCGGAATCGCAAAGATTCCCGTCTGTACAAGCGAGGTCGTGCGGTCGGGATCAAAGGTGCAGGTTTGACGCGTCTCGTTCGTGCAATTGGCCGAGCACCCGTCGCCGCCGACGGTGTTCCCGTCGTCGCACTGCTCGTCGCCTTCGATGGCGTTGTTACCGCAAACCCCCTGCACGCCACCGGTCGTTGCCGTTGGCGTGGGGGTGTTGACCACTCCGGTCGTGTTGGTTGCTGTCGCAACGACTCCGGTCGTGTTCGTTGGGGTCGGTACGGCACCGGTGGTGTTGGTCGGTGTCGCGACCGCAACCTGGGTGTGTGTCGCTGTCGCTACGGACACCTGCGTGTTGGTCTTCGTCGCTGTTGCCGCGGGCGCGACCGTGTTGGTCGGGTTGGTGCCGCCGCCGCTGGTGTTATCGTTGTCGCCACCGCAGGCCGACAGAGCCATCAGGCTCGCCGCGGCGATCGCCATCCCAAACACGTGAAGCCGAGTTTTCATAGTCATTGCCTCCTTCGGGTGTCCCAAACTACGCGGTGTTGATCCTAACCCTGTGCAATTTCAGCGCTTGAGCAGCCGTTGCCGCGCTGACCGGCCTGCTTCTACCCGGAGTGTTCCGGCATTGTCAAGAAAATTTCGAGCTTGGCTTCATCGGCTCCCAAGACCCGCCGCTTGCGTGATGAGATCCTGATAGTAGAGCACGTTCAATCCGACGAGCACGATGCGGATGGTGCCGTCGACCCGGGCGTAGACCGCGGTTTGCCCGGGATTGCGTCCGCCGAGCGCCACGCCGATGTGGCGCCCTTCCGACAGCCCGAGCGTGACGTGCGCGCTCGGTGGAACGAGGCCGAATTGCTCGGCTTCGGCTCCCGACTCGCTGACAACCTCCACGTCCGGCAACGCGGTCAACTGCTCCACCAGTGCCGCCAACAAGTCCGACGGGACCGGCGCATGCTCCGGCTCAACCACACGCCAGCGGTCGCCGTCGCGCACCGCTTGGATGCGCGTGGCGCCGCGTTCGACCGTGACCGTCTGCACCTCGCCAGGCGTGGCCGACAAGAAGCTTCGGCGTTGCCCGGCGGCTGCCGCGTCGTGGTCGTCTCCGGGCTCGGTGGTGACGTAGTAAACGACCAGCACAACGAAGGTGGCGAAATAGATCAGGGCGCGGCGCCAGGTCATCGCGATGTCATCCTGTGAACCGCCGCCGCATGAAGACCGCCAGGCCGACGACGAGAAACAGCATCGGCTGAACGACGGTCAAGAGCCAAAACGCCAGCCGGCCTTGGCGGGCGCTGACGAAGAACTGATTGACGCCCGGCTGCTGCTGCTGGGGGCGCACGCCGACGAACTGCTCCTCGTGCGCGAGCCAGTTGACCATGTTGACCAGCAAGTCCTTGTTGCCGAGATATTCGATGAAGAAGTTGTTGGCGAAATCCGAGTCGCCGGCGACGATCAAGCGTCCCGGCGGCGCGTTGCCGGCCTCCGGACGGACGATCACACTCACCGCCACCGGCACCGGGCCGCGCCGATCTCGTCCCGGGAGAAATACCGTCTGACCGCTGTGCACTGCATCGCGGTCGCCGCTGCGCCAGCTCGACGCGCTGGCTTCGAGCATGACCGTCGCGCCGAATCGGCCGCTCGCATCGGCGAGGACCTCGACCGGCCGCGCCTGCGCAAACAGCGGCGGCGCCGCCAGCGCGGCGCTGACGGGGTGACTCGGCGAGCGGCCGGGAATCACCATCGTCAGGAAGTCCCCCGCAAACAAACGATTGTCGGGATCAACCACCACGTCGTCGCCGACGACGACGTGATACGTGCGCAGAAAGGCAACCAGACTTGGACACTCTTCGGGATCGAGCAGCACCAGCAATCCGCCGCCGCGGGCCAGATACTCGCCGAGCGTGAGCAACTCGGCGGGGAGAAAATCGGCATGCGGGCCGGCGATCACCAGCGCGTCGGCATCGTCCGGAACCGCCGCACCGGCCAACACGCTGAGCGACTCGACGTCGTAGAACTCGTTGCTCAAGGTCGCGCGCGCCGTGGTCAGCCCGCGGCGCCGATCGCTATCGGTCACGCTGCGTTCGCCGTGACCGGTGACAACGTACACGCGTTTGCGACTCGGCCGGCTCACCTGCATGATCGCGCCGATCAGCAGCGGCTCGCTGGGATTGGCGAAGATCTTCCGCCGCCCACCGCTCTCGACCACCAGCGAGCCGTCGGAATTGACGCCGTACTGGCGCGCCACCGCGGGATTGCGGTTGATGTCGATCACCGCGTATTGCACGCGCCGCGTGACCGTGCTCACGCGCCACAACAAATCCTCGATATCGTGATTGCGACTATCCTCGGCGCGCAGAAACGCGGTGACGCGCACGTCGCGCTGCAAGTCTCGCAGCACGCGTTGCGAATGCTCGGCCAAGGTGTACGCCTTGTCGGGCGTGAGATCGATGCGCCACACCGAACGGCCCGCAAGCGCCTCGACCATGACCATCGAACCGGCCAGGCCGACCGTCGCGATCGCGAGCACGAGCCAGTGGTACAGCCCACTCTTCATTGTCCGGACCCGGCTCTCTCAGCGCCGTCCGCGCCAGGTGCGCGACTCCAGCGCACGCAAGGTCAAGAAGTTGAAGAAGGAGATGAAGAACACGAAGTACAGCACGTCGCGCGCATCGATCACGCCGCGCGCGAAGGTTTCGAAGTGATCGAACATCGACACTTGCGCCAGCACGCGCAGCACCTGCGGACTGGTGGCGGCCTCGTTCCAGGTCAACACCCAGAACAGCAGCAGAATGCCCAACGTCCCGATCGCCGCGACCACCTGATTTTCCGTGAGCGCGGAGATGAACACGCCGCAGGCGATGAAGCTGAGGCCGAGGAGCAACAGCCCGAGGAAGCCGCTCAGCAGCGGGGTCCACGGCAGCGGCTGTAGAACGTTGAGATACGCGGCGTAGCCGAGGGTACCGAACAGCAACACCAGCAGCACGGCGGCGCAGGCGGCGTACTTGGCGCCGACGATCGTTCGGTCGCGCAGAGGATAGGTCAGCAGCAGCTCGATGGTGCCGAGTTTTTTTTCTTCGGCGAACAGCCGCATGGTGAGCAACGGGATCACCAGCAACAGCACCATCGAGATCGAATACGGCGCGCCGGCGAGAAATGCGAGCCAAAAGTTGCCCAAGATGTTGAGCCCGAACCCGTACTCGACGAAAAAGATCAGCCGCGTGTAGAAGAAGAAGCCGCACAGGCAAAAGAACACCGCCGCCACCACGTAGAACAGCGGCGAGACGAAGTACGAACGCAGCTCTTTGCGGAATAGCGCGAAGAAGCTCACGGCCGCGGCGGCGTCCCCTCTTCGTTCACCAAGCGAACGAACAGATCTTCGAGGGTCAGCGCGAGCGGACGCACCTCCAACAACCCCCACCCCTGTCGCACCACGGTCGCCGCAATCGACTTGCGCACGCTGGCGTCGCCGCGCGCGGAGTACGCCACGACGGTGGTAAACCCGTCGCCCGTCCCGTTCTTCACTTCGACGCGCTCGACACCCGGAACCGATCGCACGGCCGCGGACACCGACTCCGCCGGGCCGTCGACGGTGATGAGGGTTCGCTCGCTTCCGGCGACTCGTTGCGCCAACGCAGCCGCCGTGTCCTCGGCGACGATGCGACCGTGATCGATGATCACCACGCGATCGCAGGTCGTGCTCACCTCGGGCAGGATGTGCGTGCTCAGCAGCACGGTCGTCTGACCGCGCAGCCCGGCGATCAGCGCGCGGATCTCGATGATCTGGCGCGGGTCGAGCCCGACGGTCGGCTCGTCCAGGATCAACACCGCCGGCCGGTGCAGCAACGCCTGCGCCAAGCCGACGCGTTGGCGATATCCCTTCGAGAGCTTCCCGATCAACCGGCCGGCGACTTCGCCGAGACCGCAGGCGTCCATCACGTCGGCGATGCGTCGCCGCGCGGTGTCGCCAAGGAGACCGCGCACCTCGGCGCAGAAGCGCAAGAACGCCCGCACGCGCATATCGGGATAGAGCGCGACGCTCTCGGGCAGGTAGCCGATCTGGCGGCGCAGGGCGAGCGCGTCGGCGCTCACGTCGACCCCCGCCACCGTCGCTCTGCCCGACGTCGGCGGAAAGAAGCCGGTCAAGATGCGCATGATCGTGGTCTTGCCCGAGCCGTTGGGTCCGAGCAGGCCGATGATTTCGCCCCGCCCGACGTGGAACGACACACCGTCAATCGCGCGGGTGGCGCCAAACTGTTTGGTGAGCCGTTCGACGACGATCATAAGAGAGACGTGCGCGTCAACCAACCACCGTGGCCCAACGCGTCGCTGCGGATCAGTGACGCGCTCCTTCGACATCGTAGGCAACCAGCGCGATCTCGGCGAGCGGCGGGCCGCCGTCGGCACGGCTGGATTGAATCGTGCGCACCAACCCGACGTTGGGCGCGTACCAGTCGGCGTAGTAGAGCGTGACCGGCGCGTCGTCGGCATGTCCTTCGCGGTGCGAATGGTGGACGGCGACGGTGTCGACTCGCACGCACCCCGAGAACTGGCCGGCCGGGACGGAGATCACCGACGGGTCGACCGCGGCGCGATGGTGTTGGGTTACCCCATAGTGATCCGTCGGCCCGAGATCGTAGGCGGTGGTCAGACTTTCCCATCGCGTATCCGCACCGAACACGTCGGGCAAGAAGCGCTCTTCAGCCGATCCGAGGCCGGCGTCGCGCAATTTTCCGTCGTGATACTCGAGCGACATCGCGCGATAGAGGAACCCGTTTTCCCGGTAGTAGGCGATGGGATAGGTCTCGGGGTGACCGCCGTTCTCGTCGTCGGCCGCGTAACTCTCTTCCACCAGGTAGGCGTTGCGGTGGAGCACCTCGATGAACTGGTCGCCGCGCGCGCGCACGGTCATGCGCGTTCGTTCGTTGCGCAGCGGCCTGGCCACTTCATAGATCCACGTGTCTTCGGCATGCAGCGGGAAAAACGTCACGCCCGGAGCGGTCTGACCGCGGTGACAGGCGATCAGCCCACCGCCAACGGCCAGCACCGCGAGCCAGCGCGGCGTGCTCTTCATCCGAGTGCCTCCGCTCTCCCAGTCGGCGTCGACGGGATGGTAGGCCAGCGCTGCAAAGCAGTCAATTCGAGGGCGACAGAGGCACACTGGTTACCCATTGGGAAAGCAAGGCGAGCACGCCCCCGGCGCTCAACCCCCACAAAAGATCTTTCTGTAGATTGGCCGCGGCGCCTTGGGTCGCTTCGGTGACGAGGGCGCGGACACCGAAGAGCACCGTCAACACGCCGAGCGCCCAGCTCACGCCGGGCACCTCTTCGTTGCCACGCACCAGGCTCGCCGCGCGCGACAGGTGAAACAGCAGCGCCAGTCCGATCGCGATCGTCCCGATGCGCAGGACTCGAATCAGCATGCCGGCCGGGACACGCTGCGGACGGGGATCACTCGTCGACGACCTTCGCCGATTTGGCGAGCCGCAGCAGCTCCTGCGACTGCGGGTCCCCGGACGCCGCCTGGCGTTCCCACTTCTTGTGGCGCCAGGGTTTCAGCACGTATTCGTCGAGGAAGACGACGAGAAAACTGAAGCCGAGAACGATCGCAACTGAACTCCACATCCCGAGTTCCATGATTACCTCGCAGCGGTTTGAGCGTGCAGTTGAGTGCGCGCCGGGGCATGGCGAGCTTCCTTCATGATGAATCGCGGGCGAAACATCACGATCAGCACCGGCAACAGCGTCTGCGATCCGATGTAGCTAATCCCCATCCAGATCGCCAGCAGCAGCCCCATCTCGGCGTTGAAGCGAATGTTCGACGAGATCCAGAAGGCGGTGCTGATGATCATCGTGATGGCGGTGAACGTCACGGCCTTGCCCGAGGTTTCCAGCGCTTCACGTACCGAGTCCTCGAGGTCGCCGCGGATGCGGATTTCTTCGATCGTGCGGCTGACAATGTACAAGCCGTAGTCGATACCAAAGCCGAGTCCGACGGTCACCAGCGGCAGCGTGTGAATGTTCACGCCGATGTTGTTGAAGGCCATGTAGGCGTTGACCATGATGTTGGACAGGGCCAATGGCGCGAGCAGGTACACGCCCGAGGCGAACGAGCGATAGGTGAACAGCATGATCATCCACATCGTGAAAAAGCCGAGGAAGTTCATCAGCGCGTCATTGCGCACCAACTCCTCGTTGGCCGCGGCCAACACGCCGATCAGTCCGCCCGCCAATTTGAACACCGCCTTCCACGGCGCGCCGATCGTCGATTCCGCCTGCTGACCGTGCCGATCGAGCTTGAAATCGATCAACGTCGCATTCGCGGTTTCCTTGGTGAGCGCGGCGTTGAAGCTCTCTAGGTTGGTGACCTCGGAGCGACCGACTTTCACGATGCGATCGCCGCTGCGGAACGGCCCCTCGCCTTTCGCAGCCTCGGCCGCGCCCGCAGCCTCTGACACGACCCACGACGGGCCGGCCTTCTCCCACGCAGGTTCGGCCAGCACCTTTTTGATCACGACTTGACCGTTGTCTTCCGCCACCTCGATGCCGAGGTCATGCAATTGTGTGCCGAGAATAAATTCCTTGCTGCGGCGGATGATGCGGCGGATGTTGTCGCCTTTGTGGTCCTTGCAGAAAAACGTGACGTGCGCGGTGGTGTAGCTGGGATCGACGTACTTGGCGGTCTCGGTCGGCGGCGAACCCGAGAAGTAGATGAAGAACAAGCCGCCGACGTCGACCCAGTTGTTGGGGATCACGCCCCACTTCGGTTCGAGTTCGTGGAACACCATGTTGACGGCGCGGATGATGTCGGCGAGCGAGAAGCTGTAGCCGACCATCGGATCGCGTTCGAGACGGCGTTGGAATTTCTCCATCGTCCGCAGCGTGTGGGGGTCTTTCATCGCGTCGCGATCGAGTCCTTCCGCCACCACGATCAACGGCTCGACGCCGCCGAACTTGTCCTGAATTTCTTTGTGCGAGACGTTGTAGGGCGAGTTCACCCACAGCAGCGGCGAGGCTGAGGTGGGATCGCCGATCGTCAGTCCGCGCAGAAAGTAGACCGCGACCAATGTTCCACCCAGCCACGCGAGGACGGTCACGGCCCGCCCGGTCCGCGTGAGCAGCGCGCCGGTGAAGCGGTTGATCAACTGCCGGAAGCCGCCGCGCTCGCGCAGCAGCACGAGTTCCGGTTCCGGTGGTTTGAGATAGAAGTAGACGATCGGATTGAGCAGCATCTCCGAGATGGTGATCGCGAGAATCCACCACGACGCCGTGATCGCGAGCTTCTGCAGCATCACCACCGGCACCAACAGGATCACCAGCACACCGAACGCGTCGGTGGTGATCCCCGACAGCGTCGGCACGAACAGCTCGCCGAACGCGGCCACGATGGCGCGGCGCTTGTTCCAGCCGCACTTCTCAAACTCCTCGTAGTAGCGATCGTGCATCTGGATCGCGTGACTCACCGCGCGGGCGGTGATGAGGAACGGCATCACCAGCATCAGCGGGTCGAGCGCGAGGCCGATGATGTGAATGAAGCCGAGGCCCCAAAATGCGGCGATCAAGCCGGTGATCGTCGGCCGCAACGCGCCGCGCCAATCATGGAAGTACATCCAGCGCAGCACCCATTCGATGCAGTAGGTGACGACGAGAATGAAGAACACGTCGCCCGCATAGTGATAGACCCAGCCGTACAGCCGCGGCTCGCCCGCGATGAAGATCTCGGTGTTGTCGTCGACGAACGGATCGACGACGTTCTCGTTGACCTCGCGAAAGATCCGTTTGTAGTCGAGCCGGCCTTCGATGAAGTTGGCGCGGATCAGCGCCGCCTTGTCATCGAGCGACACCAACAGGCCGTAGATGTTCTCGGCATTGTGCACCACGCGCCGAATCGAGGCGGCTTCTTCGGGGGTTTTCAACGGCTCGAGCATGACCGGCTGTGCCCGCATCGTGCCGCCGGCGGCCACCTTCAGATAGCGCACCGTCCGATGCGCGATCGAGTCGATCTGGTTGTGGTTCACGCCGTAGACCTTGTCGAGGCCTTCGGTCATCTTCCAGATCTTGTTGAGCGTCTCGACGTTGAAGATGCTCCCCTCTTTGACCTGGAGCATCACCATGATGTTGTTGGCGCCGCCGAAGGTGCCCGAGAACCGATTGTGAATCTTCACATACGAGTGGGTTTGCGGCAGCAAGTCGCCGAAGCTGGTCACCAGTCCGAGCTGGAAGCTCCAGTACGCAAACAAGCCGGTGACCAGAATCACCAGCACCGACACCGGATGGCGGTAATCGATGAGTTTGTCGCCGAGCCAATAGAGCAGGCGTTTGTCTTCAGGAACTTCGTAGTTGATCGCCATGACGGATTCCCTCTCGTGCGGACTCGCCGATCATCCGAGCGACGGCAACCAGGTCTTGCCGCCATCCTGGGTGTGCAGGATCAAGCCGAAGCCTCCGACGATCCAGCCGTTGTCGGGCGTGACGAAGTCCACCGCACGCAGCCAGGTGAGCACTTCCATCCCGAGCTTGGCGCGCTTCCATTTGCTCGCGCCGGGATCCAGACGCACGACCTCGCCGGCCGCGCCGACGGCGATCCCACTCCCGTTGCCAATCGTTTCCGCCGCAAATAACGGATCGACGATCGGGTATTCCAGCTCCATGGGTTCGAAGCGCCATGTGTTGCCACCGTCGCGCGTGCGCGCGATCTTGCCGTCGAGGCCGGCGGCCATGCCCTCGTTGGCGTTTTGGAAGTGAACGCCGAAGAAGGTCGGCAAGTCCAAGACATCGAAGATCCCGTCACCCAGCAGCGACTCCTGCTGCTCCTTGAAGGTCGCGCCGCCGTCGCTGGTGTGGAAGATCTTTCCGAACTCTCCGACGACCCAACCGTTTTGCGCGTCAACGAACTGAACTCCGTAGAGCACCGGATCCTGCGACGTGATCGCCTGCTCGGCGTTGAGCGATCCGCTTTGGGCCAGCTTACGAACCGACCAATTCTGGCCGCCATCGCGCGTCTCCAACATCGTCGCCCGATCACCCACGGCCCAGCCGCGCTGCTTGTCGACGAAGGAGATCCCGAACAGGTACACCGCCGTGCCGGTGAACTCACGCTGCCAGGTCTTTCCGCCATCGGCGGTGTGCAGCATGACGCCGTCCTGGCCCGAGATCCAGCCGGTTTCCGCATCGGCGAATTGGATGTTGTAGAGCGCGCGATCGGTCCCGCTGGGGATGACCTCCCACGAGCGCCCGCCGTTCTCCGTGAGCAAGATCTTGCCGCCGTACCCGACCACGATGGCGCGGTCGGGGCTAGTCGCCTTGATGTCGTAGAACTTGTCCGCGATCGAGATTTTGCGCTCGACCAACGACACATCATCGACCTCGGCGTGGCACGCCGCCAGCGCGGCCACGGCCAGGCCCATCAACACGTGTAACCGCCATTGACCGCGCATGACTCCTCCTTCGCTCAATCGGTGTCGGGACGGCTCGGCTGCTCGCCTGCCGGCACCGCGCGCTGGGCTGTAGCGACTCTCTCCGCGTCGAGTCAAGGTGCGGGAGCCTTCGCCGGAGTCGCGGCGCCTGCCGGCTGCGCGGGAAACCACTTCGACACGTCCGACTTCTCCACCAATTGCTGCTGCGTGATTTTCCAGCGACCGTCCTCGCGAATCAACGTGTACAACTCCTGCTCTTCCACCCCGAGCTGATTGAGATACTTGTCTTGCGAACTCAAGATGTTCGGCACCAAGGCCTTGTCGCCCTCGATCTTGCCCGGATAGACCTTGAACTCGAAGATTTTCGCTTCGGTCGCCTGCATCACCCACTGCTGTTCCTTTGCCCACTCTTCCTTCGATTTGCCTTGGGCCATGTCCTTGGAGACGTATTCGTAAGCGTCAGCGAACTTGCCCGCCTTCATCGCCGTCAGATACCGCTTCACCGTGTCTTCCGGCGACACCTCCTCGGCCCGAACGAACGCGGCGGTCACTAGGAGCAAGAACCCGGCGAGCACCAGGCGCCATCGATTGTGCACGTTGTGCCTCCGTCTTCTGAGCAAGGCGCTCACATTGTCCACGGGCTTCAGCCGCGACCACGCAGCGTCAGCGCCACCACGATCACCTGCAGGACGATCAGCAGGGCGATCAGCGCGCCGGAGCTGAAGCGGAAATTCCCGAAGCTGCCATTGACGCTCTGCAGCTCGCTGCGCAGCTGCGCGATGTCGCCCTTCAAGCCGTTGCTCTCGACGTACAAGCCGCGGACTTCCTCGCGCATGCCTTTCAACTGTTCGCGATCGCCCTGCGCCGCTTCGTGACCCTGGCGGACGTCTTCACGCAACTCGCCGACGCGTTGTTCGATTTGTTTGAGTTGATCGCGCAGCTCCCCGAGATCGTGGGCGAGCGATCGTTGCGCTTCTTCGATGGCGACGAGTCGCTTTACGACGTCGGACGACGGTTTCGGGTCGGCTGCGTATGCGGGAGCGACGCCGAGCCATACGATGCCCATCCAGACGATCCACAGCATCCCCCACCGATCTCGCAGCACGCGCCTCTCCCCTTTCGCCACGGACGAAATCACTGCCGCTTCTCTCTATGATGAACGGGCGCGCCTTGTCCAGACGAGCGCGCGACCGCGAGCTAGTGGTACATATCCATGATGTCGATGATGCCCAACTTGCGCATGCGCTCGAACAAACACCCCTTGATTTCCTTCACCGTGGTGAGGGCGAGGACTTCGGCCGCCAGCGCGCGCGCTTCGCGCATCTCGACCGAACGAATCAGGCGTTTGATAGCCGGAATGAAGAACGGGCCCATGCTGAGGTCATCCAGACCCAACCCCACCAGCACCAGCGTGCAGGCCGGGTCGGCCGCCATTTCCCCGCACAGCGTGACCCGCTTGCCCGCCGCTTTCGCCGCCGCAATCGTGTCGGCAAGGGCGTGCAGCACAGCGGGATGCAACGGCTCGTAGAGCTGCGCGACCCTGGGATTGTTACGGTCCACCGCGAGCAGGTACTGGATCAGGTCGTTGGTACCGATGCTGAAGAAGTCGACTTCTTGGCTGAGAATCGGGGCGAGTCGCACCGCCGACGGCACCTCGACCATGATGCCGACGGAGAGATGGGGATTGAACTCGCGCCCCTCCCGCCGCAGCTCGTCTTGCGCCTGCGCCAGGAACTCACGCACGCGGCGAATTTCCTCCAGCCCCGAAATCATCGGAAATAAAATTCGCACATCGCCCAGGGCGCTCGCCCGCAAGATCGCACGCAGTTGCACCATGAAGATATCCGGAATCTCGAGCGAGATGCGGATCGAGCGCCAGCCGAGAAACGGGTTTTCCTCGCGCGGCAACTTCAGATACGAGGGATACTTGTCCGCCCCCATGTCCAACGTGCGGATGGTGATCGGACGCCCGCCGAGCCGTTCGAGCATCAACCGGTAGAGATCGAACTGCTCGTCCTCGGTGAGGAAGTCCCGGTGGGTCATGAACGGGAACTCGGTGCGATACAGCCCGACGCCCTCGGCCCCGTGGTGCAACGCCAGCACCAGGTCGCCGAGCAGGCCGACGTTGGCGCGCAGACCGACGCGGTGTCCGTCACGAGTTTCCGCCGGCAGATCGCGCAGCGTTTCCAGTTCGCGGTTGAACGCCCGGTACTCGCGTTCGAGACGGTCATACTCGCGCAGCACGTCGGGCGCCGGATTCACGTACACCATGCCCGAGTTGCCATCGACGATGAGGTGATCGCCCTCGCGCACGACTTCTTCCAGCCGGTCGACCCCAACCACGGTTGGAATTTCGAGCGACTTGGCCAGGATCGACGCATGCGAGGTCACCCCGCCGGTTGCCAACACGATGCCCTTCAAGCCGCGCTGTTCGACCATCGTCAGATCGGACAGCGTCAACTCCGTCGCGACCAGAACGAAGGCGCTGGCGAACGAGGCTTCGCGCTCGCTCACGCCCAGGAGATTGCGCAGCAAGCGCTGGCTGATGTCCTTGATGTCGAACATCCGATCGCGCAGGTAGGTGTCGTCGAGCCGCGAGAACTCCTCGACCATCTCGGCTTGGACCTGATTGAGCGCGTGCTCGGCGGTGGCGCCGTCGCGGATGCGATTTTCCAGCCGGCTGACGAAATGCGGATCGGACAACATCAGGCCCTGCGCCTCGAACATCGCCGCATCGATCTCGGGCAAGGTCGCGGCCACTCGCTGCGCCAGGCGCGCGATTTCCTCCACCGATCGATCGATCGCGGTGCGCAGACGGCCGCATTCGCGCTTGATCGACCCGCGCCGCTGTTCCGGCAAGCCCGCAAAGCTCACTTGCGGCGCCAGCAAATGCGCGCGGCCGATTCCAAACCCGGGCGAAGCCCCGAGCCCGCCGAGGCGCCCCGTCCCGGCCGCCAACGGCTGGCGCGCCGCGTGCTCGCGTTCGTAGGCCTGCAACCGCTGGGTCGCCTCGATCATCCGATCGTGCGCAGTTTGCCGCTCGGCTTCCTTGCTTTGGAGACTCTCCTGGAGCTGCACTCGCACCAGCAGGCTGCTGATCGGGACCGCGATCGCCTTGAGCAGACGAATTTGATCGCGGGTGAAGCGTCGCCGGCGCGAGGTCTGCACCACCAACACGCCCAGCGGCTCGCGCTTGTCCACCACCGGCACGCCGAGGAACGAGTGATAGCGCTCCTCACCGGTCTCGGGAAAATATTTGTAGCGCGGGTGGGCCAACGCATCGACGGCCATCACCGGCTCCATCTTCTCGATTGCGTAACCGGTCAGGCCCTCGTCGACCCCCATCGTCACTTTGCCGACCGAGTTCGGATCGAGTCCGCGGGTGGCCGCGAGCACCAGGCGGCGCGCCGCGTGGTCGTAGCGATACAACGAGCAGACTTCCATATCGAGGCGATCGGCGAGCAGCTCCACGATGTCGCGCAAGCTCGCGCGGATGTCGTGCGCGTGCGCGATGATGGACCCGACGTCCTCGATCAGCAGCAGTCCCCAATTGCGGCCGCTGCTGCGGCGCGCCGAGCGCGCGGGCCGCGCGGCTTCTGTCGTCGTTCCGTCCATCAAGCCCCGTTCACAACGGCTGACGTTATATCGTAGGGATACTGGGTCAACAACGTCGCGACTGTCAGACTCCCACCGGGTGTTGTTTGAAACGGGTTGAGCTGTTTGCTCGCGACGCCGAAGGGTGCTTGGCTGATCCCAACGGTTTCGCTATTCAATTCGCCCGCGTAAAGGCGAGTGCGGCGTAACTCACACTGTGCGCGAAGTCGCCGGTCAGCGCGAGCGAAGTCGTGTAGGCGAGCAGCGCGCCCGGCCGCGCGACGGTCGTCGTGCAGGCGCGCCAGGCGAGCAGCGCGCTCAACGGCACCCGCCCACAGATCGTCGCATCGGTGCGGCCGAGAAACCGTTGAAAGCCCGCGACATCGCCGGCCAGCACATACTCGATCGCCTCCATGTCGAGGGCGCGCAGTCGCGCGCTCACGTCCTCGGCATCGGTGGGCGGGAACGGAAGATAGTCGAATGCGGCGCCGTAGTGGGTGAAGTCGGAGCTGACGATCAGCAACGTGTCGGCGTCATGGACGAGGCGATCAAGTCGCTCCGCGAATGCACGGCGATCGGCGTCGTCCAGCTCGCCGATGATGAACGGAACGATCGCCGTGTCCGGCAACGCACGCTGCAGCAGCGGCAGTTGAATCTCCAGCGAGTGTTCGTCGCGATACGCGCGCGGCTCGTCGTGAATGACCGGCGTGTCCGCCACCCCCCGCGCGGCGTCGCGATCGACAGCGACGAGTCCGAGTGGCGTGGCAAAGGCATCCACGTCAACCGTGGCGGCGCCGCGGTAGCGCAGAAAATGACTGGGCGCCAGGATCACCGCGCGACGATACGCATGGGAGCGCACCGCCGCGTACGCAACGGCCGCGGTCGGACCGGAGTACTGATACGCGGCATGCGGGACGACGATCGCCTGCACCACGCCGTCGATCGCGACCGGTCCCGCTGACGACAGCAGCGCGTCGGTCTGTCGCGCCAGCGCCTCGGCCCCGGCTTCGTACCAGCGCCCGGCCAAGTGTGACGATTGAACCCGCATCGTCAGCTTACCTCACAGGCACAGCAGAACCTCGTCGTGTTGATTCAAGTCAGCGTAGATGCGTTCGAGCTGCTCACGATCCCGCACCTCCGCCAGCACGGACACACAGACGTACTTGCCGTGTTCGCTCTCCCGCACCTTCACGCTGTCGAGCGGTACCGTGCCGACGGTGGCCCCGATCACGTCGCGCACGCGATCGCAGAACCGGTCGTTATGGTGGCCGAACACTTTGAAGGTGTAGACGCACGGAAAGCTCATCAGATCGAATCCGCTCCGCATGTTCACGCTGGCACCTCGTCAGTGGTCGCTTGCCGCTCGGGTCGAAATCGCCGCTCGCGCTCGGCCTGAATCATCGAACTCTGGTAGCAGTCGGCGCACGTCGTCACCAGCTCCGCCGCCAACAGGCGCTGGTAGGTTTGTACCGGACCGTCCTCCCCATGTCGCAGCAGGGCGGGTTCCACCGGACCGGTGTGCAGCTCGTAGTAGTCGACCCGATACGACGTCCGTGTATGAATTGTTTCACGCACCGGTCGCCCGCAATGAGTGCAGTGCCGCTCACCGTACCCATTCGAGCCGAGTGGTCTTCCAACGCCATGAGTCACCGTGGCATCTTACTCGAAATCGGCGGACGAGACAGCCGCGCCGCACACCGGCAGGACGATGGTAAAACAACTCCCGCATTGGAGCGTGCTCTCCGCGCGGATCGTTCCACCGTGCAACCCGACCACGGCTCGAGCGATCGCCAGTCCGAGGCCGAGACCGCGACTGCCGAATTCGAGTGAGCCGGACGTGTGCTGGAATGGATCGCCGCCGGCCGCGGAGAAGGGTTCGAAAATCTCGTCGAGGTGCTCAGGGCTGATGCCGATGCCGGTATCGCTCACGGCGAGCTCGATCTGATTTGCGCCGGGATCGCGCTGCGCCCGGAGCCGGACGCATCCCCCGTCGGGAGTAAATCGCACGGCGTTGGAGACCACGTTGGCCACCGCTTGGCGCAGCCAGCGTTGGTCCGCGGCGATCGGCGGGAGATCGGCGGCGATCTCCACCTCTAGGGTCAGCGTGCGGTTGATCGTCCGCAGATGCACTTCGTCGCACACCGACGCGAGCAGCGTCGCCAGATCGACCGGCTCGACGTGCACGCGCAGTCCCTCCCCACGCACGCGCACCGCCGCGCTCATCTGCGCCAGGCCGCGTCCGAGCCAGTCGCCGTTGCGCCGTGCGGTCCGCAGCCACTCGCGCGGCCGCGGCGGCAGGTCCAACATCGCGAGCAGTTCGAGCGCGTTGAGCAACACGTGCAACGGCGTCCCCAACTCGTGCGTCGCCATCGTCAACAGGCGCCCCTTCTGCTCCGCCTCGCGACGCGCCCGCGCGCATGCATGCTCGAGTTCGCGCATCAGCCGGCGTCGCTCCGCGTCCGCATCGTAACGCTCGAAGCCCCGACGCACAGCGAGTTTGAGCTCCGGCACCTCCCACGGCTTGGTCAAATAGGAGTAGACGTGCCCAGCATTGATCGCCCCGATGACGGTTTCCACGTCGGTGTATCCGGTCAACAATACCCGGACGGTGTCGGGATAGAGCGACGCCGCGTGCGCAAGAAACTCGGTGCCCGTCATCCCCGGCATCCGATGGTCGGCGATGATGAGCGCGACGGGCTCCGCGGCCAAGACCTGCAGGCCCTCGGCGGCGGTCGCCGCCGTGATGACACGGCACTCGGCCGCGAGGGCGCGCTGCACCGCGCGCAAGCTCGCCGGTTCGTCGTCAACAACCAGGACGGGGTTTGGCAACATCGATGATTCCACGGTCGAGGCGCGGATTATGAAAGCCTCGATGCAGCGAGCAAACCGCGCGGGGATCTGGACGTTCGCCGTCAAATGGACGGCTCTTTCGATCGGCGCAGCCAACCGCTAGGATTCGTGCCCGGTTGCTCACCGATGCGTTTCCTGTTCGTCATCGATCCCCTCGACAGCTTGAATCTCGAAACGGAAACCTCGCTGCTGATGATGGAAGAAGCGGCGCGACGTGGCCACGCAAACTTCATCTGCACCATCGACGACCTGTGGTTGACCGAACAAGACGCGCACGCCCGGGCGCGCGCCGTGACGCTCAGCCTGTCGCGCCAGCCGTTTTACACTACCGCCGAACCGCTCGAGGCGGCGCTGCGCGACTTCGACGTCGTGGTCATGCGCAAGGACCCGCCGGTCGATGCGCGCTACCTCGCTGCAACCTTCGTGCTTGAACGCGCGGCCGCGTCGATCCCGGTGATCAACAACCCGGTATCGCTGCGCACAGTGAATGAAAAGTTGCTTCCGTTATCATTCCGAGAACTCGCGCCGCCAACATTGGTGACCAACAGTGCCGATCGGATCGCGGCGTTCGTGCGCGCGTACGGCCGCAGCATTCTCAAGCCGCTCGATCAATGTAGCGGTCGCGGCATTCGGCTGTTGCCGCACGAACGTGACGTCCGCGCCGACCTCGGTAAGGACTTCGTGCTGGTGCAACAGTTCATCGACGCCGTTCGCGACGGCGACAAGCGCATCTTCGCGCTCGAAGGCAAGGTGCTCGGCGCCGTCAACCGCGTCCCCCGCCGACCGGAGGACCTCGCCAACATTCACCAGGGCGCACGAGTCGAGGCGACCACGATTACGCCACGCGACCAGGAGATCATCGACCGCGTGGCACCGACACTCAAACGTCTCGGGCTATGGATGGCCGGCATCGACATCATCGGCGGCTATCTGACGGAAATCAACGTGACCAGCCCGTCGGCCGCGCGCCAGATCAACGCGGTGTCGGGGACTCATATCGAACGCCAATTGGTCAACTTCCTCGAACGTCGGGCGGATCAGCCGATGACTGCAACCTAGCCCTCGTGCCACGACGCTCCCTCCGTTACGGACTCGGTCGACACCGCGGAGCGTTCTCAGCCCCCTTAGCCGCTCCTGCCCTGCTGTCTATCGCGGGACATCCAGCGAGGGCGTAGTTGATGCCCGTTACCACCTCATTCACGCTCACCTTGCCGTCGCCATCTTCGTCAAAAGCCGGGCAAAATGACGGCGGAAGCTCCCCCAACGAAATGCGGATACCGATCACGATTTCATCTACCGTCACCGTGCCGAGTCCATCGCAATCCCCGATGCAGGGGCGAGGTGTGGGAGTCGCGCTCGGAGTTGGCGTCGGAGTGGGCGGGTATGTCGCGCTCGGCGTAAACGTCGCGGTTGCCACCGGCGTGCTCGTCACCGTCGACGTAGAGGTCGCGGTGATGGTCGGCGAGGCAGGAGTGGTTGGTGACGAGGTAGGAGTCGACGGCGGCGGCGGAGTATCGGTTGCGGTCGCTGTGGGCGACGCCGTGAGCGTCGATGTCCCGGTTTTGGTCGGCGCCGCCGATGCGGTCGGAGTACCCGTTGAGGTCGCCGACACGGTTGCCGCCGCCGTGCCCGTCGCGGTTCGAGTGCCAGTGTCGGTCGGCAGCGGCGTCACCGTGGCGGTTGGCGTGCTCGTTTGGGTCATCGAGGCCGTGCTTGTCGGCGTGCTGGACGACGTACTCGTCGGACTCGATGTGTCGGTTGGCGTAACGGTCGGGGTACTCGTCGCAGTCATCGTCACGGTCGGTGATGGAGTCGGCAGTGAGGTTTGTGTCGGCGAACTCGTTGACGTCGCAGTCGGGGTGTGAGTCCAGCTTGCGGTCGCTGTCGCGGTAGACGTGATCGTCGCCGTGGGGAGTGCCGTATCCGTTGGAGTGCTGGTCGCGGTGAAACTCGGCGTTGGAGTGGCCGAGAGCGTCGGCGTATGAGATGCCGTCGCGGGCAGCGTGTGGGTCGGAGTGTTCGTTGGCGTCACGCTCGGCGTCGCAGTCGCGGTTACCGTCGACGTCAGCGACGCGGTCGCGGTACTGGTCACTGTCGCGGTGGGCGAGAGTGTCGGCGTGCTGGTCGGTGTGGCACTCGGCGTCTGCGACATCGTCACCGTCGGGGTGACCGATGGCGTTGCCGTGTTCATCGGCGTCGGGGTCGCCGTCTGAGAGGGGCTGCTGGT
>Ga0335069_10003796_pt1 | contig 22626 bp, 18 predicted proteins | sample Lox_Sample_11_FD_206714 | JGI IMG/M metagenome (GOLD analysis project Ga0335069, IMG submission 206714) | Soil microbial communities from Loxahatchee National Wildlife Refuge, Florida, United States - Lox_Sample_1.1 | ecosystem: Environmental > Terrestrial > Soil > Wetlands | place: USA... | reverse complement strand
GCAGGTCCTCGACATGGCCTCCCCGTCGAATTTCGTCTGGCTCAATCCCGATGTCATCCAGGCGACCATGGCGGAGGGCGGGCAAAACCTCGTCCGCGGGTTTCAGAATTTCGTCGACGACACGCAGCGGAGTCTCATGGGCAAGCCCCCGGCCGGCGCCGAGCAGTTTGCCGTCGGGCGCAACGTGGCGGTGACGCCCGGCAAAATCGTGTTTCAGAACCGGCTGATCGAGCTCATCCAATACGCGCCCACGACCGAGACGGTCCATGCCGAGCCGGTGCTGATCGTGCCGGCGTGGATCATGAAGTACTACATCCTCGACCTGTCGCCGCAGAACTCGCTGGTGAAGTATCTCGTGGACCGCGGCCACACGGTCTTCATGATCTCGTGGAAGAACCCGACCTCCGAGGATCGCGATCTCGGCATGGACGATTACCGCCGCCTCGGCGTCATGGCCGCCATGGACGCGGTCTCGGCCATCGTCCCGAAGCGCAAGATCCATGCGGCCGGGTACTGCCTCGGCGGAACACTCCTGATCATCGCGGCGGCCGCGATGGGTCGCGACGGCGACGACCGGCTTGCCTCGCATACCTTGTTCGCCGCCCAGGGCGAATTCAGCGAGGCCGGCGAACTGATGCTGTTCACCAACGAAAGCCAGATCGCCTATCTCGAAAACATGATGTGGGATCGCGGCTATCTGGACACCTACCAGATGGCCGGCGCGTTCCAGATCCTCCGGTCGAACGATCTCGTCTGGTCGCGTTACGTCGGCGAGTATCTCTTGGGCGGGCGCCCTCAGATGAACGACCTGATGGCGTGGAACGCGGATGCGACGCGCATGCCGTACCGGATGCATTCCGAATATCTGCGCCGGATGTTTCTCAACAACGATCTCGCCGAAGGGCGCTTCCAGGTCGACGGGCGCCCGGTGTGGGTCACGGGTCTTAAGGGCCCTCGCTTCGCGGTGGGTACCGTTGCCGATCACGTGGCACCCTGGCGCTCCGTCTACAAAGCGCATTTGGTGCCGACGAGCGAGCTCACCTTCGTTCTGACGAGCGGCGGCCACAATGCCGGCATCGTCAGCGAGCCCGGCCACCGCGGGCGCACCTACCAGATCCGGACGCAGCAGCCGGGCGACCAGTACATCGACCCGGACACCTGGCAGAGCGAGACGCCGGTGCGCGAGGGCTCGTGGTGGCCGGAGTGGGAGGCATGGCTCGCCCGGTATTCGACCGAAAAGATCGCCCCGCCGCCGATGGGCACATCCGGCGGCAAGTACAGGGCTCTGCGCGATGCGCCGGGTAACTACGTGCGGGAGCGGTGACCATGGCACAAGCAGCATCATCCGGATCGGCCGACACGGCCGACGTGATCGAAAACCGCACCTTCGACGAGATCAAGATCGGCGACAGTGCCAGTCTGACCAGGACCCTGACAGCGGACGACATCGCACTGTTCGCGGTCATGTCCGGCGACGTCAACCCGGCGCATCTGGACCAGGCCTATGCCGAGAAGAGCATGTTCCACCACATCATCGCGCATGGCATGTGGGGTGGCGCTCTCATCTCCGCGGTGCTCGGCACCAAGCTTCCGGGGCCGGGCACGATCTATCTGGGTCAGGACCTCAAGTTCCGGAAACCGGTGGGCCTAGGCGACACGATCACCGTCACCGTCACGGCGAAGGAGAAGCGGCCCGAGAAACACGTCGCCGTGTTCGACTGCTGCTGCAGGAACCAGAGCGGCGAGGACGTCATCACGGGCACCGCCACGACCATCGCGCCGACGGAGAAAATCCGTCGCCCGCGCATCGCACTTCCCGAAATCCAGCTGCGGCGCCACGACAAGTACCAGGAACTCCTCACTCGTTGTGCGTCGCTCGAGCCGATCTCGACGGCCGTCGTGCACCCGTGCGATCGCGTCTCCCTCGAGGGTGCCGTGCGCGCCGCCGAGGTGCGGCTGATCGTCCCTGTCCTGGTCGGACCGCAGGCGAAGATACAGTCGGTCGCAGCCGCCGAAGGCCTCGATATCGCCCGCTACGAGATCGTCGACACCGAGCACAGCCACGCAGCCGCGGCCAAGGCCGTGGCACTCGCCCGTGCGGGCAAGGTCGAGGCCCTGATGAAGGGCAGCCTCCACACCGACGAGCTCATGCACGAGGTGACGGCGGCGGAGACCGGCCTCCGCACGGCACGCCGCATCAGCCACGCCTTCATCATGGACGTACCCGGCCATCCCACGCCGCTGATCATCACGGATGCCGCGGTCAATATCTTTCCGACCCTGGATGACAAGCGCGACATCTGCCAGAACGCGATCGACCTCGCGCGGGCTCTTGGCTTCGAGACGCCGCGGGTCGCTGTGCTGTCGGCGGTCGAGACCGTCACGGCGAAGATTCCCTCGACGTTGGACGCAACCGCCCTGTGCAAGATGGCGGATCGCCGCCAGATCACGGGCGGTCTCGTCGACGGGCCGCTCGCGTTCGACAACGCCGTCAGCGAGGAGGCCGCCAAGGAAAAGGGGATCGTCTCGCCGGTCGCCGGCAAGGCGAACATCCTCCTGGTTCCCGACCTCGTCTCCGGCAACATGGTGGCCAAGCAGCTCACCTACTTGGCACACGCGGATGCCGCCGGGATCGTGCTCGGCGCCCGCGTCCCCATCATCCTGACCAGCCGGGCCGACAATCTGCGGACGCGCATGGCCTCGGCCGCGGTGGCCGTGCTGCTCGCCCATGCCCGGCGCCAGGCCCTCCCCAGAGCAATGGCGGCGGAGTGACGGCAATGCCCGGTGTGATCCTCGTCGTCAATGCCGGCTCATCGAGCATCAAGTTCTCGGCGTATCGGATCGGCGCCGGTCGCCCCCCTGCCCTGCAGTTCAAAGGACAAGTCGAGGGCATCGGGTCGGCGCCCCATATGATGGCCCGCGACGCCAACGGCACGATGATCGCCGAACGGCGGTGGCCGCGCGGCGACGCGGTGACCCATGAGGCGATCTTCGAGATCCTCGGCAGCTGGGTCAGGGAGCATATAGGCGGCGACCCGCTCCTGGCCGTGGGGCATCGCATCGTCCATGGCGGCCCGACGTTCGCGGGTCCCGTACGTATCGATGCGAAAGTGCTCGCCGACCTGGAAGCTTTGTGTCCGCTTGCTCCGTTGCATCAACCCCACAATCTTGCCGCGGTTCGCGCGATCACCGCGACCTCGCCGGCGCTGCCGCAGGTGGCCTGCTTCGACACCGCGTTCCACCACGGCCAGCCGGCACTGGCGCGCCGCTTCGCGCTGCCGCGCGAGCTGCATGACGCGGGCATCCGGCGCTACGGCTTCCATGGCCTGTCTTACGACTACATCGCGTCCGCGTTGCGGGCGCGTGCGCCCGCGGTAGCGGCGGGATCTGTGATCGTGGCGCATCTCGGCGCCGGCGCCAGTCTCTGCGCCATGGCCGACGGCCGGAGCGTCGATACCACAATGGGCTTTACGGCCCTCGACGGGTTGCCGATGGCCACGCGCTGCGGATCCCTGGATCCCGGCGTGCTTCTCCATCTCCTTCAGGCTCGCGGCATGACTGCCGAGACGATCGAGAAGATGCTCTACCAGAAGAGCGGGCTTCTCGGGGTCTCGGGCATCAGCGGCGACATGCGCGAGCTGCTCGCCTCGGAGGACAGCCGCGCCGGGGAGGCGGTCGAGCTGTTCGTCTACCGCATCGCGCGCGAGATCGGAGCGCTGACGGCCTCGTTGGGCGGCCTGGACGCATTGGTCTTCACCGCCGGGATCGGCGAGCACGCCCCGGAGATCCGCCGCCGCGTGTGCGAGAGGATCGCCTGGCTGGGCGTGGCGCTCGATGCGGAAGCGAATGCGCGCGGCGCGGAACGCATCTCGACGGCCGGCAGCCGCATCTCGGTGTGGGCGCTTCCGACGGACGAAGAGCTGACGATCGTCCGCCAGACGGTCGCCGTTCTCGGCCTCGACGCTCCTGTCCCTTCAACTCAAGCCGCTGGAGCCGTGTGATGGAAACCGTGGCCCTTACCGAGAAGAAGATCATCCCTCTCGCCGGAAAGAAGGGCCTCGTTCTCGGCATCGCGAACGAGCAGTCGATCGCCTACGGCTGCGCCGAAGCGTTCCGCGCGCTCGGCGCCGAGCTGGCGATCTCGTATCTCAACGAAAAGGCCAAGCCGTACGTCGAGCCGCTCGCGAAGCAGCTAGACGCGCGGCTGTTTCTTCCTTGCGACGTGCGCCAGCCCGGCCAGCTCGAGGCCGTATTCCAAGCGATCGAAAAGCAATGGGGCAAGCTCGATTTCGCGCTGCATGCGATCGCTTTCGCCCCGAAGGAGGACCTCCATGGCCGGCTCGCGGACTGCTCGCGCGATGGCTTCCTCACAGCCATGGACGTGTCGTGCCATTCGTTCATCCGCATGGCGCATCTCGCCGAGCCGCTGATGAAGGACGGCGGCGCCTTGTTCACGATGAGCTACTACGGCGCCGAGAAGGTGATTGAGCATTACAACGTCATGGGTCCGGTCAAGGCGGCGCTGGAAAGCGCGGTCCGTTATCTCGCCTACGAGATGGGGCCCAAGGGCATCCGCGTGCATGCGATCTCGCCCGGACCGATCAAGACGCGGGCGGCCTCCGGCATCGCGAATTTCGACGCTCTCATGGAACAGGCCGCCAGCCGTGCGCCCGAACACCGTCTCGTCAGCGTCCAGGACGTCGGGGTAGCGACGGCGGTGCTCGCGACCGATTACGCCAAGCTGATCACAGGAGGAACGGTTTATGTCGACGGCGGCTACCACATCCTGGGATGAGCTGACCCAAAAAGCAGATCGTTGCGCCGGATGCTCCGCAGCCACCCTGACATGTTGACGCAGATCAATGCCGCGACACGACACGGGCGTCTAGTTAGCGCGTCACTCCGCGAGGCGGAATGCGGCGCGTCACCCAAGGTCTGAGCAGGAGCTTGCCATGGTGGACTTACAATCGTCGGCTGCGAGGAGCCAACCCGGTTCGGCGCCCGGAGCGATTCCGCAGGCATGCTGGCCCGAGGATTTGACGGCCTGGATGTGCCCCGGTTCCGGCCGCAACGTCTGGACGGACGCGGTCGAGTACGCGATCGACTCCGCCCAGCGAACGATCCTGTTCTGGGACGTCCTGCGCCAACGCGGGAACCAATACCACGAACAGCAGAAGCGCCTGACCCCGAACGTCCTCAACTTCGCGTATGAGCTGGTGATGGACGGACGCGCGCTGCCGCGCCCGGCCAATTACGGGCTCGTGCGGATCGTGCCCCCGGAGGGCGTCGCGACCGATCCCAGGAAGCGGCCCTTCGTCGTCGTCGACCCGCGCGCCGGACACGGGCCGGGTATCGGCGGATTCAAAGCCGACAGCGAGATCGGCGTGGCGCTCCGCGCCGGCCACCCGTGCTACTTCATCGGCTTCGGGCCGGAGCCGGTCGCCGGGCAGACGATCGAAGACGTCGCGCGCGCGGAAGCCGCGTTCCTCGAGCGGGTGATCGCGCTTCATCCGGAAGCCGACGGCAAGCCCACGGTGATCGGCAACTGCCAGGCCGGCTGGGCAGTCATGATGCTGGCGGCGGCGCGTCCCGAGCTGTTCGGCCCGATCCTGATCGCGGGTTCGCCCCTGTCCTATTGGGACGGCGTGCACGGCAAGAACCCGATGCGCTATACGGCCGGCCTCACCGGCGGCAGCTGGATGGCAGCACTCGCCAGCGATCTCGGCCACGGCAGATTCGACGGCGCCTCGCTGGTCGAGAACTTCGAGAACCTCAACCCGGCCAACACGCTGTGGACCAAGCAGTACAACCTGTTCTCCAAGGTCGACACCGAGGCGCCGCGCTATCTCGAATTCGAGAAATACTGGGACGCCCATGTCCGCCTGACCGGGGAGGAGATGCGGTTCATCGTCGACAAGCTGTTCGTCGGCAACAAGCTGGCGGCGGGTGAGATCGTGACCAGCGACGGGGTCCGCATCGACCTGCGGGCGATTCGGTCGCCCATCATCGTGTTCTGCTCGCGTGGCGACAACATCACGCCCCCGCAGCAGGCCCTCGGCTGGATCCTCGACCTGTACGGCAGCGTCGACGATATTCGGCGCAACGGTCAGACGATCGTGTACGCGGTCCACGACAGCATCGGGCACCTCGGAATCTTCGTCTCGGGCGGCGTGGCGCGGAAGGAGCACGACGAGTTCGCCAGCAACATCGACCTGATCGATCTGCTCCCCCCGGGCCTGTACGAGGCCGTTTTGCATCAGAAGGCGCCGGACGATCCGAATGCCGAGCTCGCGCATGGCGGCTACATCGCCCGGTTCGAGCCGCGGACACTCGACCACATCCGGGCGCTGGGCGGAAACGACGACAGCGACGACCGCTGCTTCGCAACCGTCGCCCGGCTTTCGGAGATGAATGCCGGCCTGTATCGGGCTCTCGTCAGCCCGTGGATCCGCGCCTTCAGCAACGAGCTTTCGTCCGAGGCGCTGCGGCGCTTCCATCCGCTCAGCAGTCAGTACGAGCTGTTGTCCGACGACAATCCGCTCATGCTGCCGATCGCCTCGGCGGCGGAGGCTGTGCGTCAGGCGCGGCGGCCGGCTGCAAGCGAGAACATGTTCCTCGGCTGGCAGCAGAATCTTTCGAAGGCCATCGTCGACAGCCTGGATCGGTGGCGGGATCTTCGCGATGCCTGGTGCGAGCGGCTGTTCTTCGCCATCTATGGCTCGCCGCTGCTCCAGGCTGCGGTCGGCCTGTCCGACGAGCCGGCCCGCCGCAAGCACGCCGCAGAGCCGCGGCACCGCGCCATCGTCGAGCAACTGGTCGCCGACTTCAAAGGGCGCATGACCCAGGGCGGCCTCCGCGAGGCGGCCGTGCGCGCCCTCATCTATGTGGTCATGGGCGAAGGGGCCGCCGATGAGCGCACATTCGCGGTCATTCGGCAGCTCAGGGCGGAGTACGCGGCCGACATGACTCTCGCCGAATTCAAGACGCTCGTGCGGGATCAGTATTTCATGTTGCTGATCGACGAGCAGCGGGCGCTTGCGACTCTCCCGGAGCTGACCCGTCGCGACCAGGTGGACGTAGCCCAGATGGTCGCGGCCTTGCAGCGCGTCGCCACCGCGACCGGCGATCTGGCGGGCCAACCGGCGGCGCGTCTGCAGCGGATCGAGGCCCTCCTCGGCCTGAGATCGGACACGCCCGGCGGCGATGCCGCGAGCGTGGTCCCGGTCGAGCGGCCGTCACGCCGCGCGAGCTAGCGAAGGCAGCAGGCAGAGGGCCCCACTGGAAGGAAGAACGGACATGGCGACGTGGATGAAGGCCGCAGTGGTGCGCGAGTTTGGCAGGCCCTTGAACATCGAGGAGCTGCCGGTGCCGGTGCCCGGACGCGGCGAAGTTCTGATCAAGCTGGTGGCCAACGGCGTCTGCCACACGGACCTGCACGCGGCGCAAGGCGATTGGCCGGTCAAGCCGAAGCTGCCCTTCGTTCCAGGCCACGAAGGCGTCGGCCATGTCGCGGCGGTCGGTGCGGACGTGTCCGGGCTCAAGGAAGGCGATCCCGTCGGGTTGGCCTGGCTGCACGATGCGTGCGGCGCGTGCGAATACTGCCGGACCGGATGGGACGCCCTGTGCCCGGCGCAGCGCAACAGCGGCTACTCCGTCAACGGCAGCTTCGCGGAATACGCGATCGGATCTGCCGCCTATGTCGGCCGGCTGCCGCGGAACGCGGATTTCGTCGCCCTCGCGCCCATCCTGTGCGCCGGGGTGACCACCTACAAAGGCATCAAGGAGACCGAAGCCAAGCCCGGCGAATGGATCGCCGTTTCGGGCGTCGGCGGCCTGGGTCAGATCGCGATCCAATATGCGAAGGCGATGGGGTTGCACGTCGCAGCACTCGACGTGACCGAGGCAAAGCTGGCGCTGGCGCGCGCATCGGGCGCCGACGTGACCGTCGATGCCAGCGCGCCCGATGCCGCAGCACAGATCGTCAAGCAGACCGGCGGCGGCGTGCACGGAGCGCTGGTGACGGCCGTCTCGCCGCCGGCGTTCGGCCAGGCGATCCAGATGGTCCGCCGCAAGGGGACGGTCGCGCTGGTCGGGTTGCCGCCGGGCGATTTCAAGACGCCCATTTTCGATCTCGTTCTGGGCCGCAAGACGATCCGCGGCTCGATCGTCGGCGGACGCCAGGATCTCGCCGAGGCGATCGCCTTCGCCGCCGAAGGCAAGGTGCATGCGCATGTTCACAAGACGAGGCTCGAGGACATCAACACTGTCTTTGACAGCATGAAGACCGGGAAGATCGATGGCCGGATGGTCATCACGTTTTGAACGCAGCCGTGACCTCGCGCGACGCGATGTAGCGACGATGCTGGGCGGCACGGGCTAATACAGGAGGCCATGTCCATGGCGGATACCTTATCCTCGCTCAAGCCGGTCGCGCGCGCGGAGTCCGCGCCGCCTCCCGCTGTCGCGCGCGGGACCCCGGCGGCACCCCCAACCACGCCTTCGGCTCCCGCCAGGCCGATGGCGGCGCCCAAGAACCGGAAGTGGCTCCGGTGGCTGGGTGTCATCGCCGTGATCGCGGCCGCCGGCGGTGGCGGCGGCGGCTGGTACTGGTGGCAGCTGCAACATGCGCTGCCGCCCGGTTTTGCGCAGGCGAACGGCCGTCTCGAAGCAGAGCAGGTCGAGATCGCGGCGAAATACCCGGGCCGTATCGTCGACGTCCTGGTCAAGGAAGGCGACATGGTCGATGTCGGCCAGGTGATCGCGCACATGGATATTGCGGAGCTTGCGGCGCAGCTTCGCACCGCCCAGGCGCAAGTGTTGCGCGCGCAAAATGAGGCCGTGCTGGCGAAGGCGGTTATTGCCCAGAAGGAGAGTCAGCTCGTCTTCGCGCAACAGGAGATCGCCCGGACCGCGGCGCTCATTCCGAAAGGCTTCGCAACGGGCGAGCGGTTCGACCAGAACAAAAATGATCTGAAAGTCGCGCAGGCGGGCCTCGATGCGGCCAAGTCCGCTCTCGCGGTCGATCTTGCGAGCATCGCGGCAAGCGAAGCCGAGGTGACGCGGATCCAGGCGCAGATCGACGACTCGACATTGATCGCTCCCAAACGCGGCCGCATCCAGTACAAGCTCGCGCAGCAGGGCGAGGTGCTGCAGTCGGGGGGCCGGGTGGTCACCATGCTCGACCTGTCCGACGTCTATTTGACCATTTTCGTGCCGGCGCATGCCGCGACCCCCTTGGGGATTGGCGATGAGGCACGGATCGTGCTCGACGCCCTGCCAGGGTACGTCTTCCCCGCCCACGTGACCTTCGTTGCGACGGAAGCTCAGTTCACGCCGAAAATGGTCGAGACCGCGGAGGAGCGCGAAAAGCTCATGTTCCGGGTGAAACTGAGCGTCGATCCCGGGTTGCGCGCGCGCTATGAGAGCCAGGTCAAGACGGGGATCCGTGGCATCGGCTACGTTCGCACGGATCCGCACGCCGCTTGGCCCGCCGGCCTGGCCGTGAAACTGCCGTGACACCGGAAGGCGGGACAGCCGGCGCCGCCGTGACCGCGCAGCCTGCTGCGCTTGTCAGGCGCGTATCGCACCGGTATGGGCGCCGGATGGCGCTCGACGGGGTGACCTTGGAGATTCCGCCTTACCGGATGGTCGGGCTCATCGGCCCGGACGGGGTCGGCAAATCCACGCTCATGGCGCTCATCGCCGGCGTCCGCACCATTCAGGAGGGCGAAGTCTTCGCCCTCGATGGCGACATGCGCGATCCGGACCACCGGCGAGCGAGCCTGCCGCGCATCGCCTACATGCCGCAGGGTTTAGGACGCAACCTCTACCCGACCTTGAGCGTACGCGAGAACCTCGATTTCTTCGGCCGTTTGTTCGGCCAAGGCGCCCGGGAACGTGAGGGACGCATCGCCGAGCTGCTGGCGGCGACCGGCCTCGACCCGTTCCCGGACCGCCCGGCCGGCAAGCTCTCCGGCGGCATGAAGCAGAAGCTGTCGCTGTGCTGCTCGCTCATCCACGATCCGGATCTCCTGATTCTCGATGAGCCGACGACCGGCGTGGACCCGCTCTCGCGCCGGCAATTTTGGGAGCTGATCGACCGCATCCGGGCGCGACGACCGCAGATGAGCGTGATTGTCGCCACCGCGTACATGGAGGAGGCGGAGCGATTTTCTTGGCTCGCCGCGATGGACGACGGCAAGGTCATCGCCACCGGCACGCCGGAGGAACTGCGGACGAAGGGCGGCGCCCCGACGCTCGACGAAGCGTTCATCAATCTCCTGCCCGAGGCGAAGCGTGCCGGCCACGAGGCGGTCGTCCTTCCCCCTCGGCGGACGGTCGAGGGGCCGCCGGCGATCGAGGCGGACGGCCTGACCCAAAGGTTCGGCAAGTTCACAGCCGTCGACCATGTCAGTTTCCGCATCGAACGTGGCGAAATCTTCGGCTTTCTCGGCTCGAACGGCTGCGGCAAGACCACGACCATGAAAATGCTGACCGGCCTGCTCCCGCCGACCGAGGGGACGGCGCTGCTCCTGGGCCAGCACCTGGACGCAGGCGACATGGCGACGCGCCAGCGCGTCGGCTTCATGACGCAGGCGTTCTCGCTCTATGGCGAGCTCACGGTACGGCAAAATCTCGAGCTGCATGCGCATCTCTTCAAATTGCCGGAGGACAAGCGCAAGGCGCGCATCGAGGAGCTGCTCGAGAAGTTCGATTTCGCATCAGCGGCGGACATGCGGCCCGACAGCCTGCCGCTCGGAATGAAACAGCGCCTGCAGCTCGCCGTCGCCGTCCTCCACAAGCCCGAAGTCCTGATCCTCGACGAGCCGACCTCCGGCGTCGATCCGGTCGCCCGCGATACGTTCTGGCGGTATCTGATCGAATTGTCGCGCAACGACGGCGTCACGATCTTCCTCTCGACCCATTTCATGAACGAGGCCGAGCGCTGCGACCGCATTTCCTTGATGCACGCCGGCAAGGTGATGGCGGTCGGCACCGCGAAGGAGCTGGCGGCGCGGCGCGGCATGAAAAGCCTGGAGGAGGCGTTCATCGCCTATCTCGAAGACGCCATCGGCAAGTCCGCAGCAAAGCCGGAGGCGGCAGCGCCCGGTGAGGAGCCGACGCATGACGCCGCCCCGGCGCCGGCGTCGGTCTGGCCCGGCCTGCGGCGGCTGTGGGCCTATGCGTTGCGCGAGACGATGGAGATCCTGCGGGATCCGATCCGGCTGTCATTCGCACTGTTGGGCCCGATCATCCTCATGCTCACCACCGGCTACGGAATCAGCTTCGACGTGGAGAATCTGGCGTTTGCCGCCTACGACCAGGACCAGACGCTGGAGAGCCGCGAATTTCTGGAGGAGCTGCGGGGGTCGAGATACTTCCAGGAACACCGGGAAATTACCTCGGCCGCCGAGGTCGAGCGCCGGCTCAGCTCGGGTGAGCTGAAGGTCGTGATCGAGATTCCGCCGAATTTCGGCAAGCACCTGACCCGGGACGAGCATCCCGAACTCTCGGCGTGGATCGATGGCGCGATGTCGTTCCGCGCCGAAACCGCCCGCAGCTACCTGCTCGGAATTGCCCAAACCTACTTCTCCCATGAGGTGGCAAGAGGACGCATCACCGGCGCCCAAGCTTCACCCCCTCTCATCGATATCGGCATCCGCTTCCGCTACAACCAGGCGTGGAAGAGCGTCTTTTCGATGATTCCCGGCGTCATCATGCTCATCCTGATGGCGATCCCCGCGATGATGACGGCCATTGGCGTGGTCCGGGAGAAAGAAACTGGATCGATCGCCAACTTCCGCTCGACGCCCATCACGCGGCTCGAATTTCTTCTGGGCAAGCAGCTGCCGTATCTGGTCATCGCGCTCGTGAATTTTTTCATCCTCCTCGTGATGGCGATTTTCCTGTTCGGCGTGCCGGTGAAGGGATCATCGCTGGCGTTGCTCGTCGGCGTCCTGCTGTACGTGTACTCCTCCACCGCCTTCGGCTTGCTCGTGTCGTGCTTTACCTCGAGCCAGGTCGCCGCGATCTTCACCGCGGCAGTGCTGAGCCTCGTAGTGTGTATCAACTTTGCCGGCCTGCTCGTGCCCGTGGCGTCGCTGTCCGGTCCAGCACGCGCCATGGGTCTGGGATTCCCGGCCGGTTGGTTCAACCAGATCAGCCTTGGCACGTTCACCAAGGGTCTCGCCTTCGACGATCTATGGTTCGACATGGTGATGCTTTGGTTCTTTGGGATCGGGTTCCTGGCGGCGGCAACGGCGTTGCTGCGCAAGCAGGAGGTTTGAGATGAAACCCGATCTCAAACTTTCGTTCGGCAACATCTTTCGGCTGGGGATCAAGGAGCTGTACGGGCTGCGGACCGACCCCGTCCTCGTGTTCATGATCGGCTTCGTCTTTACGATCGCAGTGTTCTCGCAATCGAGCGGCGCCAAGTTCGAGGTCGACCATGCCTCGATCGGAGTCGTCGACGAAGATAAATCGGAGCTGTCGCGCCGGATTACCAACGCGCTGCTCCCGCCGTATTTCAAACCCGCCATCGAGATCGAGGCCGACCAGATCGATCCCGAGATGAATTCGGGGCGCCTGACCTTCGTCGTCGAACTGCCGCCCAAGCTCGAGCACGACATCCTGGCCGGCCGTCAACCGACGGTGCAGATCAACATCGATGCGACCGCGATGTCCCAGGCCGGCAACGGCTCCGTGTACGTCGAGAACATCATCGCGCAGGAGGCCTCGAGCATCATCGGCCACGGCGAAGGCTCCGACGGCGCCCCGATCAACCTGGTGACGCGGACCATGTTCAACCCGAACCTGAAATCCGAATGGTTCAACGCCACCATGGCGGTCGTTCAGCACATCACCATGCTCGGGATCGTGCTCGTCGGGGCCGCCCTGATCCGCGAGCGCGAGCACGGGACCGTGGAGCACCTGCTGGTCATGCCGGTCCGGCCGGCGGAGATCATGCTGGCGAAGATCTGGGCGAACGGCCTGGTCATCGTTGCTGCCGCCTGCGGATCGCTATGGTTCGTGGTTCACAAGCTGATCGGCACGCCGCTGGAGGGGCCGATGCCCCTCTTTGTTGCGGGCTTGGTCGTCTACGAGTTTTCGGTCGGCGCTCTCGGTCTCATGCTGGCCACCTTCGCCGGAACCATGGGACAGTTCGGCCTGCTGTTCATCCCGGTCGTGGCGATCCTCAACCTGCTGTCCGGGAGCACAACTCCCACAGAGACGATCCCGGTGTGGCTGCAGGACGTGATGCAGTGCACGCCGACCCCACACTTCGTCAGTTTTGCGCAGACGGTCTTGTCGCGCGGCGCCGGGCTCGACATCGTCTGGCCCGAGCTCTGCATCATGACCGGGATCACCGTTCTTTACTTCGCCGTGTCTCTGGCCCGGTTCAGGACGGCTCTCTCGAAATTCCAGTAGCCATGGCGAGGGCCCCGAAACGCTGCCGCGGAGCCTTTTGACCTGGATCAAGGTGCGAAGCCGCGCCGGCACATAGATAGGGAGGGTCGACGGAGGCGTCATGTTCGGGCTGATCGTTCGCATCCTCCTGGGGCTCGGCGGAGTTCTGGCCAGCTGCGTTGTGGCCAGGGATGCGCTCAATTTCAGCACGGTCCAGATGACCATCGCCGTGCTCCTGTTCGTGGCCGCCGTGGGCGTGCTGGCGTTCTGGCCCACGCGCTGGTTCCACAAACTCGCGCGGCTGTTGACGGACCGCCCATGAGCGACGCGTACCTCTATGCAACTGCCGGCATCGTCGGATCAATCATTGGCGCGCTCTCCTCCCTCGGCACCACCTGGATGTCACAGCGCGCACAAGCGCAGTCAGAGCACGTCATCCGCTCCGCGAACAAGCGCCGCGAGCTCTACGAGGCGTTCATCGACGAGACATCGCAGCTTTACGCCGACGCCCTGGTGCACGAATTCGGCGATCCGTCGAAGCTGGTCCGTCTCTATGCGCTGATCAGCAAATTGCGCCTGACCGCCCCGGCACGAATGGTCGCGAAGGCGGATGAGGTGATGCTGCATATCATGGAGCTCTACCAGGCGCCCCCGTCGAAGAAGCGCTTCGACCTCTCGCAGGTGACGGCACGACGGGACGAGCTGGATCTGCTCCGGACATTCAGCGAGGCGGGCCGCGACGATCTGCATCACGGCGCGCGCGGAATCCACCCGGCCCCGAGCCAGCCTGCCCGGAGTGTCGAATCGATCCCGTCGCGCTGAACCGGCCGTTTTTCATCCCACTCGCGAGGTCCGTCCATGTCGAACCTCTCCAGTCGTTCCGAGACGCTACCGCCGGCCAGCGCCGATCTGGAGGACTTCCAGCGCAACCTGTCCGACGTCATCCGCGCCCGCTTTTCGATCGTACAGGTGGTCACGCACGAAGAAGATCGCGCCCGGCAGATCGTGGACAAGATCGCCGCCGCGCTCGAATACAAGCCTTATCTGTGGAGCGCCACGCGCGGCATCGTCGAGGATTTCGACAGCGACGTAAACGTCGGTGTGCGCCCGAATGCCCTGCGGGATCTCGAAGCCGCGATCGATCACTGCGAGAAGATCGCCCAGAGCGGCCGCAAGTCCCTATTCGTGTTCCTCGATCCTTATCCATTCCTCAGCCCCAAGGCAGCCGAGATCGCTCACCGTCGGCGCCTGCGCGAGTTCGCGATGAACATCCGCAACCGCGGCTACAACGCGACGTGCGTGATCATCACGCCCAATCGCGATATCGCGCCGGAGCTCGAAAAAGAGATCACGCTTGTCGATTTGCCGCTCCCCGATCATCAGTACGTGGCCCAGTTCGTCGAAGCGTTCGTGGCCCGGGTCAGCAAGAGCCCCAAGGTCCATGTCGGGACCGACCGCCAGCTGGTGAATGCTCTGGCCGATGCCGCGGTCGGACTGACGAAGGCAGAGATCGAGAACTGCCTCGCCAAGGCGCTGGTTCACGGCTTTGGCCTGCATACGGAAGACGTGCGGTTCATCGTCGAGGAAAAGAAGCAGATCATCCGCAAGTCCGGCATCCTCGAGTATATCGACACGAAGGGTCTGACCCTGGACGAGGTCGGCGGTCTCGAGGTCCTAAAGAGGTGGCTGATGATCCGCCGCCTGGCGTTTACGGCCGAGGCGGCGGCCTACGGCATCCAGAGCCCCAAAGGCGTTCTGGTCACCGGCATCCCCGGCTGCGGCAAGTCGCTCACCGCCAAATGCGTTGCGGCAACTGCGGGCGTGCCGCTGATCCAGCTCGACATGGGTCGCATCTTTTCGATGTGGGTCGGCTCCTCCGAAGAGAACATCCGCAACGCGCTCAAGACCTGCGAGGCGGTCGCCCCCTGCGTGCTGTGGATCGACGAGATCGAGAAGGGCTTGGGATCCGCCACGCGCAGTTCGGGCGACAGCGGCGTCGGGATGCGGGTGTTCGGCACCCTCATCACCTGGATGCAGGAAAAGAAGTCACCGGTGTTCATTTTTGCCACCGCCAACGAGATCGAGGCGCTGCCGAGCGAGCTGCTGCGCAAAGGCCGGTTCGACGACATCTTCTTCGTCGATCTGCCGACGGCCGCCGAGCGCAAATCCATCTTCGAGGTCCAGCTGCGCAAGCACAAGCATAGCCCGGCCGCGTACGACATGGATCGCCTCGTCGAGTTGTCCGGCGAAGGGCATCTGGGTCCGAACACCTCGCTCACCGGAGCGGAGATCGAGGCATGGGTGAACGAGGCGATGATCGCCTCGTTCGCGCGCCGTTGCACCTCTCAAAATCCGCGCGACGATCTTTCGATGGCGGATTTCGAATCGACCCTGGCGCGTCTCGTTCCGATCTCGCGCCTGCGCGGCGAGCAGTTCAACCGCATGCGCGAATGGGCGACCGAGCACGCCATTGCTGCGTCCGAGCGCGCCCCGGCGCTCGTCGGCCGAGGCCGGCGGATCGATTTGTAGCCCATGGCGCCTGCCGGAACCTTCCCATTGCCCCGAACGCGCGCCCCGGAGTGCCGCTTGGAGCGGCGCGGGTCCGACGCGGTGCTGCATCTGGCCGGTGACTGGATCGCGCGCGACACCGGCGTTCGCGATGCCCGGACCGCAAAGCAACTGGTCGTCGACGCCAACGGTGCGGCCCGGCTGCGGATCGACACCGGCAAGCTCGGCCGCTGGGACAGTGCGCTCGTCGTCTTTCTGCAGGACATACGCGAGGCGGCGACTGGCGGCGGTGCCGGCCGTGCGATCGCGATCGACGAGCAGACGATCCCGCAGGCAGCGCGGCGGCTGTTGATGCTCGCGGCCTTGTCAGATGGCGCCGCGGCGACAAAGGCGGAGCGCATCCCGTCGGTCCCGCTTCTGGCCCGCATCGGGCGGCCCGCGATCTCGGCCTGGGGCGGGGCAACCGCGGCGTGCGCGCTGGTCGGCGACGTGGCGCTGCGCACCGGCGCCGCACTGACAGGCCGGCTGCGCAGCCGTGCCGGCGACGTCCTCTCGCTCATGCGCGATGCCGGCGCCGGAGCTCTCGGCATCGTGACCATCACGAACGCGTTGGTGGGCGGCATTCTCGCCTTCGTCGGCGGGGTGCAGCTCCGCCGCTTCGGCACCCAGATTTACGTGGCCGACCTCGTCGGCATCGCCACCGCGCGCGAGATGGCAGCGGTCGTGACGGCCGTCGTCATGGCCGGCCGGACCGGCGGCGCATATGCGGCGCAGATTGCGACCATGGAAGGCAACGAGGAGATTGATGCGCTGCGGGCGCTCGGAATCCCGATCCGCGACTATCTCATCATGCCGCGCGTCGTGGCGCTGGTGACCATGATGCCGCTGCTTTACGTCTACGCATGCGCGGTCGGGCTGCTCGGCGGCATGATCGTGACCGTGACAACCGTCGACGTATCGGCGCCCGCCTACATCCAGGAGACCCAGAGGGCGATCACGTTTACGCATATGTCGCTGGGGGTCGCGAAAAGCGTCGTGTTTGGTGCGATCGTAGCCCTCGCCGGCTGCTACATAGGCCTGCGCGCCGGGCGCAGCTCGGCCGCGGTCGGACAGGCCGCGACGAGTGCGGTCGTGGCCGGAATCATCGCTGTGATTGCGCTCGACTGGCTGTTCGCCATGTGCGCGAACGCGCTGGGCATCTAAGCCATGGCTTCTGTCGCCACTGCCGAGGACCGTGTGCGCGTGGACGGGCTCGCGCTCGCCTACGGCAAAAGGACGATTCAACGTGACGTGAGCTTCGCCGTTCGGCGCGGGTCGGTGTTTGCCATCATGGGCGGCAGCGGCTGCGGCAAGAGCACGGTGCTGAAGTCACTGGTTGGATTGCTGCGGCCGACGGCCGGCTCGGTCGTGATCGAGGGCCAGGATTATTGGGGTCTCGCCGAGGACCGTCGGGCCGAATTGAGCCGCCGGTTCGGCGTCGTCTTCCAGAGCAGCGCCTTGTGGAGCTCGATGACTGTCGCCGATAACGTGGCGCTCCCGCTGCAGATGTTTACGGGTCTCGCCGACGCGGCCATTGCGGCGCTGGTACGCCTCAAGCTGTCGCTGGTCGGCCTGCGCGCGGCGGCCGCCCGGATGCCCGCCGATCTGAGCGGCGGCATGCGCAAGCGCGCCGGCATCGCGAGGGCGCTGGCCCTCGACCCGGACATCCTGTTCCTCGACGAGCCGTCGGCCGGCCTCGATCCGATCACGTCGAAGCGCCTGGACGACCTCATCCTCGAGCTGCGCGACGGGCTCGGCGTCACGATCGTCCTCGTAAGCCACGAGCTGCCGAGCCTGTTTGCCACCTGCGATGACGGCATCTTTCTCGACGCCGAGACCGGAACCGCGATTGCCCACGGCTCGCCTCGTGCGTTGCGCGATGGCTGCGATCATCCCACGGTGCGCGCGTTCATGGCGCGCGCGGAGGGCTGAATGGCCGCGGAGAGACCGGCAGTCGTCGGCGGGTTCGTCCTGGGTGCGGCGGCACTCGCCGTTGCGGCGATCCTGTTCTTTGGCGGAACCCGCTTTTTCGAACGGACCACGCGCGCCGTTGTCCTGTTCGACGGATCTGTCGCTGGGCTGGACGTGGGCGCGCCGGTGACGTTCCGCGGCTTTCGCATCGGTTCGGTGCGGGACATCGTGGTCCACCTGTCGCCCGAAGGTTGGGCGCGGACCTACGTCTACATCGAGGGGCAACCCGATAAATTGGTGATCGAGCTGGGTGGCTCCACGAAGGAGCCCCGGATCGAAGATCTCGTGGCCAAGGGTCTGCGCGCCCAACTCGCGCTCCAGAGCTTCGTGACCGCGCAGCTTCGAGTCGACCTCAACTTCGAACCGGCGACGCCAGCAACGCTGGCGCCGGTAGATACGCACGGTGTCCCGCAAATTCCCGCAGTCCAGTCCGGCCTTGAACGCCTGCAGACCACCATAACCGAACTGCCCCTTCAGGACCTTGCGCAGGCGGCGCTCCGGACGTTGGCGAGCGGTCAGCGTCTCATGGATGATCTGGACGCGAAGCTCGATCCTCTGGCCGGCAAACTGGACCGCCTCCTGGAGAGCGCCACCGTGACCGCGGAGACGGGAACAGAAGCCGTCGCCCGTCTGCAGGCGGACGGCTCTCGCACGTTGTTTGCGGCCCAGCGGTTTCTCGAAGAGGCCCAGCGCCAGGTCGATGACCGTGGGGCTGAAATCAGGACGGCGCTGGAGTCGGCCAACCGGGCGGCGCGCAAGGTCGAAGCGTTGGCGGACTCCGCCGACAGCCTCATCGCGCAGCGATCGCGATTTCGCGGGGACCTCGAGGCTGCAGCCCGCGACCTCGCCGCAAGTTCGGCCTCGCTGCGGGGCTTTGCCCAGCAGATCGAGCGCAACCCCGGCACGCTCGTGAGGGGCACTGGCGAATGAGGCGCTCTCTTCCGAGCGCGGTGGCCGCCGGCCTTATCCTCGCCGCGTGCTCCGTCGGGCCGCCCCCAAAGACCTATGTTCTCGGAAGCACACCTCCGGCGAGCGATACCGTGGCGCCGCTGCCCGGGCGGCCGGTGCTCGAAGTCAGGCGCGCGCTCGTGCCGGACTATCTCGACGGCACCGACATCGTCTCACGCGGCCCGGGGAATCTGGTGCAGCCAAGCCGGACGGGACGCTGGGGCGAGCGGCTTTCGGTCGGCGTAACACACGCGCTTGCAGCCGGGCTGTCTCGCCGGCTTCCCGATGTGGTGATCACGACCAATCCGCCGCCCGAGGCGGCGGCCTGTGAGCTTCTGCTCGATGTACAGGCGTTCGAGGCGGATACGGATGGACGTGTCGCGCTGGTCGGTCAGTGGCGTGTGCTCGCCGGCTCCTCCGGCGATACGCTTGCGGGCGAACAAGCATCCTTCACCGAACCGATCGCGGGCACGGGCGACGAACCGCTCGTCGTTGCGATGAGCGCCGCCGTGGACAAACTCGCGGAGCGCGTTGCGATTAGCGTCCGGCGGCTGGGCGCTCCGTGCCACGGCTCCGGCACCAGTGCCCGGTTCAGCCGCCAATAGGTCGGGCGCCCCCGCTCTAGCCGGGCGCGTCGGGACCTTGCTCGCGGAGCAACGTCTCGGCCGCGTCGGCGATCTGCTCCAGGAACTCGGCGGCGGTGGGCGCGCCCTTCAGGTCTTGGGCCCATTGGCGGACGAGCTGGGGGGTCTTCGGCCCGTGCTGGGCGATCCAACGTTCGGCGATAAAGCGTAAGTCACTCATACAAACCCGCAGAGATGCGGGCGCAAGTAGACCAAGTTCACGGACTCAGGGGAACCAATGTCGGACCGCAAACGTGCGGCTTGCAACCTGACGTGGTGGCCGTTGCCCGTCGCCGTCACTGTTCGGGGAACGGGTCGATGTCGGCGTCCGGATCGAACCCGAACAACTCCCACGTCTCCGCCATGTGCGGCGGCAGGCTGGCGGTCACGCGCAGCTCGCCCTCACCCGAGGGGTGCGGCAGGACGATCGAGCGCGCGTGGAGATGAAGCTTTCGTGACACGCTGCCGGTGAGAAACGCGGCCTGGGCGCCATATTTGCCGTCGCCGACGATGGGGACGCCCAGCCCTTCGGCCGCATGCACGCGCAGCTGATGGGTCCGGCCGGTGAGCGGCCACATCACGAGCCACGTGGCGCGGTCCGCCGCCGTGTCAACCGTCGCGTAGAGGGTGATCGCGCGCTGCCCGGCCTCGTCGTCGCGCGCCATCCGCTCGCCCGCCGGGCCCGCCTCCTTGGCCAGCGCCAGGTCGATCTTGCCCTGCGGTGGCCGTATCGTGCCGGCGAGCAGCGCCCAGTAGAGCTTGCGCGCGGCCTTGCCGCGGAACGCGGCCGCGAGCTTGGCGGCCGCGGCGGCACTGCGCCCCAGCAGCAGCACGCCCGAGGTGTCGCGGTCGAGACGGTGGACAAGCCGCGGCCGCTCGGCCGCGTCGAAGCGCAGCGCGTCCAGCATGCCGTCGAGATGCCGATGGGTCCCGGTCCCGCCCTGGACCGCGAGACCGGACGGCTTGTTCAACGCGATCACGTCGGCATCACGGTGGATGACCAGCGAGCGGACGAAGGCCGCATCGGCGGCGCTGACCGGCGGGGCGCGGCGTTGCGCGGACTCGGGAGCGGGACTGTCCGCGCCCGGCGGCACGCGCACGATCTGGCCCGCAGCCAGCCGCAGATTGGCTTTGGCGCGCTTGCCGTCGACGCGCACCTGCCCCGTGCGCAGCAGCTTTTCGAGCCGGCCGTGGCCCAGATTCGGGAAGCGCCGCCTGAACCAGCGGTCGAGCCTGAGGTCCGCCTCGTCGGCCGACACGGTCAAGGACTGGACGCCGGTCATGCGGCACCAGCCAGTGCCGTATCGCGCTGCGGCGGCACGCCGAAGATCCAGCCTTCGCGCCGCACCTGCGGATCTGCGGGTGGCGAGAGGCTCGCGCCCGACCGTTCGACCAGGTGGCGCAGTCCTGCGGCGGAGATCAGCGCGTCGGTGTCGTGGTCGGACAACGCGCCCGCCGCCACGCCGCGCGCGCCGAGCTTGCGCAGCGCCATATTCAGCGCCTCTGCTGTGCGCAGCTTGGCCACCCCACCCGCCGCCTGCTTGCGGAACAGGGTCGGGTAGATCTCGACCAGAGCCGACTTGGCGCCCACGGGCTCGAACGGCCACACCGCGACGCGGCTGCGGTTCGCCGCACGGACATGCCGCAGCACCCGGATCCCCGTCAACGAGGCCTTGCCGACCTGCTTGGCGCCGATCAGCTTGAACACGCATTCGGGGTGGGTGCCGGTCGCCTCCGCACACGCGAGCTCGGCCCGGCGCTGGCGCAAGGTCCAGGTCGAAGGTTGGCGGCCTTTCTGCCAATAGAGGGGTGCGAAGCACGGATCGGCAAGAACGCGAGAGCAGCCGAAATCGGCCGCACCGGCGCTCGCCTGCTCGATCAGCTCCCACAGGCCGAAGATATCCTCGAGCCGGGGAGCCGATCCCGCGAGATAGCCGTGCCGTTCGAACGGCAGGCCGAAGGCGAAGTCGCAGCCGATCAGGAGGCGGCGTCCGGACCGAAGCTCGCGGTCGAGCCATCCAGCGGCGGCCGTGCGCGTCCACAGCGCCGCCTCGGGGGCCACGAGCCGCGGTGCCGCCTTGCCCGGCGCGCACTGGGCGATCGAGATGCCGGCGTAGCGGCCGTCGGCGCCGGACCAGTCGATCGCGATGTAGGCATCGAAGGGTCGCATGGTCAGGAGCGCTGCTTGGTCTCGCGCAGCTTGGCCCAGTACTCGAGGCGTTTCATGATCTCGCGCTCGAAGCCGCGCTCCACCGGCCGATAGAACTGCCGCCGCGCCATGTCATCAGGGAAATAATTCTGGCCCGAGAAGCCGTCCTCGGCGTCGTGGTCGTAGGCGTAGTCCTTGCCGTAGCCCAGATCCTTCATCAGGCGCGTGGGCGCGTTCAGGATGTGCTTGGGCGGCATGAGCGAGCCGGTCTCGTCGGCCGCGCGCTTGGCGGCGCCGAAGGCGACGTAGGCGGCGTTCGATTTGGGCGCCGTCGCGAGATAGATCACCGCCTGCGCCAGGCCCAGTTCGCCTTCCGGGCTGCCGAGGAAATCGTAGAGGTCCTTGGCCGCCAGCGCCTGCACCACCGCCTGCGGATCGGCGAGGCCGACGTCTTCAACGGCAAAACGCACCAGGCGGCGGGTGATGTAGAGCGGATCCTCCCCGCCTGCCAGCATGCGCGCGAGCCAGTAGAGCGCTGCATCGGTGTCCGAGCCGCGCAAGGATTTGTGCAGGGCGCTGATGAGGTTGTAGTGGCCCTCCTGCGCCTTGTCGTAGAGGGGCGCGCGCCGCTGCACGGCACCCACCAGGCCTGCCCTGTCCAGCCGCTTGGTCCCCGCGGGAAGCTGGAGCAGCTCCTCGGCCAGGTTGAGGACGTAGCGGCCGTCGCCGTCCGCCATGGCGATCAGCGCCGCGCGCGCCTCGGGCTCGAGCGGCAGCGTGTGTCCTTCGACCTCCTCGGCCCGGCGCAGCAGGGTTTCGATGGCGGCCTCGTCGAGGCGGTGCAGCACCAGCACCTGGCAGCGCGACAGCAAGGCGCCGTTGAGCTCGAAGGACGGGTTCTCGGTGGTGGCGCCGATCAAGGTCACCGTCCCGTCCTCGACATACGGCAGGAAGCCGTCCTGCTGGGCGCGGTTGAAGCGG
>Ga0335069_10003795_pt1 | contig 22632 bp, 20 predicted proteins | sample Lox_Sample_11_FD_206714 | JGI IMG/M metagenome (GOLD analysis project Ga0335069, IMG submission 206714) | Soil microbial communities from Loxahatchee National Wildlife Refuge, Florida, United States - Lox_Sample_1.1 | ecosystem: Environmental > Terrestrial > Soil > Wetlands | place: USA... | reverse complement strand
GCCTTCGAGAGTGCAAAAGAAAGCACGAAGAAATAGCGTTGGGCCTCGAACACATGGTAGGTCTGACGGACCGCCTTCACGCGGCCACGGTATTTGAGGCCGCGCTGCAGTGTTCGGATGTTCATAGTACCCCCTCGTTCTTGTCAGCAGCTCGTTTGCTAACTTGAGCGGACTCTACTCCTCAGCGGTACGATTCGCGTTCCCTTCGGTCTGTCGACCTAAGACAGGTATCCGCGAATGCCGATAATCCCTAATTCTCTCTTAAAACGAACGTACCCACCGTCAGGTTCGGGAACATCAGCACGCACCCGGTGCCAATCCCGCAACCAACAAAGTGCAAGGCCGGATTGAGTTGCCCTGTGTCGCGCGATCGCGCGACGGTCCGTCGGCGTTCTGCAGCATCCGTCGGCGCCGTGTACGCCAGCGGCAGCTCCAGCCACTGCGACGACCGCTCCGCGGCCGGGAATTTCCCGCCCGCGAAGCTGACATCCGGAGTGCTAAACGAGTATGACCTTCGGGCAGTCGACCAGATCGCCATGCCCGCGGCCAGCACGCGCTTCGCGCCGGCATGCTCCGCGACCCAGCCGGCTGCAGGCATGAGCGGCACGTAAGCATAGTAAAAGGCGGAGCCGAGCAGCCCGTGCTGTGTTGCCGTCAGTCCGAGCTGGTCCTGGATGAGCGGAGCTGCAGTCGCGAGGTTACCCCGGTCGACGTAATTGAGAAAACGGCCAGCGTCACGAGGAGCATGGGCCGCTCGATGCTGAGGCGTCCCAGCACCGCGTTCCAATGGTCGAGTTTCCTCGGTGGCTTCACATCGACTCGAGTCGCCAGATGCCGTGCGGGTCGGGAATCACTAGTCTAAGCGCATGCGGAGCGCGAGGGTGGCTCCCTCAGCGTCACCCGCACCTTGGCATCAAGCGCGTTTCCCTGCGTGGAGCACCATCTGAGTGCATCGGAACAGAGCGATGGTTTTACCTGATTCGCGGTGGGTCACTGTGGCATCCCACACCTGCGTCGTCTTTCCCAGATGCGCTGCGGTGGCAACGCACTCGATCGTCCCCTCCGTCGCGGTGCCGACGTGGTTGGATTTCAGCTCAACCGTCGTGAAACCCGAAGCCCCCTTCGGCAGGTTCGCAACACAACCGTATCCCGCCGATGTATCCGCGAGCGCGATCACGCTTGCCGCGTGAAGGAATCCGTTCGGCGCCATCAGCGAAGGCTGTACGGGCAGCTCCGAACGGACTTCGGACGGAGTAACGCGTGTAATGACGATGCCAAGACGGCCGGGCAAATGATCGACGCCCATTCGGTTGAAGTGATCCGCTGTAAACATGAATAGCTGACCTCGTTGGGGATGATAATGACCGCGATCGGCACCGGTGACGTGGGCACTGGCGCTCTCAATCTTCATGGGAAACTCGGGGGAAGCAAAGTCAAACTCCCTTGAGCTTGACCACGACTTTGCCTTTGGCGCGGCCTGCTTCGACGTACGCCAAAGCTTCGTTGGTCGATTCGAATGGAAACACGCGATCGATCACGGGACGGATAGCCCCGGCCTCGATGAGGCGGGTGATTTCGAGCAGCTGATGTCCGTTGGCCCGCATGAAGAGGAACGAATACTTCAGGTCACGGCGGTTTGCCTTTTTCCTTACGCCGGCACTCAGCAGACGGATGATGAGGCGCACAAACCACGGTGCCCCGCTCTCCTTGCCGAATTCTGGATCAGGCGGACCGGAGATGGAGATGAGCTTCCCACCGCCCTTGAGCACGCGGAGGGATTTTGCGAGCGTCGTGCCGTCCTGACTGTTGAGGACCACGTCGTAATCGTGCAGTACATCCTCAAAATTCTGCGTCTTGTAATCGATCACGATGTCCGCGCCCAGACTTCTAACGAGCGCGACGTTGGTCGAGCTCGTCGTCGTGGCGACGGTTGCACCCAGATGCTTGGCCAGCTGGATGGCGAAAGTGCCTACGCCGCCGGAACCCGCCTGTATGAAGACCTTCTGCCCCTTCTTCAGGTTGGCCCTCTCGACCAGCGCCTGCCAAGCCGTCAAGGCGACAAGGGGAAAGGAAGCGGCCTCTTCCATCGTGAGACCCTTGGGTTTGATCGCCAGGGAAGCTTCCCTGACAGGGATGAATTCCGCGAACGCACCGATGCGAAAATCATCCGGCCGCGCGAAGACCTCATCCCCCAGCTTGAACTGCTGCACTCGCGAGCCCACCTTGACGACCACCCCCGCCACGTCGTGACCGAGGATTTGCGGAAGTCGATAGGGCAGTACTAGCTTGAACGCTCCGTCTCTAATTTTGCAATCTATCAGGTTGACACCAGCGGCATGCACCTCGATCAGGACTTCATCGTCGCGCAGCTGCGGAGGCGGCATGTCTGCCAACCGCAGTGCGCGCTTCTTGCCATATCGCTCGAGGACAAATGCTTTCATGATGATTTCGCCACCGGCACCGCGTCGAGTCGCAGATCTCTTCGAATTCCTGAATCCAGCAGGCCAGCAGGCGCGAACCGGCGCAACAGGCGCAGCCGGTTCGCCACTCTTCCGGCTGTGTAGCGAAGTCTCGGGCGTTCCGCCGTGGCGGCTTTCAGCACGACATCAGCCACGACGCTGGGCTGTTCTGCAGTTGCCATCACTTCCCTGACTCTCGCACTTACGGACGCGCGGACGTCGCGATATTCATCGAGCTTTGCATCGGGTTCCAGGAAGTTCGCATCGAACGGCGTCTTCGTGTAGGCGGGCTCGATGACCGAGACGCGAATTCCCCACGTGCGCAGTTCATGGTCAAGCGACTCCGAGTAGCCTTCGATCGCGTGCTTGGTCGCAGCGTAGAGTGCTCCGTACGGCATCGGCAGGAATCCCAGCACGGAGCCGATGTTGATGATGCGACCACCCCCCTGCTTGCGCATGTGCGGCACGGCGGCGCGCGTCATCCGGATGATCCCAAAGAAATTGGTATCGAAGATGGACCGGGCCTGCTCGATCGAACTCTCCTCCGCCGCAGCCGGCGCGACACCAAAGCCAGCATTGTTCACCAGCAGGTCGATTCGACCTTCCAGCCGTATCAACTCGGTCACGGCCGCATCGACCGAGTCATCCCTGGTGACGTCGAGGGGCAACATCGCGAAGGACCCCTCGCCCGTTTGGGCTCCGCGTCTGCTGGTGCCGTAGACCTTGTAGCCGGCCGCGGCCAGACGCTCCGCCGTCGCTTTGCCAATGCCGGACGAGGCGCCCGTAACGAGCGCGATAGATCCCTGGGTGTTCATGGGTATGCCTTGGAGTTGCTGAAGTGATATATGATGATCATCATATTCGTGCTTAATTTGAATCCGACACCTTTCCAGAAGGCGTCAGCCGTCGCTACGGGTGAGATGTTTCAGCGCTGCATTGCGCAGCGTGTCGGAAAGCTTGGGGTCGTCGACCGCGCGCGCCAGCACCAGTGCGCCGACCATCGTGGCCACGGTAACGAGCGCGTGTTCGTGTGCTCCCGGCTGACCCCAGTCAGGAGACTGACGGGCGACGACATCGATCATCTCCTTGATGCGGCGGGTAGCCGCTCGCCGTATCTGAGGGGCTTGACGCGGCATCTCCGAACCGAGGGCCGCAACCGGACAGCCCATTTCCACGCTCTTTACATGCTCCTTCGAGAGATAGGCACGCAGTAGCCGCTGCAACGCCTGCTCCGGCGGAGCGCTGGCGGCAATACTCGCCGACATAGCGACGGCCTCGGCACCAGCGCGGTCCGCTGCCTCTGCCAGCATTGCCTCGCGCGATGCGAAGTGGGCGTAGAAGCCGCCGTGCGTGAGACCCGCCTCCTTCATGATGTCGGCGACGCTGGTGCCAGCGTAACCACTGCGCCGGATGGCGCGTGCGGCGGCCTCGACGATACGTTCGTGCGTCGCTTCCTTGACTGTGGGGGTGGCTCGCTGCATATGATGACCATCATACGGAAATCCGTGCGCATGGCAAGGGGGACATCTTTCTGCCATGCCCTCAAGCGGGTGCCCGGTCAGATATCGAGCACCAGTTTCCGTGTCCTGGAACGTGAGCAGCAGGGCGTGAACTGATCGTTCCGGGCGCGCTCCTGGGCTGTAAGAAATCTGTCGCGGTGATCGGGCATCCCGCTGAGGACAGGCGTCAGGCAGGTTCCACAGACACCTTGTTCACAGGACACGGGAATGCAGATGCCGGCTGCCCGCATGGCCTGCGCAACCGTATGCTCCTTACCTACCAGGACAGTCTTGCGGGAACGTGCGAGTTCCACTTCGAAAGGCCGGTCCGACTCCAGATGCACTACGTCGGCGGTAAACATTTCCCAGTGAACGCGAGACTCGGGCCAGCCGAGGTGGGCAGCAGCCTCTTGTGCCGAATGGATAAATGACCGCGGACCGCAGACATAGACGTGAGCGTCCGTTTCGGCCGCGAAGACGGATACCATGTCAAGACGTTGACCTTGGTCCTGGCTGAAATGCAACCAGACTCTCGGTGAGAACGGCTCGCGAAGCAAGACGTCGACAAACGCCGCCCGATCCCTGGATTTCGCACAGTAGTACAGCGCGAAGTCCTGTCCACGTGCCGACAGCGCGTACGCCATGCTCAACAGCGGGGTGACTCCGATACCGCCGGCCATTAACACTATGCGCTTCGCATCCGAGACCAGGTTGAAATGGTTTCTCGGCAGAGAGACCTGAAGCTCCGTCCCTGCATGCACGCTCGCGTGAATGAGAGACGAACCGCCGCGCGAGGCAGTTTCCCTCAGAACCGCAATGCGATAATGCCGGCGCTCGCGGGGGTCGCTGCAGATCGAATATTGCCGGCTGATCCCGCCAGGCAGATAGACATCGAGGTGTGCGCCCGCCTGGAAGGGGGGCAAATCGGCGCCGGCCGGGTCAGTCAGCTCCAGACTGCAGACATCGGCTGCCTCCTGCACTCGTCCACTCACCCGCAATGTGAGCAACCCGCTTCGAGCACCGGTCACCGCAGGACGTCGTGCCAGCTGCACGCGCAGAGGAAGGCACTCCAGCGTGCGCAGGGTGTTGTTCAGGCGATACCGGGGCGAACCGGCGGGCTCGATGCGGTCCACACGTCTCAGCAGTGCCTGGATCATCACTTCTGCTTCCAGGCGCGCGAGCATCTGGCCAACACACTGGTGGATGCCCAGCCCGAACCCGACGTGTCCGGCTGACTGCCGCTCCACCGCGAACTGATCGGGATTTGCCCATTGCCGCGGATCCCGGTTCGCGGCGGCGAGAAACAACAGCACCTTGTGTCCTTCGGACAACGGGATGCCCCCGAGCTCAACCTCCCGCGTTGTGGTGCGGAAGAATGTCATGACGGGAGACGCGAACCGGATGGCCTCCTCGAACGCATTGCGCGTCAGCGCCGGCTTCTCCCGCAGCACCTTCCACTGGTCGGGAAAATCGGCAAATGCAGCGAGCGAGTGCGCAATCCCCTGGATGGTCGTGTCCAGGCCCGCCGTGAGCAGCGAACGCACCAGCATTGCCGCCTCTTCCTCGCTGATCACGCCGGCATCGGCTTCCCCGTAGATCTGTGCTCCAAACCCATGCGCATCCAGGGCAGAGCGGCGGCACTGCGCCACAATCCAATCGCTTACCTCGCCTGCGCGTTTCATGGCCTGCTCGAAGATCTCATTGCGCGGCCCAAAGGCGTTAAACGCCATGTCACCGTAGGGAAGCAGGTTTTCGCGTCCCTCTCGGATGACGCCCACGGCGTCTGGAAATACCCTCAGCGGGAACGCCTGGGATAGGGCCGTCACAGCATCAAACGCTCGCTCTCTCAGGACCACGTCCAGCAGCTGCTCGGCGTGCTGCTCCATCCGCTCGCGCAGGCTCTGGAGCGCCGGGCGCGAGAGGACCTTCGCGAGCACCGAACGTGTCCGGGTATGAAGCGGGGGGTCGGCTTCCAGGATGATGCTGGGCGGCCGCCACGGAGGTTCCTTGGCAAAGTCGCTGAGTCCCCCGCCCCGCCCTGAACAGAAGACGTCCCAGTTCTGGAGAGCCGAGGAGACCTCGGCGTGTCGCGCAACACCCCAGATCCGGTACTTGGACAGCCAGATGACCGGACCAGCGTCTCTGAGCACCGGATGAAACGCGTGCGGGGCGGCCAGGAACTCCCGGGAGAACGGATCGATGTCCAGGGCAGCCAGCGTCATGGATCGCCTGGCTGCTCCAGCTTCTGCGCCGGCGAGGTTCGCCCGAGCTGTCTTGCGAGCGCGCGCCGCGCCTCGACAGCCGACCGATCCGTGGCGATCATGATTTCCGGGTAATCGGTGCCTCGGGGATCGAGCTCCATCATCTGCTGAACGGCCGAGATCATCGCGTCGTCCTCAGCGAATCCCACCATGGTCAATGCCCGCACCTTCTCGATCTGAGCCTCCGACAGCGGCAAGTCGAACGCGAAGAACCAGAAATAGTGCATGCGCGAAGGATTGACCGGGGTCGTCGCGTGAAGCACGCGGAAGGAGGCCTTGTCGCGGGAGCCCGGCACGGGCTCGGGATCCGTGAAGTCCTGGCCGGCATGCTGCAGCGCCGGTGACAGGTAGCGACCCCAGTTCACCCTGGCAATCGGCCTGGTGCCGAAACCGGTCATTTCCGCGAATATCGGCGCCAGAGGTCGGGGCGGAAACGCCAGTGTGAATTCGACCTGGTTGTCCTCGACCTTCACATCGGGGGAACGGTCCCAATCGAGGATCTTGAATGTCGTGCGATGCACATATCCGAAGTGCGTAAGGTCCAGCACGTTTTCCTTCAGAAGCATGTAGTTGGCGGCGATATCCATATAACCCCGCGTGCCACGCCACTTCCCGTCGTGAAGCCAGGGAATATCGGGCGGCAAGGCGCTCTGCGCATGCTGCGGATCGCCGGTCCATATCCACACCAGGGGGTCTCGCTCCAGGATCGGATAGGACCTTACAAACGCCTTCGCCGGCGCAGCAGCCTGCGTGGGCACCTTGACGCAGCGCCCGGTCGGACCGTAGCGAAAGCCGTGGTAACCGCAGACGATGTTGTCCCCTTCAAGCCAGCCCTTGGAGAGGGGGGCCCATCGATGCGGGCATCGATCATCCAGCGCAACGATGCCTCCGTGCTCCTTGCGGTAAAGAACGACCGGATAATCGAGAATCCAGCGCTGCATCGGCATACGGGTCACTTCATCCGAAGTGGCCGCCACCCACCATTGGTCACGTGGATAGTTGTGTGTGATGGGACCACCGTAGGGCCCCGCCTTGTGTGTGTTCATGACCCGGACCTCGCACTCGAAACGTGGATCCGCTTCAGGCGGATTGCGGAATTCAGGCGGCACGCTGATCCGATTCGGGTACGTGAGCGCGCAGAGCGGGTTCGTCAAAGCGATGAAACGCTCCGTCCTTCATCACCACCGGGATGCGCTGCTTGTCCTGGAGAATCGCCACGTCTGCCGTCGGATCACCGGTGACCAGCAGAATGTCCGCCAACTTGCCGGGCGCAATGACCCCGACGTCCATATCCATGAGTTCCCCGCCGTAGCGTGTTGCCGCCACCAGCGCCTCGATGCGAGTGAATCCGAGCATATCCACGAACAGCTGCAGATCGCGCGCGTTGCGCCCGACCGGGTTGTACGGGAAGCCGTAGTCCCCGCCGGGCAGCACGCGGATGCCGCGCTTGCGCATCCTGGGATAGACCTGCGCCATCAGCTCGAGCCCCGACACGGCCCCCATGCGCTCGGCCTCCGCCCGACCGATTCCGAAGCCTCCCGCCTCGTGCACGCGCGCGTAGAGCAGGCCCGGTGCCGGGGCGACAAACACCTCGTGCTTGCGGGCCTCCAACATGTCAAGCGCCTCTTCGTCGGCGTAGGTGCAATGATAGATACAGCGGAAGCCTGCACGGCATGCGCGCTTTACGGCCTCCGCCGCCTGTGCGTGACAGGCGAGCCAGATTCCGGCTTCGCGCGCAGCGGCACCGATCGCCTGGGCCTCGTTCTCGGTGTACAGAAGCTGCTGGGCGCCACCGACGGCGAATCCCTCATCGCTCGACATGAGAAATTTGATGGTGTCGCACCCCAGTTCCTTCATCGCCTTCACGTAGGCGACGAGCCCCGGGATATCGCGGTCGTGCGTCTGATCATGCCCGGCCGGCACGCCCATGACGCCCTCTGCGCCCTTCTCCAGCGCCGAGGCGCGCAACCTCGGGCCCGGGAGGTATCCGGAGTTGATCATGTCGCGCAACACCGGCTCGAATCGTTCGCCCAGGGAGCCCGCGGAATAGGCACTGGTGAATCCGTGATCGAGGGTGATGCGAGCGTTTTGCGCCGTGACCAGAAGATGCTCTTCAATCGGCAATCTCATGGCGTTTATCACGCGTTCGACCGACGAGGGCCAGGTCAGATGGGCGTGCCCTTCAACCAACCCGGGCATCAGGATCGCACCCCGCCCATCGATCTTCCGGCAGTCCTCCACGCTCAGACTCGTTTCGGAAGAGCGCGCCACCTGTGATATCCGCGCGCCCTGAACCAGCACTTGCCCTTCAAAGGGTGGTGCACCGGAGCCGTCGAAGATCCTGACGTTGCTGAACAGGCAGGTCGTGGCACTCATGGAGTCCCCTTGCAGTGCGCCAGCGGCGCACTCAGCCGTCTCACCTAGTGGGTTCCGCCGGTATCCGCGACGAGGCCGGCTGCCAGGATTCCGGCAACCGCGCAGATCTCATCGTTATCGGAGGTGTCTCCGGAGACCCCCATCGCCCCAAGCAGCTCGCCTGCAGCGTTGCGAATCAGCACTCCTCCTGCGACGGGGATGATTCCTTGCGGGAATATGCTGTTGAGCGCCGCCAGGAATGCCGGCGCGGCCCGAGCGCGCCGCGCCAGCTCGCGTCCGCCCAGACCCAACCCCAGGCACCCGGCCGCCTTGGCCGTCGCAATCTGCGGTCTTGAAATGGATGCCTTTTCCATCCGCTTGAGCACCAGCGCGTGGCCGCCCGGATCGAGTACCACCACGCACAGGGGAGCGCACCTGCGCCGCGCACCTTCTTCCAGCGCGGCATCGGTGATTTTCGCGGCCTGTTCGAGTGTCAGTGGACTCATTGCAGACGGCTCCTGAGGTTGCCCGCAACTGCCGCGCGCTGCCGGGAGGCCCACGGGGCTCCCAGCCACCGCTGGCGAGAGCGCCGGACCGCAGCCATTGCTCGGTCCGCCCGGTCAGTGAACCTTGGGTGCCAGCGGCTCATCATCGATCTCCGCGAGTTGCTTGAGGATGTGACCCGGCGTGGCATCGCCGATGACCTTCTGCAGGAAGCGCGTGTGGTCGAACACCAGGTCACGCAGTGGCCGCAGCAACTTCGGTGTGTGATGGAAAATGCGCCCGTTGAAATAGGCCTGTTCGGTGACCTGGGCGGTGTGGGGCTTGCGTCGATCTTCGTATCGCTGCAGGGCCTGGCGCACGGCCGCGGTGTCAGAGACATCGCAGTCGCGCAGCTCGCGTGCCAGGAAGTAGCCGTCCTCGATGGCCATACCCGCGCCGTAGGCTGCGTACGGCGAGGTCGGATGAGCGGCATCGCCGACCAGAGTGATCCGGCCCCTGGACCACTGCTTCATGGGTGGGCGATCACGAATCTCCCACCTCTGCAGATGTTCGCGAGGGGTGTGCCGGATCAGCTCACGGAGCTTTTCCGTGAAACCCTGGCTGCGGCGCAGTGCGAACTCCAGGTAGTCCTCGTTCATCGGCCGATCCGGATCGCAGGCCTCGAGTACCCACCACTCGTATCCCGAGCGACCTTCATGGCGAATGGGGGTATAGCTTGCCTGCGTGGTTCTGTTGTGCGCGACGACGCCTTCAGTGGTTGCAGGCCCCTCTGTAAAGAGATAGCCCCCCACGAGGTGCAGACGCTGATGCCGGATGGGCTGCTCGCCCCACAATGCCGCCCGGACGAAGGAGTTGATGCCATCGGCACCGACCACCACGTCAGCAGTCACGACGCGTCCGCTGGCGAATTGGACACGTACTTCGTTGCCGAGATCCTGGATCCCGGTCGCTCGTTGATCGAGCTGCAGCATGCCTTGCGGCAGGGCATCCAGCATGCGTCTGTAAAGTCCCCAGCGCAGCAGTCCGATGAAACCGCCGCCGTACTCCCGTTCGACCTCCCTGGTGAGGCGTACGTCGGCGCGCAATCGACCATCGTTTCGCTGGAATTGCGTGTGACAGGGAGCTCCCAGATCCTGCGTATCGACGCCGAGGAGGCGCAATACCTTCTGCGGCGGCGGCCACAGGTTGAGTATGTTCCCGGCGGCCTTGACTTGCGGATAGCGCTCGAACAGCGTGGTCTGCAGACCCACCCGATGGCACGCCAACGCCGCGGCCATTCCGCCAGGGCCCGCGCCAATCACGACAACCCTGCCTGGAGAGCCGCTCGCCGCAGTCGATGGCGCAGATCTGCGCGGCAGGGACATCGGACTCAGACTCTCACGCCTAGAATCGCACGCCCAGGATCACACCATAGGTGCGCGGCGGCGCAACCGCGGCATTCGGCAATGCGGTTCCTGTCAGCGGTTGCAGGAAGGACGCCGTAATGACTTCGGTGTTCGACAGGTTGCGAACGTAACCGGTCAGCGACCAGCGCCCGTTCGGCGATTCGATTGCGAGGTAGGCATCGGTTATCCAGTACGACTTCTGCTCCTCAACGGGCAGGAAGTCCAGCCCGGTCAGGGTCCTGCTCTGGTAATGCGTATCGACGGTGCCGACCAGCTTGTAGCTGCCAAGGTGAACCGTCTGGCGCGCATTCAGGTTCATCGTCCACTCCGGCGACTGCGGAGGCGTCATCCCCGAGCAATTGAGCGCCGCGAGAGCCGGCGGCCCGGGCTGGATCGTGTAGGGGCAACCACTCGAGGGTGGAGTACCGAAGTACGGCGTCGTGTAGTCGTAATCGTCATAGCGCGAGTGCAGGTACTGCACATCGGCACCCAGCAAGGTATCCCTGCTCGCGAGCCACTGAAGATTCAGTTCTGCGCCACGAATCGTGGAGTGACCGACATTGAGGGTCGGGAATACCAGCGTGCCGTTGGTGTCGTAGGCGAGGTGCGAGATCTGCTGGTTCTTGTAGTCCCAGTCGAACACCTCGAGGTTCAGCTGCAGACGATTGTCGAAGAATCGATTCTTCGACCCGAGCGTGTACGCCGTGATCGTCTCGGGCTGATACACCGGGTACGTGGACGACAGCGAGAAACCGCCCGACTTGAATCCCGTCTCCACGGACGCGTAGAGCAGCGACTCGGCAGCGACATCGTATTCGAGCCCACCGCGCCAGGTGGCCCTGTCCCACGTCCTGCTCTGGTTCAGCGCGATAGCAGGGGCCGGAATGTCGATCTGCCCGGCCCCGCCGAAGCAGAACTGGGGACCGGCCGGGGGTGGGATGAAGACGCCGGGGCAAAGCGTATTCATCGTCAGATACGAACCCTCACCCTCCTTCTTCTCCCAGGTGTAGCGGACACCGCCAGTCGCGCGAAACGCGTCCGTGAAGGCCCACGTCAGCCGCCCGAAACCCGCCACGGTGCTGGTCGTGAGATCCGCGTGTTCGGTGCTGTAGTTGTATTCCTGATCGTATCCGGGGTTCGAATCGATACCCTCGTGCAGGTAGTAGGCACCGACCAGGTAGCGCAACTGCCGGTCAGTGTCTGATGCGAAACGTGCCTCCAGGGATGTCTGGTTATCCGTCTCGCTCTGGTCGATGCGGAAGCCGGCCTGCGTGCTCATGAAGTCGAGGCTGGAGTGGCGATACGCCGGAATGACGGTCAGCGTACCCGCTGGAGCAGTCCACGTGAGATCACCATAGACGCCGCCGTACTTATTGTCCTGGAAAACTCCGTTGGCGAGGAGCGGACATCCGGCGCCGGCATGATTCTGCTCGTACAGCTGGCAATGCGCGGTCGCTTGACTGTCAAGGGGAAGCGGCGAGAGTGTATTGCCGGCCGTGAATACGAGCGTACCAGCGTAGAGCGCGCCCGCCGCCGGTGACGCGTTGCCCAGCCAGGCATTGCCGCCAGCAAACTGGCTGGGCCCGGTCATGACCGAGGCCCCTGCACCAATGCCTCCCTGATGGGAGTAGTCGCCTCCGATGATGAGGCGCAGATCCTGTGAGAAATCGAAGCGCACCTTGAGGCGACCGGACTGGGTGTGGTCGTCATTCGTCCCATCCCGGAGATAGCCGTCGCGGCTGGCGACCTGAAAGGCACCACGCGCCGCGATCCAGTCGTTCACGGGAAGATTGACATTGCCCGTTGCACGAAAATTGGAGTAGTTGCCGCCTTCCACTTCTGCGCCGCCCGAGAGCACAAGGTCAGGATTCCGGGTCAGAACGTTGATGGCTCCGGCGGTCGCATTGCGGCCGTAGAGGGTTCCCTGCGGACCATTCAGGACCTCTACCCTGTCGACGTCATAGAAGACACCGGAAGTCGAGGACGGGCGCGCGACGTATACTCCGTCCACGTTGAAGGCAACTGCGGCATCTGAAAGTGCATTGCCGTTGAAGTTTCCCACGCCACGCAGGTAGAAGAGCGAGTAAGGACCGGCCGCGGGAACCACCTGCAGGGCTGGAACCAGCAAGGAGAGATCTTCCACCTGCGTGACGCCGGCGAGGGCCAGTTGATCCCCGCTGACCACGGAGAGGGGCACCGCGGCCCGCTGCAGGCTCTCCTCCCGGCGTTGCGCGGTAACAACAATCTCCTGGAGCTGCGAGTCGGAGCTGGCCGGTGCGGTGCCCGACACGTTTGCGGTCTGGGCGAAGGTGGCTGAAGCTGCCAATAAGCCGAAACCCGCCGAAACGGCGAGAAGAGCGTGACTCATTTTTCCCCCTCGGGTCAGTCGAATGCCGCTGGAGCCCGGCAGGAGGGATTAAAACAGCGCACTTGGCATCAGAATAATTTTTTGTTTTGATGCCTTTGCATTCACCGCTCTGATGGATCCGCCCCCATGCGCTTCAAGCGGCTCGACCTGAATCTGCTGGTCGCCCTGGACGTGCTTCTGGAAACCCGCAGCGTTTCACAGGCCGCCAGTCGGATGAACCTGAGCCAGCCTGCCATGAGCTCTGCGCTGGCCCGACTGCGGGAGTACTTCGGTGACGAGCTGCTCGTCGCCGATGGCAAGCGGCTCTATCCAACGCCCTACGCCGAGCTGCTGATGCCCCAGGTACGCGACTGCCTCGGTCGGCTCGATGCTCTGGTGTCGAGTCCGAGCGCATTCGACCCGAGCACTTCTCAGCGCCGATTCTCGATAATCTGCTCCGACTACATCGCCGCCTCGCTCCTGGTCCCTCTGTCTGCCCGCCTCGCCGCCGAAGCGCCGAACATCGTGCTGGACATCGTGGCGGTTACCGACGATAGCGCCGCGCAGCTCGACCGGGGCAAGGCTGACATCCTGGTCACGCTCGATGACTATGTGCACCCGGACCACCCTGCCGAACTGCTGTTCGAAGAGCATCAGGTCGTAGCCGGCTGGCGTGAGAATCCACTCTTCAGCCGGCCTTTGACCGAAGCAGATGTTCTCTCGTGCGGTCACGTCACTGTCGCGGTGGGAAGGTCTCGTACCAGTTCATTTGCCGACCGGGCGCTGGCCATCATGGGCAAGTCCCGCCGCATCGAGGTCACCACCGAAAGCTTCCTGGCCGTTCCCTGGCTCATCAGCGGAACTCAGCGGCTCGCCTTCATGCATGAACGGCTGGCGCGCGCCGTTACGAAGATCTTCCCCATCGCCTTTGCGCCGGTCCCGTTCGAGTTCCCGACCATGCGCGAACTGGCACAGCATCATCGGGCGCGCGACTCGGATACCGGCCTGCAGTGGCTGCGTCGGCAGCTCACCGAAGTCAGCGCGCTTCCATAAGGCTTGTCGATACGTTTCCATCCACATAATCGAATTTACAGATACGCAACACAGGATAGCCTTCCCACCGCAGGGTTGAGCTCGCTCAGACCCATCTGTCGAGGGGGAAGCGTTGAAATCCGCAAAGATACTCATAGTGGGCGGTGGCATCGGCGGCTTGACCGCGGCCATTGCCCTGCGACGTCAAGGCTTCGACGTCGAGATCCTCGAGAAAGACCCCTCCTGGAAGGTGTATGGGGTGGGAATCATCCAGCAGTCCAATGTCGTGCGCGCGATGGATGCGCTGGGGCTGCTGGATCATTACCTCAGCGCCGCATTCGGATTTGATTTCGTCGAGGTGTATCTGCCCGATGGAACGCGGGTCGCTCGAATTCCATCCCCCAAGCTGATCGAGGGGCGACCCGCCAATCTGGGCATCGCGCGGCCCGCACTACATAAGGTCCTGGGTGACCGTGCCATGGCCGTCGGTGCACGTGTACGCCTTGGCGCGACCGCGCGGCAGATCCGGGATGACGGGACGTCCGTGGACGTACGGTTCAGCGACGGCACGCAAGGCACATACGACTTGGTTATCGGTGCCGACGGGGTGCACTCAGAGACCCGGCGCATGGTTTCGCCCTCAGCGCCTGCACCGGAATTCACCGGACAATCAGTGTGGCGCTACAACTTCCCGCGCCCACCTGAGCTCGATTGCTTGCGCGCCTACGAAGGCCCGATGGGCGTCGGGCTCGTGCCGCTCTCCGAGTCCCTCATGTACATGTTCGTCACCACACCCGAGCCGGGCAATCCGCGCTACGAACGCGCCGGTCTCGCAGCCACCATGCGCGCCAAGCTGAGCTCCGCGCCGCCGGAGATTGCCGCACTCGTACCGCAGATAACCGATGATGCGGCCGTAGTCTACAAACCGCAGGAATGCATATTCCTCGAAGGCGACTGGCATCGCGGGCGCATCGTCCTGGTCGGTGATGCGGTCCACGCGACCACGCCGCATCTGGGCCAGGGCGCCGGAATGGCCATCGAAGATGGCATCGTGCTGGCCGAAGAGCTGGCACGGCACGACACTCCAGAACAGGCATTTCGCGCCTATCACGCACGGCGCTTCGAACGCTGCCAATTCACGGTCCGCCTCTCGCGTTCGATCTGCGACAGCCAGCTGGGCAAGCGCGAGCGCGTCGACCAGGCCAAGGCAACGATGGACATGTTCAAGGTCATGGCGCAGCCGATCTGATGAGTGCCGGCTGCGCACGGGTCACGCTACGTCGTCATCTTTCGTTCAATTGCAGGGTTCTCCAATGAGTCGCGTCAATGAAATCCGCTATATCGGCTACGCCGTGCCGGACCTCGATGCTGAGCGAGCGTTCTATCGTGATGTGTGGGGGCTCACCGAGGTGGCCGAACAGGATGGAATGATCTATTTCGCGGCACCGGGGCACGACGAGCGCTTTGTCGTGCGCTTGCGCCAGGACCCCGTCAAGCGGGTAGAGGTTGTGGCCCTGTCCGCCGCCACACGAGCCGACGTTGACGCTCTGCATGTAGCTGTTGGCAAATCAGGTGCCAGGATCATCCGTGCACCCGAGGAACTGCGGCAGCCGGGCGCAGGCTATGGATTCCGGTTCTTCAGCCCGGATGGCCTGCCGTTTGAGATCTCCTCCGATGTAGCCCGCGGCCCATCGCGCCCGCTGCACCGTTACGAGGGTGTCCCGGAGCGCATCAGCCACATCGTCATGCATTCCCCGAACCACCGTGCGCTGGCGCAGTTTTTCATCGACGTCCTCGGCTTTCGCGTGAGCGATTGGATCGGTGAGATGATGGTTTTCCTGCGCTGCAACGAGTGGCACCACCGCCTGGCCATTTTGCCGGGGCCGCCGTGCCTGAACCATGTTGCCTACGACATGCTGGGCGTGGACGATGTCATGCGGGGGGCTGGCCGGCTGAAGAGTGCGGGTGTGGATGTTAGGTGGGGTCCCGGGCGCCACACGGCCGGCGACAACGTGTTCTGCTACTTCGTCACCCCGAGTGGTTTCGCCGTGGAGTACACCGCAGGCCTCGAGCGCGTGGACGAAGCGACCTGGAAGTCCCAGGTGTACCCGGCGTCTGCGCAAATCATGGATCAGTGGGGAGTCGGCGTGGGGGGCCCTCAGACCATGCCGCATCCTCATCCGGACGCTGGCCTGTTCAAAGCGCCCCTGGCGTGATCCATGGCCCTCTTTCAGTATTTCCCGAACAACTACGTCTGGAATCTTTCGGTCGCCATTGCCCTGGAGAGCGGCGCCCGGATCGGTGAGATCGAGGACATGTGTGCCCCGCTGCGCGCGGCGGCAGCGCGCGGTGAGGATGCCGGAACCGGCGAGTTCCTCAGGCAATGGATTCAGTGCGCGCAGAACCTGGCAGGGCTCGCTGAGGAAGACCTCGCGCTGGGGCGCGCCTATTCGGCTGCGGCCAAACTGGATCGCGCCAGCCTGTACTTTCAGGTTGCCGAACGAATGCAGGATCGCGGGGCTCCCGCGCGAGCCGAGACCTATGCAAAGGCTCTTGGCAGCTTCCAGCGCTCCATCGATGCCGGGGGCCGCAACTTTCGCCGCGTTGAGATTCCGTACGAAAACGGCGCCATTGCCGGGTACTTCACGGCTGCCGAGGCCCGAGGTCGCCCTGCACCGACCGTTGTTTACGTCAACGGACTGGATTCGACCAAGGAAATGCTTGCCTGGTCCGGGCTGCCCCTCGCCCTGGCCCGCCGCGGCATCTCAACGCTTTCAATTGATCAGCCGGGCACAGGTGAAGCCTTGCGGCTCCACAAACTGCCTGCCGTTTACGACACGGAACGCTGGGCATCGGTGGTCGTCGACTGGCTCGAGAAGCAGCCTGAAGTGGACGCACGCCGTCTTGGGATGGGAGGCATCTCGCTCGGGGGCTACTACGCCCCGCGCGCCGTGGCCAACGAGCCTCGCTTCGCCTGCGGATTCGTCTGGGGGGCAAACCATAACTGGGGGGAGGTCCAGGAAGCGCGCAGACGTAACGAGGGCGAGCGCCCCGTGCCCCATTACTGGAACCACGTGAGCTGGGTGTGGGGTGCATCCAGCCTGGAAGAATTCATGGGTCTGTGCCCGAAGATCCATCTCAATGGACAGATGGAAAAGATCCGGGTCCCGTTCCTGATCACGCACGGCGAGAAGGATCGACAGATCCCCGTGAAGTATGCGCACCAAAGCTACGACCAGCTGGTCAACAGCCCCAGGCGCGAGTTGAAGATCTTCACCGCGCGTGAGGGGGGCGTGGAGCACGTGGGCGCCGACAACATGGCATTTGGACGTGACTTCATTGCCGATTGGGTGGCCGAAGTTCTCGGCGGTCACAATCACAACTGACTGTCCAGGCAGGCGCACATGACCAGATCGTTTCGACGCATCGTCACCGGACACGATTCACAGGGTCGTTCGGTCATCCTCGAAGAGCGGCCGCCACCGCGTCACAAGCGCATCGGCGGTGAGACGGGACCTTACTTCCACGAAGTCTGGAACACTCGCGACACCCCGGCACCGATCGACCACGCGTCCGGTGAGCCTCCCGAGCAAGGCATCGAGCTTGCACCGCCCAAGCGCGGGACGCGCATCCGTGTGCTTGACATCCCACCGGAGGATGAGCGGGTGAAGTCGATCACCACGGAGCAGGCGCGCGCTCATTTTTCTGAAGTCAAGGCGGCCAGCGCCTCATCCCATTCCGGCGCGGGATCCCGGCACGCCTACATGCACAGGACCGAGACGATTGACTATGGGATCGTCCTCGAGGGCGAACTGGTTCTCATCATGGACGTGGGCGAGACGATCGTGCGCGCAGGGGACATTGTGATCCAGCGCGGCACGAATCATGGCTGGGCGAATCGCTCGGACAAACCCTGCCGTATTGCCTTCATTCTCATTGACGGAAAGTTCAGCGACGAACTCGCTGGGCAATTAACGCGTTGACACTCCTGCCCCGAGCACCCCGGTAGCCTTTCCGTGAAGCTTGCCTCCCTCGACAATGGCACGCGCGATGGTCGGCTGCTTCTTGTGTCACGCGACCTGAAGCGAGCGGTTCTGGCTCCTGCGCCAGATATAACGCTGATCAGTGTCATCGAGTCCTGGGATGGTGCGGCATCACGTTTGCTGCCCATCTATGAGTCTCTGTGCGCCGATAACGCCGCAGGACTCGCTTCTGAGGTCCTGGACTTTCCACGCTTGCAACTCGCGGCTCCTCTACCGCGCGCTCCTCAGTGGCTGGATGCATCCGCGTTCCACAGTCACGGAGACCTGATGGAGCGGGCGTTCAAGATTCCTCCGTTCCCCGAAAGAAAGCTGATTCCTCTGATGTATCAGGGAGCCTCCGACGATTTCCTAGGCCCTTTTGACGATATGCCGATGCCAAGTGAGTCCGACGGCATCGATTTTGAGGCAGAGATCGCCGTCATGGTCGATCGAGTCCCCATGGGGACCGGCGCAGATAGGGCGCTTGCACACGTAAGGCTACTGCTTCTGGTGAATGACGCCAGTTTGCGGGCCTTCACCGCACGTGAAGTCCGGTCGGGCTTTGGCTTCCTCCAGGCGAAGCCATCCACCAGCTTCGCTCCCGTGGCCGTCACGCCCGACGAACTGGGCGACTGCTGGCAGCAGGGCCGCGTCGGGTTGCCGGTGAACGTCTACTGGAATGAGCGGCCCTTCGGGCATCCGCACGCCGGTGCCATGGGCTTCGGCTTTCACGAGCTCATCGCGCATGCGGCACGTACCCGAAATCTCTCTGCCGGTACGATCATCGGCTCCGGGACGATTTCCAATGACGAACATCGCATCGTGGGCTCGGCTTGCATCGCCGAACGACGTGCAATCGAGATGATCGAGCATGGCGAGTTCGCGACTCCATACATGAAATTCGGAGACTCGGTCCGGATAGAGGTCCTCGACGCAGACGGCGCTTCGGTATTTGGCGCCATCGATCAGCGCATGGTGCCGGCCAGATGAAGAACAAAAGCCTTCGGGGCATGTCCCGGATAAAAAGGTGGATCGCGGTACCGCCCTGGAGTGCCAATCGATCGTCTACAAAGACGAGCGGGGCTACCTGGGTCAACAGACGGGCGGTGTCGAGGTAGATGCGATTCATCGCTTGATCACAAGCAGTCCTTCGGACGACCGGGATACCCAGGGGCGAGCGCTACCCAGAGGCAGTTCAGCCGGATCTAGCTTTGCCACCCAGGGCAACGCGAATTCCTTGCCCAGCTGTAAACAGAGCCGAACCGTCTTGATGCTGGTGCATGTGCGCAGTAGTTCCTGCAGCACTTCGGATCGAAGTGTGTGGGCACTCTGCGTGAGTTCACGTGCCTCCTGCAGCGACTGCCGTACCCCAACATCGCTCAGCACTTCGAGTAGCGCCCTCTCCGGCTCTGAAACGAGTGGTGCATCGGTCTGCTTCTCGAAGAGACCGGCATGTCGAAGTTTGTTGGGCTCCTCCCTGAAGAGCCGCTTTCGGTGATAGTCGCCAGCAAACCTCTTCGTGAACCACTCGGGGAGTTTCGCGGCCTTCCACCCGTAGAGGTGGGTCACCGGCCTCTGGGAGACGTACTGGCGTACGCCGTACCAATCGAGGGCTGTCTTTCCTCCCACATGCAGCCCTTGGATCTTTCGTTCGAGGAACTTTAGACAGGGATGCAGCGAGAGAGATTCGCTGGGTCGGCTGTAGACGCCGTGAGCAAGTCGAACCAGCCAGCCCGCTTTGGCATAATGAACCGCCAGGTCCGCGGATATGCCTCGTTTGGTTAGGTCTTCGGAGTTTACTGGAGAGCCCGGTGCCCACTGGCTCACGAGGCCATTTAATTTGTTTGTCGATATCGTAGCCATACTACGATTTATGGCGCTTTTCTAAATAGGAGCCAACTTATAAAAGTCTCCAAAATCGTAGTCTAGCTACGATCCACAACGGTTTGACGACGGCGCCCTTACCGTCGCTCCGTACCCAGATCGGCCGGACGTCGCAGGCAGCGACAGCGAGGGGAATCAGGGGAGTCAGACCACGGCGTCGATCGCTCAGCGCGATGAAACATGACTACAGGAGAAGCCCGACTCAACGACATGAACAACGCAACGCAAGGTGCGGCGCCGATCGGCGCCACACCTTGTGAAATGGTACGGCCTAAGCCGCCTTACCTGCAGCGAGAGCCTGGACGTCCGAAGTTCTAAGCGCCTTGCCGCCGATTGCCCAATCTCCGCTCTCGAACTCGTTGATGCGAACCCAGGTCACCGGGCGCATGTTTTCTCCCTCCACCTCGACCATTGCTTGCGTGACTTTCGCGATGAGGTCCTTCTTCTGCGAAGGCGTGAAAACGTCCTTGATTACGTCAATCGTAACGAGTGGCATGGTTATGGTCCTCTGGTAGTTCGGCCCGTAGGATCCGGGACCGTAGGCGAAGGGTGGCACGGGGCACTCCGGCAAAGCTTGCAGGCTGCCTGCAGAAAACGTGGTGATTTGGTGAGCGATGGCTTTAGGATTAATCTGCCGGACGTGATCTACGAGTTTGGCCCGTTCGAGCTCGATCTGGGCACGGTGGAATTGCGTGCCAACGGGGACGTGCGCGACCTCGAGCCACAGGTATTCGCGCTTCTGGCGCTCCTGGTCGAGAATCATGACCGACTCGTTTCTAAGGACGAGTTGGTCGAGAAGGTTTGGCACGGCCGAGTTATCTCCGACGCCGCGATAGCAAGCCGAGTCAAGTCTGCGCGTCAGGCACTCGGTGACGATGGAGTGTCACAGCGCTTCATCAAGACGATTCACCGCCAGGGTTTCCGGTTCGTCGCAGACGTCAGGGTCGTGCGAGCCCCTGGAGCACGCCCACTCACGACTGGCGGTGGCGATGAATCCTCCGGATCCGTTGCCGCCATGGTCCGGCAACTCGACCGGATGTCCCGACCTTCCATTGCGGTACTGCCGTTTCAAACGGTTGGCGACCCCGGGCGTTACACTGCACTCGCACACGCACTGCCCGCTGAGCTGATCGCGGAGCTTTCGCGCCTGCGTTGGCTATTCGTGACAGCTCGCGGCTCATCGTTTCGCTTGCGCCCTCCGACCTTCGGCTTTGGCGACATCGGGCGGCTGTTGGACGCGCGATACTGTTTATGGGGCACCGTCGAGGTCTCCAGCAAGCGACTCTTTGTCACCGTGGATCTGGTCGACACCCACGACGATGGCGTCGTATGGGCCGACCGATTCTCGGGCAGGATCGAAGACGTACACTCGATGCGCGATGAGATCAGGACGCGGGTGCTGGCTGCTCTTGAGATCCAGATTCCGATGCACGAAGCCGCCATGGCACGCCTCAGCGTGCCTGACGATCTCAATGCCTGGTCGACCTATCATCTGGGCCTGCAACACATCTATCGCTTCAATCGAGTCGACAATGCGGCCGCCGCGCACCTTTTTCAGCGGGCCATCGAGCTCGAGCCGCGTTTCGCGCGCGCCCACGCGGGGCTTTCGTTCGTGCACTTCCAGACTGCATTCATGGGGTACACGGCAGATGTTGCCGGCCAGGTGCAGCTGGCGCGTCGCTTCGCAGAACGTGGTCTTGAGCTCGATCCACTCGATCCGTTCGTGAATTTCACGATGGGCCGCAGCTACTGGCTCGAAGGAGATCTCGACAGTGCTCTCAGCTGGCTCGAGCGCTCGACCAGCATCAGTCCAAACTATGCCCAGGGGATTTATGCCCGCGCCTGGACCGAGGCGCTCTCCGGACGTGCTTCCGAAGGACGGTCACACGTGGACCTTGCCATGCGCCTGAGCCCGATCGATCCTCTATTTTACGCGATGATATCCACGCGGGCGTTTACACACATGGTCATCGGCGAAGATGCCGAAGCGGCTCAGTGGGCGGAGCGCGGTGCCCGGTCGCCCGGGGCCCATGTTCTGATCTCGATGATTGCGGCCGTGGCCCATTCATTGAACGGCGATGCCGCCCGTGGCGACTATTGGGCTGCCATCGTACGTGAGCGCAATCCTCAAATAAGTCGATCAGACTTCATGCGAGCGTTCCCCTTGAAGCCAGATGCGGCGCGAGCCCGCGTGTCGCAGGCGCTGGCACGGCTCGGATTTTGAAGGGAGCCTGCCCTTACCCCTTCTCCCCCACCGGTAACTGCGCGGAATCAAAGCGCACCCCCACACGAGTGATCCGGGCAATACCCCCCGCCGGGGATTCTTCGCCAGGTACTGCTGGGGACAGTCTCCCCCCGAGGGTGGATTTCCAAGGGAAAACCCGCTGTCACATCAGCGCTCGTCCTCCACCGGTCCACTTCCTCCAGACGTTGACGGCAATGCGTCGGGAGACTCGCTTCCGGGCGCTGCACGCGCGATTCAGGTTGCGCCCTTTCCATCCAATCTTTGGCGCAACGTGGTTAACACCCCATGCGCGGCCTTGATGTCCTTTACAGCAAGTCCCTGAACCAAACCATTCACCCAGGGACCCTGCAACCGCATGGCGGCATCAAAAGTCTGCTTGCCCTTCTCGGTCAGTACGACAAGTTGAGCGCGCCGGTGATGCGGATTTGCTTGAAAGCTGACGAGTCCTGCCTCGTTCAGGTCGTTGATGATTCTCTGCACATTTTGGCGATTGGCGCCCATGTCGCGCGCCAGCCACGCGACCGGCTGCGGGCGATCAGCGTAAGCGATGGCGCCGAGCACTTGCCAGCGGGCACTCGTCAACCCGAGTCCCTGGACCAATCGATCCCCCGCAGTGAGCAGTACATTGTTCAGCCTGAA
>Ga0335069_10003793_pt1 | contig 22639 bp, 18 predicted proteins | sample Lox_Sample_11_FD_206714 | JGI IMG/M metagenome (GOLD analysis project Ga0335069, IMG submission 206714) | Soil microbial communities from Loxahatchee National Wildlife Refuge, Florida, United States - Lox_Sample_1.1 | ecosystem: Environmental > Terrestrial > Soil > Wetlands | place: USA... | reverse complement strand
CCGCGCCAGGGTGTCGTCATCGCCACCGTAAACCCATACGTCGTTGGTCACAGGCGGACACATGCCGCCACCGCCGCCACCGCCATGACAGCCACTGCAGGCGTAACTCAGGAAGAGTTTGCCACCCTCGGCGGCGATGTCCTCCTGAGTGTCCTTGTACGGGTTGGCCAGCTTGCCCTTGGGCGTATTGTTGATCAGGTCCACGGGCGTGGTCTTCGTGTAGTCCACGGCCGGAGCGTCCCCACCCGCCCGCACTTCGGTGATGCCGATCGCCAGGGCCAGTGTCAGCCCGCCTAGAATCGCAATTCGTCTCAGCACGGTAACTCCACCTTGTCAGGTACGTTTCCTGTTGACTGTCGTCCCGTCCACTGCGTCGGGCACCGCGGTACCCTTGCGGACGTACTGGCTGCTCAGCCGGATTTGCTCGCGCCCCGCTGTGCGGCCTCCTGCAGAACCCTCACGACCGCATCGCTGTTGTTGGATTGCGCGATACTCAGCGCGGTGCGCCCGTCCTCGCTACGGGCATCCGGGTCCGCGCCCGCCTTCAGCAGCAGCCCCACCGTTGACGGGTGGTTGCTCGCGGCGGCGATCATCAAAGCCGTCACGCCTCCGGGATTGCGCGCATTCACCTGCGCGCCATGCTCGAGGAGCCAGCTCGCCAGTTCGTTGGATCCGGCGATCGCGGTCAGCATGAGCGGAGTGTAGCCACCGTTCGCCACCGGTGCATTCACATCCGCGCCGCCAGCCACCAGCGCCTGCGCCGATTTGATCTTGGCATTCTGCGCGGCGATGGCCAGCGCGGTGAGATTGTCGCCGTTCGTGGGTTCAAGCCTGGCCCCATGCTTGAGCAGCATTTCGACCATCTGCGCGTCGTCATTCCAGGCCGCATACATCAGCGGCGTCCAGCCGGTGCGGTCGACGAGATTCACGTCAGCCTTGCGGTTCGCCAAGTACGTGGCCAGCTCCGCGAAACGGAACCGGATCGAATTGATGAGGGGCGTATAGCCTTCGCCGTCCTGGGAGTTGACGTGCGCGCCGTGCGCCAGCAGGTAGTGCACGCGGTCGGGATCGTTCGCCACCACCGCGTTGGCCAGCTCGGCATCGGGATCGGCGCCCTGTGCCAGCCACTTCTTCAGCTGCGCCATCTTCGTGGCGCGCTCGCGGGCGATATCGGCCTGCGAGGATTCTTCCTGCGGCAGGGGTTTGTACGGTCCGTGCGCCGGCAGGTCCCCCGAGACGGTGCAGGTGTCGCACTGCACGAGAGGCACGCCGTAATCGGTCAGGATCTGCCGGATCTGATCCTTGCTCTGCTCGAGGGCGGTCTCGATCAGTGACCTGAGCTCCGGCCGTCCGCGCGGCACCGCCAGCGCCATGTCGAATTCCAGCGGAATCTGATCCTCCATGCGGTTGATGGGCAGCAGGGTGAGCGGTGCCTTCTGCATCTTCTGGTAGTAGCCGGCCATGGGTCCCCAAGCCGCGGCCACGTCCAGTTTGCCGTCGATCACCTGCTGGACCTGGTAGGAGGGCTGGTTCTCGGCAACCTCATCGGCGTTGTGACTGAGATAGTGGATCACCGTGTTGGCGACCACCTTGTGTTCGGCGAGCGCCATGCGGGCCGCTGACACCTGGAACACGCCGATCCGCAGCTTCTTCAGCGCCGGGTCGTCCAGGCTCCTGATGTCGATGCCCTTGTCGTTGCGATAGGCGAGTACGAACGTCGAGCGGTAGAGCGGCTTCAACACCACCGCGCCTTCCGTGTCGGTGGCCATGTCCATCCACAGATCGCAGTTGCCCTCGGAAAGCGTCGTGCGCATCAGGCCGCGCTCGATGGACGGCCGCCAGTAGTAGTGAATACTGACCCCGGCCGCCTTGCCGATCACTTCGGCGATCTTGTTCTCGAAGCCCGCACCGTTCTGGTCCGACAGCGGCATGTTGCCGGGATCGGCGCACACCGTGAGCGAGCCAGGGCTCGCCGCGAACACGCCGCCACCGAGCGCCACGCACGTGGCGGCGAAGGTGGCACTGCGGACCAGGCGTTTCATCCCCTCATGCATGGCTGTTCTCCGCGCCGGCAGCATCACTGCCGTCCAGCGTGCTCAACGCAGGTAGCAAGTGTCAATCCCGGCGCGGCAATTAAGTCAAGCGCGCGGTGCCCAAAGAAAAGCCCGGTGGCTTGCGCCACCGGGCCGTTTCTTCACTTCCGATCTTCAGCGGGTCACTCGACCCTGAACGTGTAGAGCGTTCCGCCCTGCGGAATGTGGTTCAGGCCGGCCGCCTTGGTCATGGCGGTCGCGCCGATGGCTCCGAACTTGTCGTTCAGATCCAGGCCCGCGGTGACCGGCAGGCCGATCCAGCCGCCGATACCCGACCACACCGAGATGTACTGCTTGCCCTTCACGGAGTAGCTGATCGGGTTGCCGATGATGCCGGACCCGAGCTTGCGGGACCACAGCACCTTGCCGGTCGCCCGGTCCACGGCACGGAAGTCACCACCCAGGCTGCCGTAGAAGGCCAGCCCGCCAGCCGTCACCAGCGCGCCACCCCAGTTCGGATACTGGTCGGGCACTTCCCACTCGGTCTTGCCGGTGACCACGTTGAACTTCTTGAACTTGCCGGTCACGCCGGGCTTCTCGGGATACATGTACACGTTGGCGAACACGTACACCGTGCCCTGCTGGGTGTGCGAACGCTGCTGCGGCTCCAGTTCCATGCACCAGTTGTTGGTCGGAACGTAGAAGTTCGCCGCATCGGTCGGATCCACCGCCACCGGCTGCTGGTCCTTGCCGCCCATCGCCGACGGACAGGCCTGCGTGTTCACGCCGACCTTCAGGGGCGAGTGCTCGGCGACCTTCACCGGGCGACCGGTCTTCATGTCGACCTTCTCCGCCCAGTTCACCGTCACGTACTTGTTGGCGCGCAGCAGCGTGCCATCGGTACGGTCGAGAACATACGCGAAGCCGTTGCGGTCGAAGTGCACCAGCGACTTGTGCATCTTGCCGTCTACGTTCAGGTCAACCAGCACGACCTCGTTGATGCCGTCATAGTCCCACTGGTCGAATGGAGTCATCTGGTAGACCCAGGAGGCCTCGCCCGTATCCACGTTGCGGGCGAAGATGCTCATCGACCACTTGTTGTCGAACTTGCCGCTGTTGCAGTTCTCCTGCGTGAGCGGTTCGGCGCAACGGAACTGTGGCGCCCACAGGCCCGGGTTGCCGGTGGCGTAGTAGATCATGTGCAGGTCGGGGTCGTAGGCATACCAGCCCCACGCCGCGCCACCGCCACGCTTCCACTCGTCGCCCGGATAGGTGCTGATGCCCAGATCCTTGCCGGCCTTGCCGTACTCGGGATGCGCCTTGTTGGTGTTGGCCGTCAGACACACGTCCTTGTCGCTGCCGGTCGAATGGCATTCCCAGACCTTCTTGCCATCGGCCAGCGAGTAGGCGGTCACACGGCCGCGGGCCGCGAACTCGTCGCCGCCGAAGCCGATGAACACCTTGTCATTCGCGATGATCGGCGCCGGCGTGATGGTCTCGCCGTGCTCCGGCCACGCATGCTTGACTACCCACTTCTCCTTGCCGGTGCTCGCGTCCAGCGCGATCACATAGCCGTCGAGGGTGCCGAACACGAGCGTGCCGCTCGCGTACGACAGACCACGGTTGACGGTGTCGCAACAGGCGCGCGGCACTGCCGACTCATCGCGACCGCTGCTCTTGGTGTAGCTCCACACCTGCGCGGGATGGTCCGGATCGCTCAGATCCAGCGCCTGCACGATGTTCGGCCAGCCGCTCTCCAGAAACATCATCGGCTTGCCGCCCACGTCGCTGATGACCAGGGGCTGTCCCTCATGGCCGCGCAGCGTGCCGCTGGACTGCGCCCAGATCATCTGCAGGTTCCTGACGTTGCCGGTGTTGATGTCCTTGAGCGCGCTGTAGCGGTTCTGGTTCAGATCACCCGCCGGTGCGCCCCACTGATTCGGATCCTTGAAGCGTTGGAATTGCTCCGCGTCGGATCCGGCTATCGACGTGCTGCTGGTCGCGATGAGCGCCGCAGCAGCGGCGAACCCTCCGACCTTCACAAGTAAGGAACGGTACTCGTATCTCATATCTCCTCCAGCTTATGGTTCTCGAGCAATACGACCGCCCCCCTGCTCGCCACCTATTGCGAGTCATCAGCAGGCCAGGCTGCCCGTGGCATGACATGCTGGCGGACGCATGTCTGGCACGCTCTATTTTCGGCGCATATCAATACACCCGCCCTGCACGGACCGCAACCGCAAAAATGGCAGGAATACGGCGGTGTAACGCCGCGGCGCGGAATTGATGCGCAGGCGAACGCAGAGTGTGTCAGGAATGGGATGACGGCCTGTCGCGGCGCCAGATGCAGCCTCTCCCCGCTGCATGGAGGTTTGCCGGAAGCCGCACGTTGGTCATCGATTCAAGCTGGTGTTGATGTGCCATTCCGGTACACACTGCTCCATCGTCGGTGCATGGTGATACAGTCCTCTGGTGTGCAGCGCGCTCACTCGAGCCGTTCGCCTCGGCTCGAAGCCCTTGTGTCCGGGGAGCGATGCGCGACCAAGGTCAGTCGTACGCGAAACCGCGGTGATGGGCGGTCACCCGTCAGAACCACGAAGCGCCAGCTTGGCCGTGGTTCATCCTGAAGGAGACGCGTCGGCAGGCGGGCCTCAGTGGTCCAGCACCACGCCCCACGGCGAGCGGCCCGTGGCAACTCTGCCCACCACCTTGAGATCAGCGGTATCGACGATGGTCACGTCGTTCGATGAACCATTCGCAGTGTAGAGCCGCCGGCCATCCTTTGACAGGGCGATGCCCCACGGGCGATGCCCCACGGGGATTTCCTGAACCAACTTACGATCCGGGACCGACACGACGGCCACTGTGCCGCCGCGGCCGGTGCTGACGTACAGACGGCCGCGCGCCGCGTCGATCACGACACCCATGGGTTTTGCCTCGGGCCGAAGTTGCAACAACCTCGTGGCGGGTGCATCGGTAGTGATGGAAATCTGCGAAAGACTCGAATCGAGTTCGCCGGTGATGTACGCAGTCCTGCTGTCGGTGGAGAAGGCAGCATCGCGCGGCCGCTTGCCCACCGCGATGGTTCGCACGACTTTCAACGAACTCGCATCGATGATCGAAACGGCATTGCTCGCCTCGCTCGTGATCAGGATGAAATGGCCATCCGGCGTGACGCGCGCGCCCTCGGGCTCGTTCCCCACGGGAATCTTCGTAATCACCTTGCCGGCTGCGATATCCACCACCGACACGCCGGCCGAATCCTCATTGGAAATGAAGAGACGCCGCCCGTCCGGGCTGATGTCGAACTGTTCCGGGTCGGAGCCTGACTGCAGTACCTTCTGCAACTTCAGCGTCGCGGTGTCGATGACGCCGATGCCGTCGGCCGCCAGATCATGCTTGCGCTGCGCGCACTCCTTCTCCGGTACCGTCGGTCCGCACTTCGGCAATCCGCTGACCGCGACATAGAGGTGCTTGCCGTCCGGGCTGAGCTTCAGTCCGCGCGGCCGCTTGCCGACATCAACCGTCGCAACCACCTTCGCACCGGCTGTATCGATCACCGTAATCGAGTCGTCGTCCTCGTTGGACACATAGGCTCGCTCGGCGGACGCGATCAGCGGCACCGCCAGCAGCGCGAGGCCCAGGGCCAGGCACGCGGGGCGCCGGGTAGCTCCAGAGGCGAACCTGAATGATGTATCGGACATGAAGACTCCTCTGCTCGGCTCGGCCGTAACGATGAACGGATCGGACGCCTACTATAAAGGTCCCGCGTCCTGGACAGCGCGGCGCGGCATTCGGCTGCCGGACCCGGTGCCCGTCATGTCGGCCCCGATTCCCCTGGCGATTCCATCCACAGGGAACTGTATCTCGACCACCAGTGAATCCGTTCCCGCGCCCTGCTTGAGTAACATGCGGGCATGCAGGACTTCAAAGACAAAGTGGCGTTCATCACCGGTGGCGCCAGCGGAGTGGGTTTCGGCCAGGCTAAAGTGCTGTCCGAGGAAGGCGCCAGGGTAGTGATCGCGGACATCCGCCAGGACCACCTCGACACGGCATTGGCCTGGTTCCGGTCACGCAACGCCCCGACCCATGGCATCCGCCTCGACATCACGGATCGCGCCGCATTCGCGCGCGCCGCGGACGCGGCGGAACGCGTGTTCGGACCCGTGCAGCTGCTGTTCAACACCGCCGGCGTCTCGGTGTTCGGCCCGCTCGAGCACTCCACGTACGAAGACTATGACTGGATGATGGGAGTCAACTTCGGAGGCGTGGTCAACGGCATCCAGACGTTCGTGCCGCGCATGATCGCGCACGGCCAGGGCGGCCACATCGTCAACACCGCGTCGCTGGGCGCCTTCACATCAAGTGCCCCCGCCGGGATCTACTGTGCTTCCAAGTTCGCGGTCCGTGGACTCTCGGAAGCGCTGCGGCAGGCCCTGGAGAAATACAACATCGGCGTTTCGGTGCTGTGCCCGGCCAACGTCAACACCAACATTGCCGAAGCGGTGTACACGCGCCCGGCGCATCTGCAGAAATCCGGTTACGTGTTCGATGAGGAAGTGCTCACCTCCCTGCGCACGATCTATGCCGCCGGCATGGATCCCGTCGAGCTGGCGCGCCACGTGGTCACGGCCATCAGGAAGAACCAGCTTCACATCATTCCCTACCCGGAAGCGCGCGCCGCCCTGAAAGCGCATTTCGACGCGGTCCTGGCCGTTTTGCCGCCCGAGGATTCAGATCCCGCGGGTGTCGCGAAGCGTCAGGCGGCGATGGCCCGCTTCATCCAGGAGCGGGCGGCGCGGGAATCGCACCAAGACGGCAGTTGAGGGCTCGATGCGATCGGCTTAGATCCGTCCGCCGCCGTCGAGATCGATGCAGCGTCCGGTGAAGAAGTCGTTGCCAACGATGAAGGCGGCGGCATCCGCAATCTCCTCCGGCTCACCAAGTCGTCGCAATGGAACGGGGGCGACGAGTTTCTCCAGCATCTCGGGTCGCATGGACGCGAGAATGTCCGTGCGCGTGCCACCGGGCGCGATGGTGCCCGTGCGGATCCCGTAGCGTGCCAGCTCCTTGGCCCACACCACGGTCAGCGCCTTCACGCCTGCCTTGGCGGCGCTGTAGTTGGACTGACCCGCGTTGCCATGCGCGGAAATGCTCGAGATATTGACGATGACGCCGCCATTGCCGAAACGGATCATGTGCTCGGCAGCTTCGCGGCCGCAGAGAAACACGCCGGTCAGATTCACATCCATGACGGCGCGCCACTGCTCGATGCTCATCTTGCCCACGATCTGCCCATCCTTGACCTTCACGAGGAGAGCGTCGCGGAGAATGCCAGCGTTGTTGATCAGGACATCGAGTCGGCCAAAATCGTGCGCAACCTGTTCCAGGGTACGGATCACCTGGTCTTCGCAGGCGACGTCCATTCGGTAAGCACGCGCGGTGACCCCCAGACCCTCGAGCGCCTTCCGGACCGATTCCAGGTCGGCGTCGCTCAGGTCCAGAAGCGCGAGCTGGGCACCCTCTCCGGCGAAGCGCAGCGCCACCGCTCGCCCTATCCCCCGGCCGGCACCCGTGACCACGACCGTACGGCCCCTCACTTGCATACCCGTCTCCAGGCCCCCATTGGCTGGGAGAGTATCGCTGCAACCCGGTCAGGGTTCACCCTGGGGCTGTTGCGTACTGGCTGATTCGCAACAGGGGCAAATGTGACGGGACCCTGATCTGCGGGATTCCGGGGTCCAGGCCCTCCTTGCCCACTTGACCCAAGTCGCCACAGGACCGCCCGGGACGTGATACGTTACGGCCGCGTCCGCAGCCGCCACAGGTACCAGGTACCCCGATGTCCAATAAGAGCCCTGCAGCCCCGTCACCCGCCACCCAAGAGCGGGCCCCCAGAATCTGGGCCACCACACTGATGTTCGCCCTCACCTTCCTCGCAGCCGTAACGCTCGTGCCCTGGTATGGATTGACCCACGGCTACAGCACCGGCGCATGGGTGCTCTTCGTGGTGTTCCTGTACGCGAACGGCATGTCGATCACCGGCGGCTACCACCGCCTGTGGGCGCATCGCACCTACGAGGCGCACTGGAGCCTTAGACTCATTTATCTGGTCTTCGGCACGATGGCGCTGCAGAACAGCGTGTTCGTCTGGGCCAGCGGCCACCGCACCCATCATCTGAATGTGGATGACGAGGAACGCGACCCCTATTCGATCCGCCGCGGCTTCTGGTTCGCGCACATGGGCTGGATGGTGCGCGAGTACGAAAGCGGCAAGCCGGATTTCACCAACATCCCGGATCTGCGCCGCGACCGCATGCTGGCCTTCCAGCACCGCTTCTACATTCCGCTCGCGCTGACCGTGAATTTCGGCCTGCCGCTGCTGGCGGGCTGGCTGATCGGCGATGTGTGGGGCACGTTCATCCTGGCCGGCATCCTGCGCCTGGTGGTCAGCCACCACGTCACCTTCTTCATCAATTCGCTCGCGCACATGTGGGGCAGCCGGCCGTACACGGACGAGAACACGGCGCGCGACAATCCAATCCTCGCGTTCTTCACCTATGGCGAGGGCTACCACAACTTCCACCACATCTTCGCGCATGATTACCGCAACGGCGTGCGCTGGTGGCAGTGGGATCCGACCAAATGGCTGATCGGCGGGCTGCAGTGGGTGGGCGTGACCCGCCGCCTCAGGCGTACGCCCGCCTTCCAGGTGCAGCGTGCGCTGCTGGCCATGCAGTTCACGCGCGCGCAGGAAAAGCTCCGGCGCGCACAGGAAAGACTGTGCGCCGATGCGGCTCCCCATTCGCAGATCGAGCACCTGCGCCAGCGCATTGCGCAGGAATACGAGAATTTCCTCGCCGCCATCTCCGACTGGGCGCGCGTCAAGGAACAGTGGCTGGAAGAGAAGAAGCGCGCGGTGGTCGAGCACTGGGAGCACGCGAACTTCCAGCAGCGCCTGAAGGAAATCGAGAGTCGCCTGCGCCTGCAGCGCCGCCGCATGCGGCTGCTCAGCGCCCAGCTCGCCTGATCCGTCCCGGGGCCGCCGCGGCGGCCCCTGTCGCGCCACCTGCGCGACTCATTCGCTCCCGTCCGGCTGCCTCGCCGCGCGCTTGGCACACCTCGCCCGCTCGTGCACCATTCGCGCCATGGGACGCATATTCGAAGTCAGAAAACACACGATGTTCGCGCGGTGGAACCGCATGGCGAAGCAGTTCGCGCGGATCGCCAAGGACATCACCATAGCGGTCAAATCGGGCGGTCCCGATCCGGGTTCCAATCCGGCCTTGCGGCGCGTGATCCAGAATGCGCGCGCGGTGAACATGCCGAAGGACAAGATCGAGGCGGCGATCAAGCGCGCCTCGGGTCGCGATGCGACCAACTACCAGCAGGTGCTCTACGAGGGGTACGCGCCCCACGGCGTGGCGTTGCTGGTTGAGACTGCCACGGACAATCCGACACGCACCGTGGCGGGTGTGCGCAACATCATCACCAAGGGTGGCGGCAACCTCGCCACCAACGGTAGCGTCAGTTTTCTGTTCAAGAAGACGGGCGTGTTCCGGCTCGATCCGGCCGGTATCGACCAGGACGATCTCGAGCTGTATCTCATCGACCATGGCCTGGAGGAAATGGGCGAGAGCACCGGCGAGAAGGGCGAGCCGCAGCTCGTGATCCGCTGCGCTTTCGGCGATTTCGGCAAGCTCCAGGAAGCCCTCGAAGCGCGTGGCCTGACTCCGCTGTCAGCCGAGCACGAGTACATCTGCACCGTGCCGACCGAACTGCCTGAAGAGCAGGCGACCGAAGTGCTCACGGTGATCGACAAGCTGGAGCAGGATGACGACGTCCAGAAAGTGTTTCACACCCTCGCCTGACCCCCGCGCCAACCGCTATGCTTGCCGTGTGGACACCTACTGCCTGCTGCCCGCACGACTCGCAGATGCCCGCCGGCTCGCGACGATGTCGGAAGAAATGGTTGAAGCCGGCCTGCGCCCGGCATGGACCGCTTCGCGCATCAGCTGGCACATCCGCAGCCCGGACAGCGTGGTGCTCGTGGCCCGCAGCCGCGGCGCGATAGCGGGATTTGCCATCATGCGCTACGGCGAGGAATCGGCTCACCTGAACCTGCTGGCAGTGGAACCGGCTCAGCGTCGCCAGGGGGTGGCGCGCCGGATCATGACCTGGCTCGAGGAGACCGCCCTCACCGCCGGCACTTTCGTGATCGGCCTGGAACTGCGCGCCACCAACACCGAGGCGTTCCACTTCTACGCCGCCCTGGGATATCGCGAGCTGGGACGCGTCTGCGGTTACTACCAGGGAGTCGAGCACGCCATCCGCATGTCGCGCGACCTGCGACCTCAGTCGGGCATCGCCGTCAGCTGACCGGCGAGCACATCCTCGAATCCGAATTCGCGCAGGTCCCGGATCCGCTGCGGATACAGGATGCCGTCCAGGTGGTCGACCTCGTGTTGCACCACCCGAGCGTGAAATCCTTCCACGGTGCGGTCGATGGGCGCGCCGTACCGGTCCACCCCCCGATAGCGCAATTGCCGGAAACGCGGCACCAGGCCCCGCATCCCGGGTACGGACAGACATCCCTCCCAGCCATCCTCCTCCTCGTGACCGATTGGCGTGAGTTCGGGATTGATGAGCACGGTGTAGGGAACGGGGGTGACATGCGGGTAGCGCGGATTCTCCTGCACCTCGAAGATCACTACGCGCAGGCTCACGCCGATCTGCGGAGCCGCGATGCCCGCGCCATGCAGCGAGCGCATGGTGTCATCCATGTCGGCGAGCAGCTCATCCAGCCCCTCATCGAAACGGCTCACCGGATCTGCGACCTGCCGCAGCAGCGGGTGCCCCATCTTCAATACCGGTCGGATGGCCATGCGCCATGCTAACCCATCAGAACGTCACCGGGCGGGCGAGGAAGGTGCTGGTGCCGAACAGCATTTCGAACCCGATCCCCAGGCCCAGGCTCGCGGGACGGTGCTGATAGGTGTAATCCTTCGGCCAGTCGATGCTCCCGCGGATCTCCATGATCAGCCACTGTCGCAGGATGGCCCTGCGGAAGGCGACCTTCGCGCCGTAGTCATGCAGAGGCACGGGCGCCTGAACCTGCCCGTCGACACCGATCTCCACAGCGACTGCGCGCCGGTTCGTCAGTTCGTGCAACAGCATCACCGAGGAGTAGCCCCGCACGCCCTCGGACTGCTGCGAGCGCGTGGCGGACGCGGTGTAACGCGCCAGCCAGTGCACGTCGTAGATGCGTTCGAGATCCAGGCGAGTGGTCTCGCCGAATCCCTCGCTGTGCTGCCAGAACAAGGTCTGGCGGATACTGAACAGCCCTGTCTCCGATACACCGCGCTGGTAGACATAACCGCCCTTGATGTACGGATCGGTCGGCAGCGCCAGGCGGATGCCGACGCCCGCATCGAAACGGCCGCCCTGCTGCGGCTTGGCCGCCTCGTGATAGCCGATGCCCAGAAGCGTCTGGTCCTCGGTTGGTGGGCCGTATGTGCGCGGGAATGCCCCCGACGGCTCATCCCGCTCGGTGATGAATTCGTTCGGATCGAACCTTCCGATGAACGCGTGCAGCCTGTCGTTGATCTGCGGGAGCGGAATGTTCATGTTGAATCGCAACTTCGCGCGCAGTCCGTCGTACTGCGTGTACAGCAGGGAAGGCGTAATGCTGCCGTAGATCTTCTCGTAGACCGCGTCGTCGGCGACGGAACCGAACCATTGATCCACGTGTTCGGCCGAGTGCCACATCGAGTCGTAGAGCGCCTGGTGCGTGCGGTCCAGCCAGTGCTGCGGTACCTCCTGCCCGGCCTGGGTACCCGGTACGTTCTGGGCTGGAGCAGCCTGGGCGGGAGCAGCCTGCGCCGGAGCACTTTGCGCTGGAGCAGCCTGCGCTGGAGGAGCCTGCGCCGGAGCAGTTTGCGCCGGGTCCGCACCCGCGGCGGCCGGCTGACCGGCCGGATTCGTGCCGGTCTGGCTTGTCGGCGCCTGGTCTGCGCCCCCGGCGCCGGCTCCTGGCGGTCCCGGTTCAGGCTGCGCGAGCGCGGTGCCGATCGCGCGAATCAGCAGCAGCGCCACAAGCGTTGATCGCATCACTCGCACAGCGTATCCGAGTGGGGCTGTCCGCGATGTGCGCCCGCGCGCAAACCACTGCGCAGGGTGCTCGGGCAGCACGAACCGCCAGACTGGCTTCAGCGCCCGGCGGCCTTCGTCCGGTGCGCCAGCAGCCGATCGAGCTGATTGGCGAACTGCTGTCGCTCGCGCTGACTCAATGCGGGCGGACCGCCGGTGTTGACGCCACTGCCGCGCAGCTCGTCCAGGAAATTGCGCACCGACAGGCGCTCGCGCACGTTCTCGCTCGTGTAAAGCTCGCCGCGCGGATTCAGAGCCACGCCGCCCTTGTCGATGGCCGCGGCGGCCAGCGGCACATCGGCCGTGATCACCAGGTCGCCCGTGCTCATCAGCTCCACGATGCGTTTGTCAGCCGCATCGAGTCCGGGCGGCACCAGCTCGAAACGTGCGTGCCCGCCCGGCGGCAGACGCACGGGTTTGTTGGCCACGAGTGTCAGTGCGACGCCGGTGCGCTCCGCCGCGCGGAACAGGATTTCCCGGATCACGACCGGGCAGGCGTCCGCGTCCACCCAGATCTGCATGAAGTCTCTACCCCGCGAGCAAGCCGAGCCCGGGGGACATTACCGCACTTGCGTGAGCGGAAGATCAGTCGCGATTGGGCCCCAGCCAGCGGAACACGTAGCCCGCCGCCACGGCACCGGCCAGCGGCGCAACCCAGAACAGCCACAGCTCGCTCAGCGCCCAGCCGCCCACCAGCAGCGCGGGACCGGTGCTGCGCGCCGGATTCACCGAGGTATTGGTGACCGGGATGCTGATCAGGTGGATGAGCGTGAGCGCCAGTCCGATCGCGATCGGCGCGAAGCCGGTGGGCGCGTTGCGGTGGGTCGAGCCGAGAATGACGGTCAGGAAGAAGAACGTCATGACGAATTCGGTGAGCGCCGCCGCGCCCAGACCGTAGCCCCCGGGCGAGTGCTCACCGAAGCCGTTGGAGGCGAGTCCGCCTGCCAGAGGATCGCTGCCATTTCCGGATGCGATGGCCACGAGAATCCAGGCCGCGGCAATGGCGCCGATCACCTGCGCGACGATGTAGGGCACGACATCCGCGGCGGGGACCCGGCCACCGGCCCACAGTCCCACCGTGACCGCCGGGTTGAAATGGCCTCCGGAGATATGCCCCACCGCGAAGGCCATCGTCAGGACCGTCAGTCCGAAGGCGAGCGAGACACCTACCAGGCCGATACCGACCTGGGGAAACTTCGCGGCGAGCACCGCGCTGCCGCAGCCGCCGAGAACCAGCCAGAACGTGCCGAGAAACTCCGCACCGAGACGCCGGGACAGATTCATGAAGACCCCCTGTTATCGTGGCGCGCCGTATCGAGCCGCCGCTGACGGCGTCACCCGTTGTTTGTTGTCGTGCCCGGTTGTCACGCGCGCCACGCCGTGGCCATGTCGCCTCGTGCAGCCTTCAATGCTCGGAGTTTCTGACCACCGCAAAGCGGCGCGTGAGCCGCTCGATCGAGCGACGCGCAGCGGCCTTCGCGATGTGCTTGCACCAGGGCGGTTCCTTGTGGGCCGTCCAGCGCCGGAATTTCTCGCAGTCGCAGATCCACTGGATGCGATCGTCCTCGGTCAGGACCACCTGCACCGTGCGCGCAGGAAATTCATACACCCCAAGGACCGCCTGCGGCGGCTTGGGCTGGGGTCGCCTGCGGAATCTCATCGCCATTGGGGGCAGCATAATCCTGCCCGGCTGTGGATTGCCTGTGGATTACTTGTGGGTATCGGGTTGCGGCCCCGGCGTGATGGCCAGGAGCAGGCGGGTGGGCCGGCCGACCACCACGAAAACGTCCTCGTCGGCCCGCTTCTCCCGGGCTACCCAGACATACCCGGGCTCCCCGGCCCGGATGTCGTACCGCAGGGGGCGACCGGAGGCCACGGTCGCGCCGCTGATCCGCGCCGGGCGATCGAAGAACAGCAGCAGCAGGGGCTGCCCGGTCGCTGCATCCAGCCACTCGGCGCGCCCCACCTGCTCGATGCCATCCGCCTGCACGGCCAGCGGCGCCAGCCGCGCGAAGCGCGCCTCGGCAGGCCGCACCTGCAGGTACGGCAGGGAGAATTCCGCCGGTTCCAGCGATTTCAGCAGCGCCGCATGGCTGATGTTCAGATCGAGCGTGAAACGGCGCCCGGCATCCAGGGCCGGCTGCAGGAAATCGCCGGTCGTGGGCGCACCGTACAGATCCCCGCTGATGTACGGAAATTGCAGGCGCAACGCGCCCGGCGCAGCTACCGGTGTCCGCAGGTCTGCCGCGAGGTACACGACCTGTGCATGGAGGACCCAGTCGGGGTGACTCTCCATCCGGGGACCGCACGCCGCCAGTGCCAGCAGCAGCGCGGCCATCCAGCCGATGCGCTCAGGAGGAGACGATCCTGGCCTTGATGGCTTCGTACTCGGCATCGGTGATCAGCTTCGCCTCGAGCATCTGCCGCGCCTCCTGCAGGCGCTGCACGGGATCCGCGGCTCCCGCCGCGCTCCCCAACATCGAGGTGGGGCTGGAGCTGACCTGGATCCCACCCGAGCGCGCGCGCAGCTCCTCGAGTTCGCGCACGCGGCGCTTCTCGCGCCAGGCCTGGTCCTGCGCCTGGCAGATGCGATACACCGCCTGGCCCTGCTCCTTGCGCAGGCCGGTGAAATCCAGCCGTCGGCCACCGGAACTCCCCTGCGAAGCCAGATCCGCGGCCCGCCCGGCGCGGATGGACAGATTGGCGCCGAATATCCCGACATGCAGCGTGACTTCCTCCAGGTCCTGCCAGCGGATATCGGTGACGTCGTATCCGCCGAGCAGGTGCCGGGTGAGCATGATCAGACGGCCGCTGGTGGCCGCGATCAGGACCCGCCGGTGAGTCAGCGCGAACACCCGCCGCTGCACGGCCCACGCCTCCAGGGTCTCTGCGGGGATGAGCACCGAGCGCAGGTGCTCGAGCGGCCGGCTCAGACCGGGTTCGGCCGGCTCCACGGGCGCGGCAGTCATGGACTCACCTCGGGTTCGTTCTTAGTGGTTCACGGGTTCGTCGGGTCGCGTGGCCACGGCCTGGCGCAACTCACGCAGCTTGGCCTTGATGATAGCCGCATTCGCCGGCCCCATCCGGATCAACAGCTTCTGTCCGGCCGAACGCGCTTCGAGCTTCGGATCGGCATACTCGAAGAACACCCGCGGCTGCCGCAGGGCGATCGGACCCTGCACATCCGGAGCCTGCAACAGGTCATCGATGACCTCGATGAGGCGGTCATTGAAGTACTGGCCCGGATAGCCGAGATTCTCGTAGGCCTGCTGGAACAGCGGATACAGCTGGAAATACACCGTGGACAGCGCCTTCGCGTCGGTGGCCTGCACGATCCTGATGAACGGCGCATAGCGCTCGTAGTTGCCCGCGCCCAGCACGACCGAGTCACTCTGCGCAACGGTCACCGTCGTGCCCGGTGTCGGCTTCACGGGCCGCAACTCCACGGCAACCTTCTTGCGTGGCAGGTTGTCCACGGTGGCCACGATGTGCCGCACGATGTGTTCCGGCACGAGCAACTGCTCGACCGCTTTCGAGCCGAACAGTCCCGACAGCGCGCTGCGCACATCGGGATCGCTGGCGTTGAGTTCAGGCAGCGGTTTCGACTCGCCACCCGGATTCGCGGGCACCGGGTTGTGCACGGCCGGTTCGGTGGCCTCCTGCGGGGCCACCGCCTTGGGCGGTTCGGCTGGCTTGGGCGCGGCCGGCGGCTGCGCGTAGTACTTGTAGTAGTAGATCGCGCCCAGGATGCCCAGCACGACGATCACGGCCGAGCCGATGATCACCTTCTTCCGGAATGCATCCTCGACGTCCGATTCCATATTCCACATCGCGGTACCCGCTGCGCTGCCCGTCCCCGCCTTACTGTACTCCCGCCGGCGAGCGCGCGGCGAGATCCCGCCCGTGGCGCACCTGTCGAGATCCCGCCTGCGGCGCGCCGAACCGGTAGAATCGCGCGATGACCGAACGCATCGTCGAAAAGCTGTTGTTCGCCTGCCGCTGGCTGCTGGCGCCCATGTATCTGGGCCTGTCGCTGGCGCTGCTCGCCCTGGGCGTGAAGTTCTTCCAGGAGGCCGCACACTCGCTCGTGCATGTCGTATCGCTGGCGGAGACCGACCTCGTGCTCACCGTCCTGTCGCTCATCGACATCGTGCTGGTGGGCAGCCTGATCGTGATGGTCATGCTCTCGGGTTACGAGAACTTCGTGTCGAAGATCGAGGCAGGTCCCGCGGGTGAATCGCCCGCGTGGCTGGGCAAGCTCGACTCGGGCACCTTGAAGCTCAAGGTCGCAGCCTCGATCGTCGCCATCTCCTCCATCCATCTGCTGCGCATCTTCATGAATGCCGCGGACACGCCCAACGAGAAGATCCTCTGGTACGTGGTGCTGCACCTGACTTTCGTGGTCTCCGCCGTGCTGCTGGGGGTGCTCGACCGGCTCGTCTTTTCCTCCCATCGGGACTCCTGAGCGGCCCCGCCAGCGCGCGCGCCGCGCCCGGTACGAACCCGCAACCCCCGGCCGGCGAGCCCGCCCGCAACCCTGCGGCTTTGCGGCCTCACCTGCCACGCGGGCGCGCTGCCGCAAGCGTGGCGGGCCGGCATTGTGTCTCGCGTCTCACAACCCGCGCCACGAGTTTGACGAAATGCGCCGCCAGGGGTTATCCGTAGGCGGGCGTGTTGGGTATGTTCGTGGAGTGAGCTGGCGTGAAACTCAGGGTCCTGCATCTGGAAGATAATCCCGACGACGTCGCGCTGGTGCGCCAGTCGCTGGCCCGGGACGGAATCGGCTGCGACGTGCAGGCCGTCAGCACGGGCGCCGATTACCTGGCCGCCCTGCAGCGGGCCGAATACGACCTGATCCTCTCGGACAGCGGCGTCCCCGGATTCGACGGCCAGAGCGCCATGGCGGCGGCCTACGAGCGCTTTCCGGGCGTGCCGTTCATCGTGGTGTCCGGCAATCCGCCGCGCCTGCCCGAGCTCGGGCCGCAGCCGGCCGGCAGCGTCTGCAAGACCGAGCTGGCGGCCCTCGCCCCCGAAGTGCGCCGCGTGCTGCGCAATTCCAACATCCCGGCCGAGGAGCCCCTCAAGACCGCCGGCAACGATGGCATGCGCCAGCTCGTCTCGATCGTGCAACGACTGTCATTGGCGCGCAATCTGCAGGCTGTCATGGACATCGTGCGCCGGGCGGCCCGCAACCTCGTCAACGCCGATGGCGCCACCTTCGTGCTGCGCGACGGCGACATGTGTTATTACGCCGAAGAGGATGCAATCGGTCCTCTGTGGAAGGGCAAGCGCTTCCCGTTGACGACCTGCATCAGTGGCTGGTCGATGTTGAACCGCCAGGCCGCCGTCATCCCTGACATCTACCAGGACGCGCGCATACCTCACGATGCATACCGCCCGACGTTCGTGAAGTCCCTGGTGATGACACCGATCCGCACGCTCGCGCCGGTAGGCGCGATCGGCGTGTACTGGGCCGACAACCATCAGGCTACCGCCGGCGAAGTCGACCTGCTGCAGGCCCTCGCCGACAGCACCTCGGTGGCAATCGAATCGGTGGATCTGCTGGCCAACCTCGAGGAGCGCGTCAGCGAGCGCACCCAGGAACTGTTCCGCCGCTCGGCGGAGCTCGAGGTGTTGAATCGCGAGCTCGAGGCCTTCTGCTATTCCGTGGCGCACGACCTGCGCTCGCCGCTGATCACCATCGACGGCTTCACCCAGGTGCTGGCCGAGAACTGCGCCGCGCAGCTCGATGCCGACGGCCGCGGTCATCTGGGGCGGATCTCGGGGGCCGTGCAGCGCATGCACCGGCTCATCAACGATCTGCTGGAGCTGTCCAAGGTGGTTTGCGTGCCGATGCATCACACGGCGGTGGATCTATCCGACCTGGCGCAGGAAATCATGCGGGAGCTGCGCGACACGGCGCCCGACCGCAAGGCCCAGATCGAGATCGAGTCCGACCTGATCGGCGAAGGTGATGCCGGCCTGTTGCGCATCGTGCTGGTCAACCTGCTCTCCAACGCATGGAAGTTCACTTCGAAGACCGCGGCGGCGCGCATCGAATTCGGCCGGCGGCCGAATCACGCGGGCGGCCCTGCCTTCTTCGTGCGTGACAATGGCGCGGGCTTCGATCCACGCCAGGCCGCGAACCTCTTCAGCCCGTTCCGGCGCCTGCACCCGGAGTCACAGTTTCCGGGCACCGGCATCGGACTGGCGACCGTGCAGCGGATCATCCACCGCCACGGTGGTGAGATCTCCGCCGAAGCGGCCGTCGATCGTGGCGCCTGCTTCTCGTTCACGCTGCCCACCACCGGATTCTGAAGACCCCGGCGCGCGCACGGGACGCGCGCGGACCCCTTCGGGTTGCACGCGGCCTAAAGCACGCTCTGAGCGTGCGGTCGCGGCGCTCCGGCCCCATACAGTAGCGAAGCGGCGCCACTGCTGTACGCTTGTGCGGGCTGACCTCCGCCCCCAACCTGTGGTTCAATCACTGCATTCCCCATCCGCGCCGCCTCAGGACACATCCCGTGAGTCTGACGTCGTTCCATCCCGCCGTCGCCCGCTGGTTCGAACGAACCTTCGACACGCCGACGGCTCCGCAGTTGCAGGCGTGGCCCGCCATCCAGGCGCACCAACATGTCCTGATCGCCGCGCCCACCGGTTCGGGCAAGACGCTCGCCGCGTTCCTCGCGGTCATCGACCAACTCGTGCGTGAGGGCCTGGAAGGCACTCTCACTGACGAAACCCGCATCGTGTATGTGTCGCCGCTCAAGGCGCTGTCCAACGATATCCGGCGCAACCTGGAGGCGCCGCTCGCCGGCATCCGCGAGGAACTGCGCGCCATGGGTCTGCCGGATGTCGAGATCACGACGTTCGTGCGCACCGGCGATACGCCGCAGAGCGAACGCAACAGCATGCGCAAGCGGCCGCCGCATATCGTGGTCACCACGCCCGAATCGCTTTACATCCTGCTGGGCTCGGAGTCCGGCCGCCGCATGTTGGGTACGACGAGAGCGGTGATCGTCGATGAGATCCACGCCATGGTCGGCAACAAGCGCGGCGTGCATGCCGCGGTGTCACTCGAGCGACTCGAGTCGCTGACAGGGCGGCGACTGACGCGCATCGGCCTGTCCGCGACCCAGAAACCGATCGAGGCTGTCGCACTCTTTCTGGTCGGTGCACGCCAGGTCGACGCGCAGGGCCGGGCGGAGTGCACGATCATCGATAGCGGACATGTGCGCGCGCGGGATCTGGCGATTGAAGTACCGCCCTCGCCGCTCGAGGCCGTGATGTCCGGCGATGTCTGGACGGAAGTCTACGACCGGCTCGCCGAGCTGATCGGCGAGCACCGCACGACCCTCGTGTTCGTCAACACCCGGCGGCATGCGGAGCGTCTGGCCCGACATCTGTCCGAGCGCATCGGCAAGGAGCGCATCACCGCCCACCACGGCAGCATGGCCAAGGAGTTGCGCCTGGATGCGGAAACCCGGCTCAAGCGCGGCGAGCTCAAGGCCCTGGTGGCCACCGCCTCGCTCGAGTTGGGCATCGACATCGGCGAGGTGGACCTGGTCTGCCAGCTTGGATCGCCGCGCTCCATTGCCACGCTGCTGCAGCGGGTGGGCCGCTCGGGGCACTCGGTTGGCGGTACCCCCAAGGGGCGATTGTTTCCCCTGTCGCGCGACGACCTGGTCGAGTGCGCGGCACTGCTCGACTCGGTCCGCCGCGGCGAACTCGACCGGGTGGTCATGCCCGCCAAGCCGCTCGACGTGCTGGCACAGCAGATCGTCGCGGACGTGGCGGCGCGCGACTGGAATGCGTCAGGGCTTTTCGATCTGCTGCGCGGCGCGTGGCCTTACCGGGATCTGACCCGGGAGGAATTCGACGAAATCGTCCGCATGCTCGCGGAAGGCTACAGCACGCGACGCGGTCGACATGGCGCGCTGATCTACTACGACGCCGTCAATCAGACGTTACGCGGCCGCCGCGCCGCTCGCCTCACCGCCATCACTTCCGGCGGCACCATCCCCGACAACGCGGACTATCAGGTGCTGCTCGAACCGCAGGCCACGTTCGTCGGTACGGTCAACGAAGACTTCGCCATCGAGAGCCTGCAGGGAGACATCTTCCAGCTGGGCAACACCTCCTATCGCATCCTGCGCGTGGAACAGGGCAAGGTCCGCGTGGAGGACGCCAACGGGCAACCTCCGTCGATCCCCTTCTGGCTGGGCGAGGCACCCGGACGCACGGACGAGCTGTCGGGCGCGGTGGGACGCCTGCGCCATGAAGTGGAGACGCGGCTGGGTGAGCAGTCCGATCCGGATGGGACCGGCCGGGCGCTTCTCTGGCTCGTCGAGGACGCTGGCGTCGCAGCCCCGGCCGCTGTGCAGCTCACCAGCTACCTGGCCGCCGCACGCACGGCCCTCGGCACCCTGCCTACACAGCAGACCATCATCTTTGAGCGCTTCTTCGACGAAGCGGGCGGAATGCAACTCGTCATCCACGCCCCCTTCGGCAGCCGCATCAATCGCGCCTGGGGCCTGGCACTGCGCAAGCGATTCTGCCGCGCCTTCAACTTCGAGCTGCAGGCCGCGGCCACCGAGGACACGATCATCCTGTCGCTCACGACGGCGCACAGTTTCGAACTGGCGGACGTGGCGCGCTATCTGCATTCCAACACCGTGCGCCCGCTGCTCGTACAGGCACTCTGCGCGGCGCCGATGTTCACCGCGCGCTGGCGCTGGAGCGCCACGATCGCGCTCGCCCTGCCGCGATTCCGCGGTGGCAGGAAGGTCGCAGCGCCGCTGGCGCGCATGGCGGCCGAGGATCTGCTCACGTCCATCTTCCCTGACCAGGTGGCGTGCGCGGAGAACCTGCCGGGCGAACTGGAGATCCCGGACCATCCGCTGGTTCGTCAGACCATCCGGGATTGCCTGTACGAGGCGATGGATATCGAGGGATTCGAACACCTGCTCCGTGCGCTGGAAACCGGCCGCATCAGCGTGGTGGCACGGGATGTGACCGAACCGTCGCCGCTGGCACTGGAGGTCCTGTCGGCCCGCCCGTATGCCTTCCTGGACGATGCCCCACTTGAGGAGCGGCGCACGCAGGCCGTGATGAGCCGACGCTGGCTCGATCCGCAGTCCGCTTCCGACATCGGCAAGCTGGATCCGGAGGCCATCCAGCGAGTGCGCGAGGAGGCCTGGCCGGACGCGACCAACGCTGATGAACTCCACGATGCCTTGCTCTGGCTGACTTACCTGTCCGGGCAGGAGGTCGCGCGCCAATCTGCCTGGGAGCCCCTGCTCGAGGCTCTGGCCGCACAACGGCGTGTCACCCGGCTGTCCACCGGAACCCGCACCCTGTGGGTGACTGCCGAGCGGTTGTCGTTGTTCAGAGCGGTGTTTCCGCAGTCGACACTGCACCCCCAGATCGAACCGCCGCCCGGCCACGTGATCGCCGCCGGACGCGAAGAAGCGCTCGTGGAGTTGGTACGCGGGCGTCTGGAAGCTCTCGGACCCGTGACAGCAGCTTCGATGGCCGACTCGCTCGGACTGCCTGTCTCCGACATCGACATCGCCGTGACGGCGCTGCAGACCGAGGGCTTCGCCATGCGTGGCCGATTCACGGAATCGGCTGCGGATGAGTGGTGTGAGAGGCGTCTCCTGGCCCGGATCCATCGCTACACCGTCAAGCGCTTGCGGGCCGAGATCGAACCCATCGAGCCGCGTGATTTCCTGCGCTTCCTGTTTGAATGGCAGCGCGTGACACCCGAGGGTCGGATGGAAGGCCCGGATGCCGTCGGCGCCGTGCTGGGTCAGCTCGAGGGTTTCGAGAGTGCCGCGAGCGCGTGGGAAACCGAAATCCTGCCGGGCCGCATCAGTGAATACGAACCGGCGTGGCTGGATGAGCAGTGCCTGGCCGGTCGCTTCGTCTGGACTCGCCTCGCCCATCGCGCCGGGAGCGCGAATCAGGGCGAGGAGCGCGGGCCAGGTCCCGTGCGTGCGACGCCGATCACGCTGCTGGCTCGCCGCAATGTCCGGATCTGGTCATCACTCGCCGGGGCGGTCGACAGCAGCGGTGTTTCCGCCAAGGCACGGCGGGTCGTCGACTTCATACAGACGCACGGCGCTTCGTTCTTCGACGAGATCAGCGATGGCGCGGGCCTGCTCCCCAGCCAGGCCGAAGAGGCTCTGGCCGAACTGGTTGCCCTGGGACTCGTCAACTCCGACAGCTTTGGCGGTCTGCGCGCCCTGCTGGTTCCATCGGAGCGGCGCCGGCCGGCCTCCGGCGGCCGGCGCAGGCGGCGCATCGCTTTGTTTGGCATGGATGCCGCGGGGCGGTGGGCGCTGGTGCGGCGGCCACAGCCTGCGCCCGAGAGTGCTGCCACCGATACGGCCGCCCGGGTGCGTGCGCGACTGGAAAACGACGAGACCGTGGAACACGTCGCGCGGACGCTGTTG
>Ga0335069_10003792_pt1 | contig 22639 bp, 19 predicted proteins | sample Lox_Sample_11_FD_206714 | JGI IMG/M metagenome (GOLD analysis project Ga0335069, IMG submission 206714) | Soil microbial communities from Loxahatchee National Wildlife Refuge, Florida, United States - Lox_Sample_1.1 | ecosystem: Environmental > Terrestrial > Soil > Wetlands | place: USA... | reverse complement strand
GGACCGTGAGCCCCTGCACGAGGATGTTCACGAGCACGACGAAGAACACGACGTCGAAGATGCGATCGGCCCCGGGCGCCCGGGCGAGCACCGGCACGATGGCGAGGACGATGGGCACCGCCCCCCGGAGGCCCACCCACCCCACGTACGCCATCTCCGTCCACCGGTAGCGGAAGGGCAACAGCAGCGGCACGACCACGAGCGGGCGGGCGAGGAGGAGGAAGAAGGCGAGCCCCAGCCCCACGAGGCCGGTCGCGAGGAGCCGGGAGGGGGAGGCGAGGAGCCCGAGGACGAGGAACATCGACACTTGCAGAAACCACGCGCCGGCGTCGTGAGCGCGCAGCACCCCTCCCCGGAATGGAATGGGCCCGTTGCCGATGAGGACCGCGGCCAGGAACACGGAGAGGAAGCCGCTGCCGCCGACGAGCTCGGGGACCCCGAAGGCGAGCAGCGCGAGCGCCGTGGTGAGCACCGGGTAGAGGCCGCCGACGGGTAGCCGCACCCGCGAGAGGAGCCACCGCCCGGCCCAGCCGATGGCGCCTCCGGCGGCGGCGCCGAGGGCGAGCTTCGCGACGAGCCCCACGGCCGCCGACGGTCCGAGCGGGCGGCCGGCGACGAGCAGGTCGGTGAGCGCGGCCGTCAGGATCACCGCCGTGGGGTCGTTCAGGCCCGACTCGAGCTCCAGGGTTGCGCCCACGCGGCGCCGGAGCTGGATCCCGCTCGATCGCAGGATCGAGAAGACCGCTGCGGAATCGGTCGAGGACACGACCGCCCCGAGCAGCAGCGCCTCTCCCCATGGAAGACCGAGGAGGTGTGCCGCCGATCCCATGGCGGCGGCCGTCGCCAGGACGCCGGCGGTGGCGAGCACCGCCGCCGGTGCGATCGCCGCTCGGAGCGAATCGAGAGGGGTGTTGAGCCCGCCGTCGAAGAGGATGAGGGCGAGCGCCACGCTCCCGAGCCTCCAGGCGAAGGCGTAGTCCTCGAAGCGGAGCCCCCCCACCCCTTCCGCGCCGGCCAGGATGCCGATCCCCACGAACACGAGCCCGACGGGCATCCCCAGCCGGCGCGTCGCGCCCGAGAAGAGGACGCTGGCGGCGAGGAGGGCACCGGCCGTGGAGATGAGGAGCGCTGTGGCGAACGGCTCGCCCGACGGCATGACCTAGCGCCACACGACGAGGAGGGAGGCGGCGCCGGCCGCCAGGATCCCGCCGAACGCGAGAACGACGTAGCGGGCGAAGGCCCAACCGCCGAGCACGACGGCTGCGATTCCCTTCACGACCGTGTTCATGACGCCGGCGAGGAAGACGGCCGTGGCGGCGACGGGGAGCGCCACCTGGCCGTGCGCGAGCTCGCCCATCGAGAGGGAGATCGCATCCATGTCGGTCGTGCCCGCGGCGAGCGCCGCTAGGTACACGCCCCCGGCGCCGAGCGAGCTTGCGGCCCTGGCGGCGACGAGCACGACGGCGAACACGAGCGCGAACTCGAACGCGGCGGACAAGCTCACCGGGTTGCGCAGCTTGACGACCGCCGTCGCCCCCCGCATGGCCCCCTTCCCCCGGATGAGCAGGCTCCCGGCCAGCCCGGCGACCGCCATCGCCACCATGGGTGCCGCGAGCTTCACCGCCAGGTCCGCGTTCACGAGCGCCACGACCACCTCGACGCGGAGGAAGACGATCGAGGAGGCGAGCACCACCGCCAGCGCCGCAGGGCGGGCGACCCCCGGCTCCTCGCGGGCGCGGCGAGCCATGGCCACGGTCACCGCGGTGGACGACACGAGCCCACCGACGAGCCCCGTGACGCCGAGGCCCCTTTCGGGGCCGAGGAGGCGCGTGGCCGCATAGCCAACGAAGCTCACGCCGGTGACGAGCAGCATCATCCATCCGATGGTCCGCAGGTTGAGCGCGTGGTAGGGGCCGAAGGGCTGGTCGGGGAGGAGCGGCACGAGCACCACGGCGACGATGAGGAACTTGAGCGCGGCGACGACATCCTGGCGCGACGCGCGCCGTACGAGGGGCTGCAGGACCGGCCTCGACGACAGGAGGCCCGTCGCCACGACGGCGGTCGCGAGCACCACGAGCACCCTCCGGCCGGTGGGAACCACGATCCGGTCGGAGACGGCGAGGGCGCCGAGGAGGAAGCTCACGAGGAACGCCGCCTCCGAGGTGAACCCCCGCCCGGCGTCCCGCCGCACGAGGTCGGCGTAGGCGATCGCGAGGAACACGACGAGTCCGCCAAACGCCGCGATCACCGTGATGGTGCCGAGCTGCCGGGCGAGCAGCGTGGCGAGGCCGGCTGCGAGCGCCACGAGGGGGTGGGTGCGCGCCCCTCCGAGGAAGAAGGCCGCGCCCGGTTCGCTCGGGGCCGACTGCTCGCGCTCCAGGCCGATGAGCAACCCGGCGGCGAGGGCGAGGCCGAGCGACAGGAAGGGCTCGTACGCGTCCAAGGCGGCTCCTCCAGCATCCTAGCACCCGCGGGCGGCCGGACCGGCCGAAACGCCGGGGCGCCAGGCCTCGAGCGGGGCGCCGAGTCCCCTCCCGGGAGGTCCGGAAAGGCCCCGTCGCGAACCGGTCTGCTCGCACCCCGCGCAAGGCGCTGTGCGGATCCCGAGCACGGAGGCGTCCGGCAAGGGGGCAGTCCACCATCCGACGCCTGCGGGGAAGGCGCTCCCGAGGCGCCCGCCCCGGGTCCGTGCTCGTCGAGCGGGCAACCGCGTGCACGCGGTGGGTTCAGCGGGTGGGCCGCCGGCCCGCCCCGAGAGCCTGCAGACCGCGGAAGGGGTCGGCACGGGGGCTGCAGAGCGTTCCGGCGGGCAGCGGGCCGACGGCACCCGAGGTCGGCGAGCAGGGCAGCTTCACCTTTTCCCGGGCCAGGCGCCTGGCAGACCACGCAGGAAGGGAGACACACCAATGGCTGAAGGAAGCGGCGTTCCGGCCGAGAAGGTCTCGACGCGGCCGACACTGGGACTCACGGGTCTCACCGTGAACGCCATGGCGCTCATCGCGCCGGGCGCGTTCCTCTGGCTCACGTTCCAGATCCAGGCGCTCTACGGCGCTCCGATGGCGGGTTCCGCGATGTGGTTCGGGATCGTGGTCGCGCTGCTCCTCTGCTTCGCGACTGCGATCAGCTACGCGGAACTCTCGAAGCTCTACCCCGGGGCGGGCTCCTCGTACTTCTTCGCGGAGCAGGCCTTCCTCTCGAAGACGAAGGCATACAAGTTCGCGCGCCTCGCGAAGTTCGTCACCGGCTGGGCGAGCCACCTCTACTACTGGGTCTACCCCGGCGTGATGGTGGGCGTGACCGCCATCCTCGCGGGGTACCTCCTGAACCAGTTCTTCCCGGACACCTTCAGCGGGACCTACAACAGCCCGCTCTTCATGATCCTGTTCTGCGCCGTGTTCGCCCTCGGCGTCGCCTACATCGCGTTCCGCGGCGTCACCGGCACCACGAACGTGAACCTCGCCATCAACGTGATCCAGATCGCGGCGCTCCTCGTCTTCGCCGTGATCGCCATCTCCTACCGGGTCGGACACCCCGAGGGCTCGAAGGGGTACCACCTCGTGAACGGCGTCCCGGTCGACTTCGTCGTCGCCCAGGAGCCCGTGCTCGAGAACGGCAAGCCCAAGCTCGACCCGACCGGCGCGCCCGTCACGCAGAACAAGATGGACGCGGACGGCAACCCCGTGCCGGAGATGAAGGACGGCAAGCCCGTCCCCTTCCTCCTGAGCTACGCGCCCGACCAGGCGATCACGATGGAGCCCGTCGACGCCGACCACCCGAAGGATCTCACGCCGCACTTCAAGTTCCACACGACGGCCGCGTCGGTCACGGCTCCCCACGGCTTCTCCTTCATCTTCATCCAGGCTTGCATCGCCATCCTCATCCTCGTCGGATTCGAGTCGGTGACCTCGATGGGCGAGGAGGCGCGCAACGCCAAGCGGGACATCCCGCGCGCGGTGCTGCTCTCGCTCGCGATCCAGGGGTTCGTGATGTACCTGATCGAGTACTTCGGCGCGAACTACCTGCTCAACCAGGGCTACACGCTCGGCGACGCCGCCGGCTCCGGCGCTCCCATCGGAGACATGATGGTCATCGTCGGCACCTGGCTCTTCGGCAGCTACGCCGCCGGCCGCGCCTTCATGCTCGTGCAGGCCGCGACCGTGTTCCTCGCGCTCATCGGCACGACGCTGTCGTGCCTCTCCACCGGCGCCCGGGTCACCTACGCGATGGGGCGTGACGAGGAGGTGCCGGAGCACTTCGGCATGCTCCACGGCAAGCGGCTCACCCCGCACCGCGCCATCTGGGCGCTCGCGATCCTGTCGATCGTGATCGGGATCGTCACGGTGTTCGTCTACCTGGGCGGCACCACGCCCACGCCGCTCGAGCCGAAGTACCAGAACTTCTGGTACAGCTTCGGCCTCTTCAAGCCCGAGACCTACGCCAAGCTCCCGAACACGCTGGTCATCACGACGCTCGTCTCCAACTTCGGGACGTTCCTCCTCTACATGCTCACCTGCGTCGTCGCGATCGTCGCCTTCCGCGAGCACCACACCTTCCACGGCTTCAAGCACCTCGTGGTTCCCGTCTTCGGGCTCGTCGCGAACCTGGCCTGCATGCTCTTCTACCTCGTGGGCCCGTTCACCGTGTCGGGCATGAGCTGGAAGGAGCCCTTCATCGCGCTTGCGGTGGTCGCCGTCTGGGGCATCTACGGCGGCGTCTACTTCGTGCGCGCGAGCAAGAAAAAGGGCAAGGCGGTGTTCGTCGAGAAGCCCGCCACCGCCTCGTAGTCTGGGAAGGGGGGAAGTCCTCGCTCGGGGTGCGGTGCCGGCTCCCGCCGGCGCCGCACCCCAGTGGCTCGTCAGGTCAACCGCGGGGGTAGGCGTCGGTCCCCATCTCCAGCGTATCGAGGCCGGCATGCTCCACCTCGGCAGGCACGCGGTTCCCCATGAAGCGCTCGACCAGCCGGAAGAAGCCGTAGGCCGCCGCGAACACGAAGATGGCGTTGGCCGCAACGCCGACGATCTGCGCCACGAACTGCCTCGCGTCGCCGAAGAGAAGCCCGCGGACCGGACCCGCGACCCCGTTCCAGCCGTTGCCGTAGGTCCCGTCCGCGAACATCCCGACCGCCAGCGCTCCCCAGATCCCGCACCCGCCGTGGACGGCGATCGCCCCGACCGGGTCGTCGATTCGCAGCCGGCGCTCCAGGAGCGCGACCGACCAGACCACCACGACGCCCGCGACGAAGCCGACGAGGACCGCCGCCGCCGGACTCACGAAGGCACAGCCGGCGGTGATGGCGACGAGGCCGCCGAGCAGCCCGTTGCAGGTCATGCCGACGTCCGGCTTCCGGAAGGCGAAGCGCACGTAGAGGAGCGCGGAGAGCGCACCGGCCGACGACGCGAGCATGGTGTTCACCGCCACGAGCGCGATGCGGGTGTCGGAGGCGGAGAGCGTCGAGCCGGCGTTGAAGCCGAACCACCCGAAGGCGAGGACGAGGGTCCCGACCACCGCCATGGGGATGTTGTGGCCGAGCATCGCGCCGACGGTGCCGTCCGCCCGGTACTTCCCGAGCCGCGGCCCGAGCACGAGGACCCCGGCGAGAGCCGTGATGCCCCCCGTCATGTGGACGACGCTCGAGCCCGCGAAGTCGACGTGGCCGTGGCCCAGGCCCGCGTTCACTCCCAGCTGGGCGAGCCAGCCGCCGCCCCAGACCCAGTTGCCGTAGATGGGGTACAGCAGCGTCGACATGAAGACGCCGTAGAGCATGAAGGCCGTGAACTTCCATCGCTCGGCCATCGCGCCCGTGGGGATGGTCGCGGCCGTGTCCATGAACACCACCGCGAAGAGGAACATGGCGAGGCCCGCCGGGCTCTCGGCCACGCTCACGAGCGCGAAGCGCGCGGCGCCGAAGAGCCCGTACCCGTGGCCGAGGAGACGCACGGTCGCCTCGTGCCCTGCCCCTCCGGCGACCCCGACGGAGGGCCATTCGCTGACCCCACCGTACATGAGGCCGTAGCCCATGAGCCAGAACCCGAGGACGCCGACCGGGTAGATGACGAGGTTCATGGCCATCGTGTTCGCGGCGTTCCGGCTCCGGGTGAAGCCGGTCTCCACCATCGCGAACCCGGCCTGCATGAACATCACGAGGAAGCCGCAGAGGAGCACCCAGGCGAGGTTCAGGGAGGCGTCGATCTGCGCGGACATGCGTCACCTCGCTCGGTTGGTGGTCTGGGCGCGGGGAGCGGCCGGGGCGTGGCGGGCGGAGAGCCACACGAGCGCCCCGAGCCCCGCGACGATGAGGGGCACGACGAGGAAGAGCACGACACGGCGCGAGACGCGGGAGCCGCCGCGGCGCGCCCGCTCGCCGGTCTCCGGGTCCCGGGGCTGGACGGCGGACGGGTTCTTCAGGTCCGCGAGCATCTGCTTCGCGCTCCCGTAGCGGTCCCGGGGATCGCGCTCGATGGCGCGAAGGATGATGGCCTCGAGCTTCGGGTCGAAGCCCGGCACGTAGTAGCTCGGCGGCCTCGGATCCTCGCTCACCTTGGCGCGAAGCAGGGCGCGAGGGTTCGGGCTGTCGTACGGGAGGTTGCAGGTGAGCATCTCGTAGAGCATGAGACCGACTGCGTACACGTCGGTGCGCGGGTCTCCGCGCCGTCCCCGGACCTGCTCCGGCGCCATGTAGTCGGGGGTCCCGATGGTGTTGGAGAAGCCGGTCCAGGTGAGGCGGCGCTCGGACGCGACGAGGGCGATGCCGAAGTCCAGGATCTTCGCCTGCCCGCTCGGGGTGAGGAGGATGTTCTCCGGCTTGATGTCTCGGTGGACGACTCCCTGGGAGTGGAGGTACTCGAGCGCGTCGCATACCTGGGCCGCGATGCCGAGGGCCTTCTCGACGGGCAAGGGCTCCTTCTCCTTCAGCATGGCCCGCAGCGACTTCCCCTCCACGAACTCCATGGGCAGGTACATCCGGGTCTGGTTCTTGGGCGTCAGCACCCTCACGACGTTCGGGTGTGCGAGGCGCTGGCCCACCTCCACCTCGCGCTCGAAGCGCTGCGAGAACACGACGTCGCTCTCGAACTGCACGTGCGGGATCTTGAGCGCCACGGTGGCGCCGGTCTCGGTGTCGATGCCCTTGAAAATCGACGCCATCCCGCTGCGCGCGAGGAGTTCGGTGAGCTCGTACTGGTCGATGCGCTCGCCGACGTTCGACTCGCGCATCAGGGGACCGGGGGCTGTGATGGCATGGCCGAAGCCTAGTGTGCATCCCGCGGCGCGTGCAACAGCTTCCGGGAGCGCGTGGCCGGCCCCATTTCACCGGTGGTTCCCGCCGGGGAGCGACCGCCTGCCCGGATTCCGGGCACGGGGCTCCGGGGGAACCGCGTGAACGACTTCGAGCTCGAGATCGCGGCGCTCTCCGACGTCGGCACCGAGCGCGACCACAACGAGGACTTCTGCGGCTCGTTCATGGAGAGCAACGACCGCGCCGTCGTCGCCGTCGCCGACGGGGTGTCGATGTCCGAGGGCGGGGAGGTGGCGAGCCAGATGGCCGTGGAGGTGACGCTCCACGCCTTCCGGCAGGAACCCCCGACGGCCGCGGCCGGCCAGCGCCTCTACCGCGCCGTCCAGCAGGCGAACATCGAGATCCACGACCGGGCCATGGTCGTCCCCGAGCTACGCGGCATGACCACGACGCTCACGGCGGTGGCGATCGACCGCGGGCTCGTCACGGTGATCCACGTCGGGGACTCGCGCCTCTACCTCGTCCGCGGGGACTCGATCGTGCAGCTCACGAAGGATCACACGGTCGCCGCCGAGAAAGCCAGGTACGGACTCATGAGCAAGGAGAAGGCCCGCAATCACGTCGACCGTTCGACGCTCACCCGCAGCGTCGGGCGCGAGCTCATCGTGAGCCGGGACCGCACGAGCCACCGGCTGTCCCGCGGCGAGGCTCTCCTTCTGTGCAGCGACGGCCTCTACAACGTGCTCGAGGACTCCGAGATCGCGACCACCATCGCCGGCCTGGACGCGGTCTCCGCTTCGCGCGCACTCATCGAGGCGGCGAACCGGCGCGGCACACCGGACAACCTCACCGCCGCGGTGGTCCGGATGGTCGGGCCGACGCCCCACCCGCCCGCCGAGGGCGGGATCGGCGCGCGCCTGCGGCGCCTCTTCGGCCGCGGAACCGCCGCCTAGCTATGCCCCGAGGAGCTCCAGGAGGTCGGACTTGATCGCCTCCCGGGTCGTGGCATCGGGGGCCGCCGCGAGCGCGCGCTCGAGCGTCTCGGCCGCCTTCCGGCGGAACCCCTTCTCGGTGTAGAGGGCGGCGAGGCTCCGCAGCGCCGGGAACGACTTCGGGCGGAGCTCGACCGAACGCTCGAACGCCGTCATGGCGCGGAAGTGCTCGCCCCGCAGCCGCAGCGCCTTCGCGAGCTGGTAGTGCGCCTCGGCCGAGAAGGGGTCGATGGCGAGCGCCTCCTCGAGCGCCGAGACCGCATCGGCGACCTTCCCCGCCTGGAGCATCTCCCTCCCGCGCTGGAGCAGAGGCTCGGCGGAGGCGCTCGGCTCGGACTGCCGGGCGCTGGTCGCCTCGAGCACCGCCTCGACGCGCCGGAGGAGGTCGTCCAGGCGGAACGGCTTCTCGATGTAGTCCTCCGCGCCGTACGTCTCCCGGGCGTCCTGGGCGAAGCGCCACCCGCGGTAGATGGCGGTCATCATCACGATGGGAACCCCACGGGTGCGCACGTCGGAGCGGAGCTTCCTCGCGACCTCGAAGCCGTGGATCTTCGGCAGCATCGCGTCGAGGAGCACGAGGTTCGGCGGCCGCTTCTGGACGCGGGCGAGAGCCTCCTCCCCGTCCGACGCGGTCTCCACCTCGAAGTCGCGGGCGGCGAGCGCCTTCTCCACGAGCTGGCGGATCTCCGGCTCGTCGTCCACGACCAGCACCCGCCGGCGGTCGGACGGCGCCGGGTCCGCTCCCATGGCGACCTCGTGGAGGATCTCGTCCTCCCCCTCGCCCACGGCGATCTCGATGACCTCGCCCTCCTCGAGGGGGGCACCGCCCGGGAGGCCCTCGTCCGGCTCCTCGATCGGCTCGAGGTCCCCCTCTCCGACTTCGGAGATGGCCTCCTCCTCCGCGGGGAGCGGGAGGTCGCCCGGCAGCACCACCGCGATCCGTCCCGGGCCGGCAGCCGCGGCAGGCCCGCGCCATTCGGACTGGCCTCCCGCCAGGGCCTCGTACGCCTCCTGGGTCACCCGGCGGAGCGGGCCCTCGAGCGCCACGTAGGCCGAGACCTCCATGCCGGTGACGAAGCGGACCTCGGCGACGATCCGCGCGGCATCGCCCGGGGAGGCGATCGCGAGGTGGAGGCGGCCGCCCTCGGTCGACAGCGGCAAGATCGCGTCCGCCTCGCAGACCGGGCGCGGCACGAGCCCGAGCACATCGGTCGCGAGGGTGGAGCGCGATAGATCGACCCCGGGGACCCCGTGGAGCTCCGCCAGGACGGCGACGAGCGCGTGCTCGTCGGCGGCCCCGAGCGCCAGGACCTGGTCGAGGAGTGGCCGGCCCGTGCGGGCGGCCTCGGCCTCCGCGCGGACGAGTGCCTCCGGCGACACCGTTCCCCGGGCGAGCAGGAGGTCCCTCGTGGTCGCGCTCATGACTCGTAGCCGGCGGGACCGGCCCCGGATCCCTTATACCCCGCCCCCGCGGAGCCCCCGCATTTTCGACCCGTCCTAGCCGACGGTCTCCGCGTAGGTCATGACGAGGTACATGAGCGCCTCGGATGCGCCGTTGTTGCGGTACACGTGCGGGACGTCGGCCTCGAAGACGATGGCGTCGCCCGTCGCGAGCGTGTGAACCGAGCCCCCGACCTCGATGTCGATCCCCCCGTGGCTCACGACCAGGTTCTCGACCGTCCCGGGTGGGTGAGCGTCGGCATGCTCCTCGCCGCCGGGAGCGAGCCGGAGCTCGTAGAACTCCACCCGGCGCGGCTCGTCGAACGGGAACAGCGCCCGCGAGCTGAAGCTGCCGTCGCTGGAGGTGAGGCGCTTCGCCTGCTCGCACCGCATCACGTGGAAGTTCGTCGACGGGCGGTCCGTGATGAGCGCGCTGAACGGCACCTCGAGCGCCGTGCTGATCTTCCACAGGACGTTCACCGTCGGCGTGCTCTGGCCGAGCTCGATCTGCCCGAGCATGGCCCTCGATACTCCGGAGATGCGCGAGAGCTTCTCGAGGGAGAGCCCGCGCCGATTCCGCAAGCGGCGCAGGTTGCCGCCGACGACCGGTGTCAGGTCCGCGCCCGCGGCGTGCGCCCGCTCGTGACCCGGGGCCTCCGGCCCGCGGCCGCGGGGGCGCGCGCGCCGGCCGGCCGCCCTTGGATTCGCCATGGAGCGGTTATCCGTTCCAGCAGACGCCTTGTCAACCGGCGAGCGCAGGGCCCGCGGCTACCGGTCGCGCTGGATCTCGTCCGGGAGCTCGTTCTCGTGGGGCTCGCCCTCCCGGCGGGGAAAGTGCTCGGCGAGCCGGTCGCCCACGACGCGGATGGCGTCCGCGAAGCCCCCGGCGGGGTCTCCCCGGCCAATCCCCGCGACGAGGGCCTCGACGGCGCGGCGCCACTCCCCGTCCCCCATCTTGGCGTGGATTCCCTCGTCCCCCATCACGACCGCCCGGCGCTCCCGCAGCGAGGCGAAGACCAGGACGCCGGTGGCATTCCGGGTCCTGTAGAGCCCGTGCTCGAGGAACGCCTGCTCCGCCCGCTCGTGCACCGCCCAGTCGCGGGCGTGCCGCGAGGTGAGGAGCCGCTCCAGGGGTGGGATGCGGGCGAGGAGCGCGCCGACGAGGCCCGCTCCGAGCTGCAGGAACGGCAGCTCGCCCGCCGTCAGGCCGGCCCAGACGAGCGGGGCGACGGCGGTCGCGAGCGCCGCCCCTGCGACGCCCCCGATCCACGGCACCGCCTCGTACCTGGCGGAGCGGAGGACGACCACCGGCACGATCTGGCCGGTGCTCCTGGCCTCCGCGGCCCGCACCGCGTCCCGGACGCGCTCCCGCGCCTCGGGCGGGAAGAACCGGTCGAGATCCATCGCGCCCTCCTACCAGCTCCCCGACGCGCCGCCGCCGCTGAATCCACCCCCGCCGCCGCTCCACCCTCCGCCACCTCCGCCGAAGCTCCCTCCCCCGAAGCCGCCGCCCCCCCAGCGGTCCCACGGGCCCCGGCGCGATCGTCCCAGGCCGCCGAGGATGCGGACGACCACGAGGAAGAGGACGATGAAGACGATGAACGGCGCCCCGAGGCCGAGGAGGACCCCGAGGATCGGCCCGAGGATCGGGATGTGGATCTCGCGGACCTGCTGCGGCTCGGGGGCCTGCCCGCCCTCCGGCAGGGCGCCAAGGAACCCGAGGATCTGGCGGCCGGCGGCGTAGAGGCCCGCGCCGTAGCGACCCTCCCGGAACGCCGGTGCGATCGTGTCCCGGATGATGCGGCCTGCCTGGATGTCGGTGAGGCCACCCTCGACGCCTCCGCCCACCTCGATGCGGACGCGTCGGTCCTCCAGGGCGACGACCACGAGGACGCCGTTGTCCTTCCCCTTCGTGCCGAGCTTCCAGGCCTCGGCGGCCCGCATCGAGAACGACTCGATGGGCTCCCCGTCGAGGGTCTTCACGATGAGGTACTGGAGCTGCGGGCCGTTGCCCCCGTCCAGCGCCCGTGCCGCGCGGCAGAGGCGCTCGAGCCGCGCGGTCCACTGGGCATCGAGCACGCCGGCCCGGTCCACGACCGGGCCCGAGAGCGGCGGCACCGCCACCTCGGCAGCGACGGGCCCCGCGAGACCGAGCAACAGGCACAGGGCCGCCCGGCGGCCGGCGCTCACGCCCCGCCCCCCTAGAACTTCACCTTCGGCGCCTGCTCGGCGCCGGGCGTGGTGGCGGTGAACTGGGGCTTCGGCTGCTTCTTGTAGAAGAGGCTGTTCGTGAAGCTCGTGGGCGGGACGGTCACGAGGTTGTTGAACTCCTGCACGGCCTGGATGTAGCGCCTCCGGGCCGTGGCGATTCGGTTCTCCGTTCCCTCGAGCTGGACCTGCAGGTCCCTGAACTGCTCGTTCGCCTTGAGCTGGGGGTAGTTCTCGGCGACCGCGAGCAGCCTGCCGAGAGCGCTCTGCAAGGCCCCCTGCGCCTGCTCGAACTTCTGCAGGTTCTCCGGCGTCAGGTTGTCGGCCTTGATCTGGACCTGCGTGGCCCTGGCGCGGGCGTTCACCACCGCCTCCAGCGTCTCGCGCTCGTGCGCGGCATATCCCTTCACCACCTCGACGAGGTTCGGCACGAGGTCGGCCCGGCGCTGGTACTGGTTCTCGACCTCGGCCCAGGCGCCGGCGACGGCGTTGTCGGCCTGCGGGATGGACTGGAAGCCGCACCCGGCGACGAGGGCGGCAGCCGCCAGGGCGGCGACCGAGCGTGCGCATGTCATGCGGCAAGCGTAGTGTCCGGCGGGAGGTTGTAAAGTGAAACCCGAGGAGGCCCCGCAAGGGATGGTGCGAAGGTCCCCCGCGCCCGCCGGCTGGCAGGCCTATTACGGCGTGGTGCGGCGCATCCCGCCGGGCCGGGTGACGACCTACGGGGCGGTGGCGATGCTGTGCGGGCGGCCGCGAGCCGCGCGCCAGGTCGGCTTCGCCCTCGCTGCGCTGCGGGGCACACGTCACCGCATCCCCTGGCAGCGGGTGCTCGGCGCGAGGCCCCGCGGGTTCGCGGCGGTGTCGATCCTCGACCCCATGGGGGCCGCGGTCCAGCGCGACCTGCTCGAGCGGGAGGGGGTGGAGTTCGACACCCGGGGGCGCGTCTCCCTCGCGCGCTACGGCTGGAGGCCGCGGCGTGGCGCCCGCTAGCCGAGCGGGATCGGGTTCACCTTCCAGATCTCCTCGGCGTACTGGCGGATCGTGCGGTCCGACGAGAACCGGCCTGTGCGCGCGACGTTCAGGATGGCCATGCGGGTCCAGCGCTCGTAGTCGAGATATGCGCGCGACACCTCCTCCTGGGCCGCCACGTAGGAGGCGAAGTCGGCCAGCACGAGATAGGGGTCCCCGCCGTTCAGGAGAGAGTCGACCACCGGCTGGAAGAGGCGCGGCTCCCCGGCGGAGAAGACCCCGGAGGCGATGGCGTCGATCACCGCCTTCAGGTCCGGGTTCGTGCGGTAGTAGTCCCAGGGGTTGTATCCCCGGCGCTTGAGCTCCTGGACGTCGGGCACCGTGAGGCCGAAGAGGAAGAAGTTGTCGGCCCCCACCGCCTCGCGGATCTCCACGTTCGCGCCGTCCAGCGTGCCGATGGTGAGCGCGCCGTTCATGGCGAACTTCATGTTGCCCGTTCCCGATGCCTCCTTGCCGGCCGTCGAGATCTGCTCGGACACGTCCGCCGCCGGGATGATCCGCTCCGCCAGGGACACGCGGTAGTTCTTCAGGAACACGACCTTGATGCGGTTGGCCACGTCCTTGTCGTGGTTCACGACGTCGCCGACGGAGCTCACGAGCTTGATGATCCACTTCGCCATCGCGTACCCGGGAGGCGCCTTGCCCCCGATCATGTAGGTCCGCGCCACGGGGGCGTAGGCCGGGTCCGCCTTCATGCGCAGGTACTGGTGGACGATGTGCAGGACGTTCAGGAGCTGCCGCTTGTACTCGTGGATGCGCTTCACCTGGACGTCGAAGATCGAGTCGGTGTCCAGCTGGACCCCGTTCTCGCGCAGCACGATCTCGGCGAGCCGCGCCTTGTTGGCCGACTTCACCTCCCGGAAGCGCTGGCGGAAGGCGGGGTCGTCGGCCACGAGCTCCAGCCGCTCCAACTCGGCGCTGTCGACGACCCAGCTCGGCCCGAGCACCTCGTTGAGCACGGACGACAGCTCGGGGTTCGCCTGTCGCATCCACCGGCGCGGCGTGACGCCGTTCGTCTTGTTGTTGAATCGCTCGGGCCAGAGGCGATTGAAGTCCTTGAAGAGCTCGCTCTTCAGGAGCTCGGTGTGGAGCGCGGCGACCCCGTTGACGGAGTGGGACCCCACGACCGCCAGGTTCGCCATGCGCACCATCTTGGGGGTGCCCTCCTCGATGAGGGACATGCGCTCGATGGCTGCCGCGTCGAAGCGGCGGTCCTGCTGGATGCCTTCGAGGAACCGCCGGTTCACCTCGTAGACGATCTCGAGGTGCCGGGGCAGCACGCGGCCGAACAGCTCCACGGGCCACTTCTCGAGCGCTTCGGGCATGAGCGTGTGGTTCGTGTACCCGAACACCGCCCGGCAGATCTCCCAGGCCTCGTCCCACTCGAGTCCTCGCTCGTCCACCAGGATGCGCATGAGCTCCGCCACCGCCACCGCCGGGTGCGTGTCGTTCAGCTGGATGGCGACCTTGTCCGGGAACGTCTCGAACCCGTCGTGGGTCTTCAGGTGCCGAATGACGATGTCGTGCAGGGAACAGGCGACGAAGAAGTACTGCTGCTGGAGCCGGAGCTCCTTCCCCATCACCGTGACGTCGTTCGGGTAGAGCACCTTCGAGATGTTCTCGGAGATGTTCTTGTCCTCGACCGCGCGCAGGTAGTCGCCGGCGTTGAAGTCGGCGAGGTCGAACTCCTCCGACGCGCGCGCCCGCCACAGGCGGAGGGTATTCACGTTCAGGCTGCCGTATCCCGCGATGGGCGTGTCGTACGGCATTCCCAGGACCTGGCGGGTGTCCACCCAGCGGACGCGGAGCTCCCCGTTGCCGTCCTGCGACTTCTCGGTGCGCCCGTAGAAGCGAACCGGCACCTGGTACTCGGGACGCGGGACCTCCCAGACGTTGCCGAAGCGGAGCCATTCCTCCGGTCGCTCCACCTGCCAGCCGTCGCGGATCTCCTGGTCGAAGATGCCGAATTCGTAGCGGATCCCGTATCCGTAGGCAGGCAGGGACAGCGTGGCCATCGAGTCGAGGAAGCAGGCGGCGAGGCGGCCGAGGCCTCCGTTGCCGAGGCCGGCGTCGGGCTCCTGGCCGTAGAGGTCGGAGAGGTCGAGCCCCAGGCTGCCGGCCGCGCCCCGCATGTTGTCGAGGAGGCCGAGGTTCATCAGGTTGTTCTCGAGCGCCTTGCCCATCAGGAACTCGAGGGACAGGTAATACACCCGCTTGGCGTCGCTTCGGTAGTACGCCTGCTGCGTCAGGATCCACCGCCGCATCATCCGGTCGCGCACGGCGTTGGCCACCGCCTGGTACCTGTCGAGCGGCGTCGCGCTGTGCTCGTCTTTGCCCGCGGTGAACTGCAGGTGGTCCGCGAATGCGCGACGCAGCGCGTCCATGTCCGTCGCGGTGCGGACGCTGGGCAGGTCCCGCGCCCTCTGCAGCAGGCGGGCCTCCTGGCCCAGCGGATTGGGGAGCTCTCTCCCGGGCATTCGCCCTCCTCGCCCCGTCTCGGGGGGCTCCCATGTTAGCGTTCCCGCGCCCGGTCGCGAAGTTACCGGGCGGCGAGCTCGGCGTAGAGGTGGATGGCGCTGCGCACCGCGGCCCCGAAATCGGCCAGGTTCAGGCTCTCGTTCTCGGAGTGGGCGTTGCAGCGCGGGTCCTCGACGCCGATGAGAAGCGCCGGCGCCCCGCCGAGCGCCTTGGCGAAGGGCGCGACGAACCCGATGGACCCTCCGCAGCCGATGGCCAGCGCTTCGCGACCGTACCCCGCCCGCAGCGCCCGGAACGCCGCCGCGAAGGCCGGGTGCGAGACGTCGGTCTTCCAGGGCGGGACGCCCTCGTGGATCTTCACGGCCACCTCGACCCCCCACGGGGCGGACCGGCGGAGCGCGCCCTCGAGAAGCCGGGCGACCTCGGCCGGATCCATGTCGGGGACCAGGCGGATACCCACGTGCGCCCACGCCACGTCGTTGACGATGTTCCTGGCGTCGCGCTTGCTCGAGGCCTGCAGCGCGTTCACGGACAGCGATGGCTGCCACCAGTTCGTCTCGAGCGGATGGCGGCCCCCGAGCAGCTGCACGCCGGGGCGCATCCCCGCCATGCGCCGGAAGTCCTCCGGCGAGACGGGAAGGAGCTCGATGGCGCGCCGCTCCGCCGCCGTGAGCGGTCGAATCCGATCGTAGATGCCGGGGATGGTCATGCGACCGTCCGCGTCCACGAGGCTCGCGAGCATCTTCGAGAGTGCCATCGCCGGGTCGGGCACCGGCCCTCCCCACATCCCGGAGTGCACACTCTGCTCGAGCGACCGAACCTCGACGTCCGCGGAGACGAGACCGCGGAGCGCGACGGTGACGGCCGGCACGCCGGCGTCCACGTTGGCGGTGTCGGTGAGCACGATGACGTCCGCGCCGAGCCTATCCCGGTACCGCCGGAGGAACTCCTCGAGGTGCGCCGACCCGCTCTCCTCCTCCCCCTCGACGAGGAGCTTCAAGTTCACCGGCACGGCCCCCGCGCCGCAAAGCCAGCTGTCGGCGGCGGCCGCGTGGACGAGGATCCCCGCCTTGTCGTCCGCGGCCCCGCGTCCGTAGAGGCGCCCGTCCCGCTCCGCGGGCTCGAAGGGCGGCGACCGCCAGGCCGATTCCTCCCCGGCGGGCTGGACGTCGTGATGGGCGTAGAGGAGGAGCGTGGGAGCACGCGGATCGGAGGCGAGCTCGGCGAACACGTAGGGATGCGCCCCGGGAACCTCCAGGATCTCGACCCGCTCGAACGCGCGGCGCCGCAGCAGTGCGGCGGTGGCTTCCGCACTCCGCCGGACCTCGCCGGGCGGGAACCCGTCGAACGACACGCTCGGGATGCGAACGAGTGTCTTCAGATCTTCGAGGTACGCGGATGCGTTCTTCTCGTGGTGCGCGAGCGCGAGGGCGAGGCCGTCTCTGGGCATGGGTCTCTTATAACCGGCTTCCCAACCCCGGGCGCGGCCCGCCTCACGGCGCGGCGGCGGGGCGGCCCGATGCGGCCGCTGCCGGCGTGCACCCCGTGTGACCGGTGCACACGAGGAACCCCGGCCCGGATCCGGCCAGGGCGACGAGCGATCGGGCCGATCCCTCGTTCGCGGAGGGGCTGTGGTCGAAGAAGGCGGGGCCCGTCCCGAGGCGGCTTCCCTTCCAGGCGAGGATGTCCCCCGCGAACACCACGCCGTGGAACACGAAGGCGCACGAGCCGGGGGTGTGCCCGGGCAGCGGGATGGCGTGGACCGGCTCGCCGCCCGGGACTTCCACGTCGCACTCCTCGGTGATCGGGTCGCTCACCGGCGCGGCCGGGGTGGAGAGGACGATCGACGTGAGCCAGGACAGGGGCCCCGCCGCGCGGCGCCCTTCGATGTACTCCACGTCCGCGGCGCCCGCGTGGACCCGCGCGCCGGCGAGAGCCCCGACGGCGGCGACGTGATCGCCGTGGGCATGGGTCAGGAACACGTCGGTCACCTGCGCGCGCCGGGCGCCCATGGCGCGGAGCAACGCGTCCACCGGCCGCGCCTCCGGGTCGGCGCCAGCGTCGAAGAGGAGGACGGAGGCGCCCGCGCGCGCCGCATACAGCCAGACGCCGCCGGCGCTCCGGACCGCGAAGATCCCCGGCGCCACCTCGGCGGGCGCCTCGTAGGAGCCTCGGTTCACGCGTACGGCGAGAAGCGCCAGCGCACCGGCAACGGCGACGAGGAGCGTCGCCCCCAAGGCGATCCGCCCGAGCCGACGGAGGACCGCCCTCGGCGGGCCGGAAGTCACGGCTCGGGGCCCGCTCCGGTGAACTCCTCCGCCGTGAGCCAGCCCGCCTTGGCGAAGCCCCCGACCACGTGGGCGTCCTCGACGGCCAGCTGCCAGAACGAGAAGTCGCCGAGCTCGGCGAACGACTTCCCCTCCGGGTGGACGGCGACGTACCGGGCCTTCGCCTCGGCGACCTCGGCCTCCGGAACCGGAGCGACCCGGCCGACCAGGGCGACGCGGCCGGCCGCCTGGGGGTTCCGCGCTCCCCCCTCCTGCACGAAGAGCGAGGCACGCGCGTCCGCGCGCAGATTCCGGGTGTGCTGGGAGAGCTCGGAGAACAGGAACACCGGGTCGCCGCGCTGCGTGAGCGCGTAGGAGACGAGGGATCCGATCGGCCAACCCGGCTTGCGCGTCGAGAGCGTGCAGAGCACCCCGCTCGCCTGGGCGCGCACGAGCTTGCGCGCTGCCGCTGCCAGTTCCGCGTGGTCCGGACCCGGGATCTGCTCGTCCGCCATGCCCCGTCCTCCCTGCGGCCCGCGGCCGCGCCGTGCCAGGCTCCTACATACCCCATCGCGCCCGGCCGCGCCTGCCGTCCCCCCGACCCCCCGTTACACACCCGGAATGGAGCTCGTGAGGGTCCTTCTGGTGGGCGCCGACCCGCTCGCGCGCGGCGGCGTCGCCGCCCTGCTGGCGTCGGAACCCTCGGTCCGGGTGGCCGGGGAAGCCGCACCCGACGGAGCTCTGCGGGGCGCCGTCCGCGCGCTCGTCCCCGAGGTGGCCGCCTTCGACGTCGGGATGGGCGAGGGCTTCGCCGACGCGATGTCGGGGACGGTCGCGGCCGGGGTCCCGGTCGTGGCGCTCCTCGGCTCCGGGAGCCAGGCCCGGGAGGCGCTCGGGGCGGGCGCGCGGGGCCTCGTGCTCCGCGGTACCCCGTCGGCCCGCCTCGCCGCCGCGCTCCGGGCCGTCGCCGAGGGGCTCTGGGCTCTCGACGCCGACATCGGGGAGGGGCTCCTGCACCCGGCGGCGCCGGGCGGGAGTTCCGAGCGGCTCACGCCGCGGGAGCTCGAGTTCCTGGGCCTTCTCGCGGAGGGTCTCTCGAACAAGGCCATCGCCGATCGGCTGGGCATCACCGAGAGGACCGCCAAGTTCCATGCGAGCTCGGTCCTCGCGAAGCTGGGGGCCGAGAACCGGGCCGAAGCGATCGTGCGGGCCGCCCGCCTCGGGCTCGTCGCCCTATAGCCGGTTGGTTCGCCTCGCACTGTCCCTTCGGCCAGCTGGCACCCGTCCCGCGGGACGATGCGCTCCCGGGCAGGCCCTCCTACGATGGCCGCCATGGATGCGAATCTCCCGTCCCCGTCGGAACTCTCGGACGCCCTGGCCGGCCTCGCCGCCCGGGCAGAATCCTGGGTCGTGAACGTCGATGGGCGGGCCGCGCCGGGAAGCGGCTTCGTCTGGTCCGTCGGGGTCGTGGTGACCGCCCACCACAACCTGGAGCGCGACGAGGTGGTGGTCGGCCTCCCCGACGGCCGGGCGGCCGCCGCGGAGGTGGCCGGGCGCGACCCCGCGACGGACGTCGCCGTCCTTCGCGTCGACACGGGCGCGGCGAGCGCGCCGGCGTGGGCGGACGCCGACGCGCTTCGCGCCGGCCAGCTCCTGCTCGGCGTCACCCGGCCCGGGCGCGCGCCCCGCGTCGCGCTGGGCTGCCTCGCGCGGGTGTCGGGGGCGTGGCGGGCGCCGACCGGCGGCCGGCTCGACCGCTACCTCGAGGCGGACGTGACCCTGCACCCGGGCCTCTCCGGCGGGCTCGCGGTCGACATGGCGGGGCGGGCCGCCGGGATGCTCTGCGCGGGCATCGCGCGCGGCACGCCCCTCGTCATCCCGGAACCCACGCTTTCCCGGGTCGTCGCCGAGCTCCTCGGCCACGGGCGGGTGCGCCGAGGATTCCTCGGCGTGGCCACGCTCCCGGTGCGGCTGCCCGAGCATCTCGCGCGAGCGGCTGGTCGGGCGGGCGCGCTGCTCGTGTCGGCGGTGGAGCCGGGGAGCCCCGCCGACAAGGCCGGCCTGCTCCTCGGCGATGCGCTCCTCTCGATCGACGGACGGCCCGTGTCTTCGATGGGCGACCTCCTGCCGCTCCTCGACGAGGACCGGATCGGGCGGTCGCTGGAGGTCCAGTTCGTCCGCGGAGGCGAGATCCGCTCCCTGGCTCTCGAGGTCGGGGTGCGGGGGGGCACGCGGTGACCCTTCTCGGGCAGCTCTCCGACGACCTCGCCGCCCTCGTCGCGCGCGCGTCCCCCAGCGTGGTCGGGATCGAGCGGAGGCGCGGGCAGGGCTCGGGGCTCGTGCTCGCGTCTGACGGGTACGTCCTCACGAACGCGCACGTGGCCGCGGGTGGCGGGCCACTCCGCGTCCGGCTACCGGGCGGCGCCAGCGTGCGGGCCGACCTCGTCGGCAGCGACGTGCGGACGGATCTCGCCGTCGTCCGCGCCGACACCTCCGGCATCCCGCCCCTCCCGCTCGCCGAGGCGCGCCGCCTCCGGGTGGGTGAGCTCGTCGTGGCCATCGGGAACCCACTCGGGTTCGAGCGATCGGTCTCCGCGGGCGTGGTGAGCGCGCTCTACCGGAGCCTTCCGGGGCCTGGAGGCGCGGCCCTCGACGGTCTCGTGCAGACCGACGCGGCGGTGAACCCCGGCAACTCGGGGGGCCCCCTGCTCGACGCCCGCGGCGAGGTCGTCGGGATCACGGCGGCGATGATTCCCCGCGCGAGCGGGCTGGGGTTCGCGGTCCCCGCTCACACGGCCTCCTGGGTCGCGTCCGTCCTGCTGCGCGAGGGCGAGGTGCGCCGGCCCTACCTCGGCCTGGCCGTTCGGGGGGAGGAGCTCGCCCCATCGCTCGCGGCGGAGGTGGGCCAGCTCCGGGGGATCCGCGTCCTGAACGTGGAAGGCGGGAGGCCCGGCGAGCGAGCCGCGCTGCGCGCCGGGGACCTCCTGCTCCGGGTGAACGGCGCACGGGTGGACGCGCTCGACGACCTGCAGCGTGCCATGGTCCTCGCCCGGGATGGAGAGGTCGAGCTTGGCGTGGCCCGGGGGCGGGAGCGCCTGCGCCTGACCGTGCGCCCCGAGCCCGAGCGGCGGGCGGCCTAGGACGTGCTCTAGTAGCGGTACTGGTCGGACTTGAAGGGGCCGCCCGGGGCGACGCCGATGTAGCTGGCCTGCGCCGGGGTGAGCCGCGTCAGCCGCGCACCGATCTGGTCGAGGTGGAGCCTCGCGACCTTCTCGTCGAGGTGCTTCGGCAGCACGTAGACCTTTCGCTCGTACTTGCCGGCCCGCTCGGCGAGCTCGATCTGGGCGAGCGTCTGGTTCGTGAAGCTGTTCGACATGACGAAGCTCGGATGGCCGGTGGCGCAGCCCAGGTTGAGGAGACGCCCTTCGGCGAGCACAAGCACCGAGTGGCCGTCCGGGAACGTCCACTTGTCGAACTGGGGCTTGATGTTCGTGCGCTTCACGCCGGGCACCTTCTTCAGGCCCGCCATGTCGATCTCGTTGTCGAAGTGGCCGATGTTCCCGACGATGGCGCCGTCCTTCATCCTCTTCATGTGCTCGACGGTGATGACGTCGAGGTTACCCGTGGCGGTGACGAAGACGTCCGCCTTCGCAACCACGTCCTCCACCCGGAGGACCTGGTAGCCCTCCATCGCCGCCTGCAGCGCGCAGATGGGGTCCACCTCGGTCACGACGACCCGCGCCCCCTGGCCCCGCAGCGCCTGGGCGCACCCCTTGCCCACGTCTCCGTAGCCGCAGACGACGCACAGCTTCCCGGCGAGCATGACGTCGGTCGCCCGGTTCAGTCCGTCCACGAGCGAGTGGCGGCACCCGTAGAGGTTGTCGAACTTCGACTTCGTAACGCTGTCGTTCACGTTGATGGCCGGGAAGAGGAGCTCGCCTCTCCTCTGCATGTCGTAGAGGCGGTGGACGCCGGTCGTCGTCTCCTCGGTCACGCCGCGGATGGCCTTCGCGACCCGGGTCCAGCGGTCCGGATCCTTCCTGGCCTCACGGCGGAGGAGCGCGAGCACCACCGCGAACTCCTCCGAGTCCGCAGTCGCCGGGTCGGGGACCTTCCCGGCCCTCTCGCACTCCACGCCCTTGTGGACGAGGAGCGTGGCGTCACCCCCGTCGTCGACGATCTGGGTCGGGCCCTTGCCGCGGCCGAAGTCGAGCGCCCGCTCGGTACAGTCCCAGTACTCGACGAGCGTCTCGCCCTTCCACGCGAACACCGGCACGCCGCGCGGCGCGTCGGGGTTTCCGCCCGGCCCGACCACGACCGCCGCCGCGGCGTGGTCCTGGGTCGAGAAGATGTTGCAGGAGGCCCACCGCACGTCGGCGCCGAGGTCCCGCAGCGTCTCGATGAGAACGGCGGTCTGGATCGTCATGTGGAGCGAGCCGGTGATGCGCTGCCCCTTGAGCGGCTTCTTCTTCGCGTACTCCCGGCGCACGGCCATGAGGCCGGGCATCTCCTTCTCCGCGAGCTCGATCTCCTTGCGGCCCCAGTCGGCGAGCGACAGGTCCTTCACCTGGAACTCGAAGGCGTTGGCGGGGCGCGACTTCTTGGCGGTGGCGATGCGAAGGGCCATGTCTTGGTTCCTCTCTTTTCGTCTGGGTAGCCGGGAACTTCGTCCGAATCCGAGGGCTCGTCAGGCGCGCCGAGCCCGGGCCAGCAGCAGCGCCGGCCCCCGCGCGGCGGGCTCGGGGGGCAGTGGCGCGCAGCGAGCGTCGGCGAGGCCCGCGCCCGCGAGCATCTCCTCCACGCTGCGCGGCTCGAAGCCGGGCCACACCTGCCCGGCGCGGCGCCGGAAGGCTTCGTCGGCGTGAAGCACCGCGTCGACGAGCGCGAGCCGCCCGCCCGGCCGCAGGACGCGCGCCGCCTCTCCGATGACCCGGGCCGGGTCGTCGACCCAGCCCAGCGCGAGGACGAGCAGCGCCGCGTCGCAGCTCGCG
>Ga0335069_10003791_pt1 | contig 22645 bp, 17 predicted proteins | sample Lox_Sample_11_FD_206714 | JGI IMG/M metagenome (GOLD analysis project Ga0335069, IMG submission 206714) | Soil microbial communities from Loxahatchee National Wildlife Refuge, Florida, United States - Lox_Sample_1.1 | ecosystem: Environmental > Terrestrial > Soil > Wetlands | place: USA... | reverse complement strand
CACCTCCTCCTGGGACCCGCCCCTTATGGGCGGGTTATCCTCGAGCGCTGGCGATAGCGGCGGTCATGATTTTCTTTTCGCGCCTCGGTTGGGCGCAAACTCCTCCGGCGGCAAATGGGCCCGCTACCTACGTGGGTTCGGAAGCCTGCCAAGTGTGCCACGAGGATATCTCCAAGGCTTTTCAAAAGAATCCACATTTTGTCGTCGAGAAAGACAAGAAGCGCGGGTTTGAAACACGGGCCTGCGAGTCTTGCCACGGCCCGGGCAGCAAACACGCGGAAAGCACGTCGGCGGCGGACATTCGGAATCCGAAGAAACTGCCGGTAGCGGAAGCGGACCAAGGCTGCCTGACGTGCCACCTGAATCAACCAACACATGTTGGACGAATCCAGAGCAGTCACGCACGGAACCAGGTGAGTTGCGTGAGTTGCCACTCGATACACAAGTCGGCGGAGGAACTGGTACCCAGGCGTCGGGCGGCAATCAACACGGAGTGCGCGACATGCCATCTTTCGGTATGGGCCAGTTTCCAGAAGCCGTACAAGCATAAGCTGCCGGAAGGGGCTATGTCGTGTGTGGACTGCCACAATCCGCATGGCAGCGCGCTGCCGCACTCGATCCGGACGGTTTCGGCCAACGAGCCCGGGTGTATCAACTGCCACGGAGACAAGCGCGGGCCATTTGTGTTCGAGCACGCGCCGGTGCGGCTGGAGGGCTGCGAAACCTGCCATGAGCCGCACGGGAGCGCGAATCCACGGATGCTGACACGCCAGGAAGTGAGATTTGTCTGCCTGGAGTGCCATGCTAATACACCGGCGACGGCCACCGCGTCACGTACGATCGGCGGAACTCCGCCGGCGTTTCACGATTTGCGGAGTCCGCAGTTCCAGAACTGCACGGTGTGCCACGTAAAGGTTCACGGATCGAACGTGAGCCAGGAGCTCGTGCGATGAGAACCTGGTTGCTACTACTGGTAGCCGTGCCGCTGGCGGCGCAAGACGCCGCGCAAACGCCGGCGACGCCGGCATCCACGACCGCGCAGGACACGAACGTGGTTCCTCCGCTGACGCAAACGGAAACAACGTGGACCGGAAGCGTGGATCTGGGATATCGATGGTTCAGCGGCGCGGGCGGAAGTCTGGACACGTACCGGTCGGTTGTGGACTTCGGCTCCGGTGTGCGGCTATTGGGACTGGATTTGACCCTGGAGAGCGCTACCAAAAAGTACTTCGACCGGATCAACGTGCGTGGCGCGGGTTGGGGCGGCGATCCTTATAACACGGCGCACGTGGACGCGGCGCGGCACGACTGGTACAACTTCAGCTTCGACTACCGCAATGTCGCATATTTCAACTTCCTGCCCTCCTTTGCGGACCCGACCCTGGGCAGCGGAATTTTTGTCGATCAGCAATCGTTCGACTCGCACCGGCGGATGATGGACTTCGAACTGGATTTGCGGCCGGGTAAATGGCTCGTGCCCTACCTCGCGTACTCGCACGACTCGGGCTTCGGCACGGGGATCACGGATTTTGTGAGCGGGCTGAATTCCTACCCGGTGGCCGATAAGCCTCGGGATTCGACAGAGAACTATCGCGGCGGCGTGCGCGTGGAGATGAAGAAATTTCACGTGACGCTGGAGCAGGGCGGCACGACGTTCAAGGATGACCAGCAAGTCTTCACGAGCACCCAAAACTTCGGCAATAACACGACGCCCTTCCTCGGCCAGCAGATGTCCCTGAACGATCTCACCCAAGCTTACGGCGTGCGGGGTGACAGCATCTACAGCAAGGTCCTGCTGACGGCGAATCCGACTCCGTGGATGGATGTTTTCGGTGAGTTCCTCTACAGCCGCCCCACGACAAATGTGAATTACGCGCAGTACAACGCTGGGCAGTTTACGGACCTGACCACGCTGCTGCTGTACACGAGTGAACTGGATCTGGCGACGGCGGCGGCGAAAGAACCGCACACGACGGGGACCTTCGGTTTCGAACTCCGGCCGATGAAACGGCTGCGGATCATCGAATCGTGGATGACGGACAGGCTGCACAGCGCGTCGTCGGAGGCGCTGAGCCAGCAGATCCTGACGCCCGCGGCGGCGGCGCTCGTCACCGATTTCACGGACCGGCTGGTGATGAATTACAACCGGGAGCAGGTGGATGTGCTGTATGACCTGACGCCGCGGATCACGCTGCGGGGCGGGTACCGGTACGAGTGGGGCGATGGATTGACGGCAGGCGCATTGATTTCAGGGCTGCCGACGGAAACGGCTCAATTGAAGCGAAACGTCGGTCTGGCGGGTGTGAGTTACCGGGCGTCGCAGAAGCTCTCGTTCAGCGTCGATTTTGAGGGCGCGAACGGCGATGGAGCGTACTTCCGGACCAGCCTGCAAAATTACGAGAAAGCGCGGATTCAGGCGCGCTACCAGTTGCGGCAGTCTTTATCACTGGCGGCGGGGTTCACGGTATTGAACAACGAGAACCCGAATCCGGCGGTCAATTATAATTTCCTGAGCCGCGACAATTCGCTCTCGGTGACGTGGAATCCGAACAACGGGAAATGGGTAACGGTGACGGGCGAGTACACGCGAGCGACGCTGCGGTCGGATATCGACTTCATTGTGCCGCAGGATTTCAGCACGGCACAGTCGTTCTACCGGGACAACGTGCATGACGCGAGCACGCTGGTGGACCTGCTGCTTCCCGGATTCGGCGGCAAGGGGCCGAAGCTCGGATTCGGCGGATCGCTGATGCTCTCCTCGGGAAGCCGGCCGACGCAATACTACCAGCCGGTGATGCGGCTCACGACGCCGACCTATAAGCGAATGAACTGGTACGGCGAGTGGCGCTATTACGGGCTCGGCGAGACGTTCTATCTCTACGAGGGATTCCGGGCGCACTTGCTGACGCTCGGGGTGCGGGTGGGGCTGTAGGCACTCGGCACATCGGCGAATCGTGTAAAACTCTTGTCTGTCCCTAGTTCAACCTTGTCTCTATTCCTGCCCCAACATCTCTCTGTTGTGACGTTTCATCCAAGGCACCTCACTTCTGGAATCGCCGTCAACAACGACGGAACGCAGTGTGGGGGCGGCACGAAATTCAACCTACTCCACTCGAAGAAAGTGAGAGCCGCAGCCTTAATTAGTTTGTCGACATCTTCTTCGAGCTTGTAATCAGTAACCTCGTCCACCTGTCTGCCACTGAGGCATAAGATCCAGGTTTCCACGTTCCGCCTCGGGATTAAGTGAACGATGCCTTCGGCGGCATCGCGGGCAGGTAGTCCAGCCTGCTCAAGTGAGACTCGGAGTTGGTCAATACGCCGGTCCACATTGTGAATGTCGGCGTCGATTACGACAATCAGCCTGATATCTTTCCTTGCAGACCTTCGGCGGTACTCCCGGACTTCCGCTGAATACTGCAGCCGTACCCATTGCTCGGCGGAACCCCGACCGCTTGGCGCGGTTACAGCTCGGATATCGTGCGATTCATATCCGAGTCGATGCAGATACCGTCGTATAAATCGCTGATGTCGCTCGTCCTCGGCGAGGACGATCACCCTCGCAAGGCTACTCACGCTCCCATCCGCGCGCGACTAACTCGGATGGGGGCAAGCTACCCTCGGGATCGCCGCGAAGCTCCATAAGGCGTACGGGCCCAGCGTCCTCTCGGACGAACTGTACACCGCTTCTTGGCGCCCACTGATTGATGGCTTCCGGATGATGCGAAATCAGGAGGACCTGTCCGTGACCCTCCTCCACCATATCGCTGATGGCCATCAACCACGGCTGGATTTCGCGCAAGGATACAAAGTTGTCGGGCTCGTCGAGAATTATCGTACTGCCCTTGGCCAAAACGAAGTGGAGGATTGTGTATAGACAGATGAGGCACCGCTGACCATCGGACAACTCGCTAAAGTAGAACTTACTGGTCTTTCCGCCGCCATGAGCGAATTCGGCCGCAAGCAGGCGGACGTTCTCTCCCGCAGGCTCAAGTCGAAGGAAGCTGAACCCATCCAGAGAAGCGCGCAGGTCTTTGAGCATAGCGGCGTTCTGCTCAGGATCGGCCTGAACGAGGTGTCGGTACCACGAGGCGATGTTGGAGAGATCTACGTTCGGATAGAGGTTCTCACCATCAGCTCGAGACACCATTGCGAACGGGTTAATCCGAAAGCAATACAGTCCGCTGACCCACCGTTTAAATCGGCTCAACTTCTCGTTGTCTCTTCTGGGAACGATCGTAGCCAGCGCAGAGCGATGCCAATCAAATGGATAGGTGACCTTGTGCTCAAATCTGTCGTTGTAGAGATGCACCTCGCCGGTCAGAAACTCAAAGATTGCCTTCCCGTCCAGCAAGACGGTCTCTGATTTGACACGCGGTCGCTGGGGCTCTCCCCACGGCTGAATTACCAAGCGGTATATATAACTGCTGCCGTCCAGGGCCGTTTCAAGTTCGAAAGTTTGTTGCGGTTGGTCGAGCCAGCGCGTTCGTTGGTTCAGGACGAAGAAATCATCGAAAACGTCGCCTCTGATCACGAATTGGCGCAGCAACAGCAACGCGTCCATGAAAGTTGATTTGCCGGATCCGTTGGCGCCGAAAATCAGCTCCCTGCCTGCAGGCTTGTGCTCAAAGTTGACGAAGCAGCGAAAATTGTCAATGTATAGACGGGTCAGCATCTGGCTCAATTCTAACTCTACGAATGCACCAAAAGATTAGCTCACGAAATTTCAGGGCAGGCCGCACCCCTTAGCTAATCGCGGAATCGGACCTCCAGGCAGCGGACGTTGCGTTCAAATCGCATTACCCTCTTCTAAAATGCTTACTCAACGCCAGTCTCTGGTGCTGGTAACTCGAACCTATTCCCTGCCCGTAGATTTTACTCGGTGTACTTAGTAACCTTTCGAAGACTAAGCGGCCAACCACCTGGCCATCCTCTAACAAAAACGGTACCTCGTGGGAGCGAACCTCCAGCACGGCGTGGGTGCCTTTGATGTCGTCGGCACCGTAGCCGAAGCCGGGATCGAAAAAGCCGGCGTAGTGGATGCGGAATTCGCCGACGGAGGGATCGTAGGGCACCATCTCCGCGGCAAAGGCGTGCGGGATGCGCACGCGCTCTTTCGAAGCGAGGATATAGAAGTCATCGGGATCGAGAACCAGGGTGCGGGAGTGTGTGCGATAGAGAGGCTCCCAGTAATCGAGCGGCTCGTAATGATTGATGCGATTGAGGTCGATGAGCGCGGTGTTGCGGCGCGCTTTGTAACCGATCACGTCGGAGGTTTCGTCGCCGCTCAGATCGACCGAGAGCCAGAGACTCTTGTTGGAGATGAGGGCGTCGGCGGGGGATTCGTTTTCGCTGTAGACGAGCGTTTCCTGCTCGTGCAGGCGCTCCAATTCGCTATCGGAAGGCGGCGGATTGCCGCGGCGCAGGCGCAATTGGTTCAGACGCGCGCCCTGTTCGAGGACGATGCTGAAGGTGCGCGGGACGATCTCGGTGTAGAGCGCGCCCTTGTATCCGGCGGGCACGCGCTCGAATTCGCTGCCGTAGTCGGTAATCAGGCGCGTGAAAACGTCCAGGCGTCCGGTGGTGCTCTTAGGGTTCGCTTTGCCGGAGATGTCGGCAGGAAGGTTGAGCGATTCCATGAGCGGCACCATATAGGCGCAGCCGCGCTCGAGGACGGCGGGACGCGACAAGTCGATCTTGTAGAGATGATTTTCGTGCAGTTTGTCTATGACGCGCGCGTTGCGGCTGGAAAGGAAACTGGCGCGGATGCGATACGCGACCGGGCCGATGCGCAGATCGAGGCTGGAGGGCTGGATCTGCTCGGGCGTCACCGGCGGATTCGAGATGACGTGGCCCGCTGCGATCAGTTCCTCGATGGATTGCGAGGGTAGGATGCCGGTGGTGTGGGCATGCAGGCTTTCGCGGAGCTCGGTGAACAGCAAGGGAGTACTGGGGACCATTTCTCGTTCGATGGTACATCAGAGTGCGTTTGCGGCGCGCGCGAATCGGTCTCGGTTCCCATCAATCACAGCACAGCGTGCCGGCCAACTCGCTTCGGCCTACATTCACTGTCGCCCATTTTCAGGATTGGCGGGTGAGCCACCGAAGGCCTCCAAACATCCGAGGGGCGTGACACTACGCGTTACCTGCTGTCGACGCCGCTCCGGGCATGTCATGACCTTCACCCCACAGACCTTTCGATATCGGCAGGAACACCGCGTGGCGTAGAGCATACCCGAAGTGGACCAAGATTAGATGCACCACATAGGCCGAACCGTACTCCTCCAGTCGACAACTCGAGGCGAATCTGAAACTGGTGACCCAAGCCGGGAGGCACATGACGATCGCCGAGGCCCAAAGCGCTTCCTGAGATGCCACTCCGCAACAGACGGCAATTCCGATCCACCGCAACCACGTCAATTCATGGCCGGTGCAGCCGTGATTTCTCATGCCGTTTAACCAGTTGGCCACATTAAGCAGCCCAAAAACCAACACAGGGAACATTGGGCCGCGCGAGAACTGGCGAATCCGCTGCACATGAGTATGACGCGAGCGCCGCTCAAAACGATGAACCAGAACAGAGGGAGAGGTGCGCCCCACGGGAATGCGATGGTACATCAGACGGGTTTCGGGCGTACGAGGTCACGCGATGCCTCGACCCTACGGAGCCAGCTTGAGCGTGCCCACTAACTCCCTCACATGCCCGATCTTTTGCTCTTTGAGGAATGCGCCGAGCTCGCGGGCGATGCGCAAGGGCGCCGCGGGATCCCAGAATGTCGCGGTGCCGACTTCGACGGCGGTGGCCCCGGCGATCAGGAACTCGGCGGAATCCTCACCCGTGGCGATGCCGCCCATGCCGACGACGGGGATCTTGACGGCGCGCGCGGCCTGATGAACCAGGCGCAGCGCGATGGGTTTGATGGCGGGTCCCGAGAGGCCGCCGAAACCGGCGCCGATGCGTGGGCGGCGCGTGCGGGCGTCCACGGCGAGAGCGATAAACGTATTGACGAGCGAGATGGCGTCGGCCCCGGCGGCTTCGGCGGCCTTGGCGAGCGGCTCGATGGCCGCCACGTTGGGCGAGAGCTTCACGATCAGCGGACGGCGAGCGATGGGGCGGACCGCGGCCACGACTTCGGAGAGCAGAGCGGGATCGCTGGAAAAGTAGATCCCGCCGTGGCGCGTGTTGGGGCAGGAAACGTTGAGCTCATAACCGGCGATGCCGGGCGCATCATCGAGAACGCGGATTACTTCGGCGTAATCGTCGGTGGCGTAGCCGAAAATATTGGCGAAAACGGCGGTTTGGAATTTCGCGAGGAGCGGCAGCTTGTCCTTAACAAACGCGCGGACGCCGACGTTCTGCAAGCCGACGGAATTGATCATGCCGGCGCGTGTTTCGAACAGGCGCGGCTCAGCGTTGCCTTCGATGGGATCGCGCGAGAGGCCTTTGACGACCAGACCGCCGAGAGCGTTCAGATCGACGAGCTTCTCGAATTCGATGCCGTAGCCAAAGGTTCCGGAGGCCGCGATGACCGGATTTTTAAGGGAAATTCCGCAGAGCGTGGTAGTGAGAGGCGAGCCCGCGCTCATGCCTCGCCCGCCGAAATCAGCGCTTCACCCAAGACGCGACCCGTCGCCGAAGAAGGCCAGGCAGTGCCGGCGGCACGCGCCAGGGTCGGGGCGAGGTCGACGGATTCGATGGTGGTTTCGAATTCCTGAGTTTCGAACGGCGAGCCGTAGAGGAGCAGGGGTACGCGGGTATCGTAGTTATAAAGCGAGCCGTAGGAGATTCCGCGGCCCTGGCCGTAGTCTTCCACGTGCTCTGGACCGTAGGCGAGCATCAGGTCTCCGGATCGCACGGCATGGAAGCTGTTGCGGAAACGGCGGAGCCAGTCGCCAGAGTGCGAGCAATCGCCATCGGCGGTATAAAAGCCGGTTACGCCAGGAACGGTGAGCGCAGCCTCACCCGCGACGGCGCGCGCCTCGCGAGGATCGATGTAATTCTTCTGCAATTCGCCCAGGCGGAGATAAACGAAAGGATAAAGATAACGTTCGACGTACAGAGTTCGACGGTCGCGGAGGTCGTAGCGGCCGGAAAGCGCCTGTTCGATGGTGCGGGCGACGGTCTCGCCCGGGATGGCGAGGGCGGTGCGATGGCCGTCGGGATCGCGGGTGGCGCCGTGGGCGCCGGTAAAGGCCAGACTGTAGTTCTTCGGTCCTAAGTTCCTGTCTAGAAAGGCTAATAGGGATTGGATCTCCAAATCCAGGTGAAGCACCAAATCGCGCATCAGGGGAGAATCGGCGCCAACTTCGTAGCCCAACAAGGCGGAAGATCCCAGAGCCACGGCGAGGAAATCTACGCCGGGGCCCTGACCTATTTTCTGCTGGAGGATGATCTGCTGGACCAGGTCCATTTGGGCTTTCTGCGCATACCAGGAGGACCAATAAAGTGACAGGAAGTCGTCGGGATGGGCCTCGTTGTAGGTAAGGGTCCGCAAGGCAGGGGTGCCCTCCTTGGCGCCTGTGGCAAACCAGCCCGCATTCCTGAGCTTGTCGGCGGAGTTGGCTTGATTGAAGGCGGTCAACCAGTCGGCATTTTCGGCTTTGCCGCGTGCCATGAATTGCCCGGTGGCGTCGCGATGGAACAAATCCGCCTCCGTTTGACCGGCGAGGAGGGCGGCGTCGCGCGAATCAAGGGCTACGGCGAAAATCCGGTTACTGGAATCGGCGCGGGCGACTTGCTCGGCCAGAGTGGTGGCCTGGAGGGCTTCGGGAGCGGCAGGGACGGGCTTGCGAGAAGGGCGGTCGTACCAGGAGTCGGCCACAATGCCGTGCAGTTGCGGGTAAGCGCCCGTCGAGACTGTCGCTAAACTACCAGAAGTAAAGGTAGTTGCGGCCATCTGGCATTCCGGGAAGTACGCACCGTCCTCCATAAGACGGCGGAAGCCCCCGGGGGAGGGCGATAAGAAATTGCCGAATAAATCCAGATAATCTGATCGAAATTGTTCGGCGACCAACAGTACTACTAATCTGGGGCGCGCGCGTGAGGCACGTGAGGCCTTCGGAAGGCCCGCCAGACAGGCGGCAGAAGCTGCGAGAGAGACAAAGCGTCTGCGCGATACTAACATTTGACAAGAGTGTATCAGAGAGTATACCTATGCTACACTCGAACTGTTTTTACACGAAGGCTCCGTGGCGCTTATTTTTGAGCTAAGGTCTAAACCTTTTTGAATTAGATCCGATGAGTTAGGTAGCGACCACGAGGAGGACAACGACGGTGGGTCACGACAACAGCGTGCTAGGGCTAGCTTCGATCCGTCGCAACCGAGGGTTAACTCTCGAGCAGATCTCTCAGAACACCAAAATCAGTGTGCGAGCGCTGCAGGCGATCGAAGAAGGCGAATTCAAAAAACTTCCCGGCGGAATTTATAACACCAGCTATATTCGGCAATACGCTCGAGCCATTGAATTTGATGAATCGGAATTACTCGCGTATTATCACTCCAGAATAGAACTTATTCCGGATAATTTTCCGATAGATCCGGAAAAGAGATTGAATTTAAGAGATTTTCGTTTCCTGATGCAGCACTAAGCAGGCCTCGGGTTCGCGCCCCCCCCCACTCCTGCCCTTCTACAACATCTCCCGCGGGCTCAACGCGGGCCAACTGGAATTCTCCTCCAGAGTCACGTTCAGAACAACTTCTTTCTGATGGCGTACCACGGTAACGGGGAAACTCTTCTTCGATCGCGCCGTCTGGAGAATCGTCGAAACTTCTTTAGGGCTGACTACAGACTGCCCATCCACCTTAATAATCACGTCGCCCGCTTTAAACCCAGCTTTCTGTGCCGTGGAGTTTGAATTGACCGACCGCACCAGCACGCCCTCTTTCACACCGAAGAACTCGGCAAGCTGCGGATTGAGCGCTTCGCTTTCGATTCCAAGCATCGGACTGCGCCAGCTCATCAGGGTGCGCGGCATGTCGGGCATTGCGGGAACCGGCGGCATCGCGGGCATTTCAGGCATGGAGAGCGGTTGGGGATCGAGCGAGAACGCTAAAACGTTAGGCTGACGTTGGCCGATAGTGGCGGTGAGAGTCTGGTTCGCATTGTTCCTCCAAATGGCCAGTTTGGCGGCGCGACCCGGCGGCGTTTCGCGCACCAGCCGGATGAACTGTTCCCCGCCTTCGACGCGCTCGCCGTTATATTCGAGAACCACATCGCCCGGCTTCAAGCCGGCTTTGGCAGCAGGACTGTCGGCATCCACGCAGGTCACTTCCACGCCGCGCTCATCTTTCAAGTGCAGCTCCTTGGCACGATCGGACGTGATTTCCACCACGGCGACCCCCAGGTAACTCGAGCCGCGCGTCATCACGATGTGATTACCGGCCGTGTGTGCCTTGGGAGTTTCGCCCGGCGGCGCAGCAAACATCGTCTGCGCCGCAAAGCCCGCCACACAAATCCCTGAGATCAAAATCTTGCTTGCCATAACCAGTCCCTCTTCGCACAGGCAGGTGCGCCCGGGCGTTTCCATTCGACGTTACTTCTGCTCCCGGCGGATGTAGATCATACCTCCGGTTCCTGCAATGCGCACCAGTGGACCACCACCGTTCAGCACGCCCTCCGCGATAGTCGCGAAACCAATCGCCTTCACTGGAACATCCGGAAAGTCCGAGACAATGCGCTGCGGCCCGCCGTAGCTGGCGTTTTGAGCGCGTATCGTAATCTTCAAATTGGACGGAATCCACACGGTAATGTCACCGGAGCTGGTACTGAGAAAGGAATCCGCCACCGGCTGGTTTTCAAACCGCGCGATGATACTTCCTACGGCGGTGGAAGCGTTGAGGCTGCCGCCCGCGCTGGTGAGCCGGATCCCGCCGCCCGCGCTCTCGCATTTTGCGCCCATGGCGGACCAGACTTGAATCGGCCCACCGGCCGCGTTATTCGCCGTCACCATGCCTTTCGCGTAACCGACATCGATTACGCCTCCGGCAGTGTCAGCGATCACCAGGCTGCCTGCCTGCGCAATGTGAATGCCACCACCGTTGGTCGAGCAGCGCGCGGCCCCGTCGACCCGCTGTATAAAGACGTCGCCTGCTCCCGTTTCGAGGAACGCTTCTCCATGAATATTGTCGGCGCGAATGACTCCCGCACCGGAAACACAGCGGCAGTTGCCGCCAATCTTGCCGAGCATGATGTCGCCGCTGGCGGTTTTGGCAACCACGTCGCTGCCGACCTGGTCGAGAAAGAGCCGGCCACCGCCGGATTCGACCTTCACCACGCCGGCAAACTGTGTAGCATCCACGGCGCCAGCCCGCGTTTCGATCACCAGCTCGCCAAGGTTCTGCGGCGCAGTGAGCTTGAGATCGGCCATTTCCGGTCCACCCTGCACCGCCAGGTAGCTCCACGCGCCTTGATGAGAAAGCTTGACGCGGTACGCGCTCAGCAGCCGCAGGGCCTCTGCTTCACTCCGCGCCTTCACGCGCTTCACGATCTCATAGGAAAGATCGCTCGACGCGCCCCCGCGGATGCTCACGGCGCCCATGGTGCGGATGCGGATATTTCCGCGCGCCGGAACCGGTTCTGTGCCTTTCGCCGTTTCCACCCAAAACGCCCCATCGCGCCGTAGATTGGGCTCGCCTGCATAGGCGGCCGTGGCCAATGCAGTAACCAATGCGAGTTGAACAACCCGGTTCATCTTTCCGAAATATCCCGCCCTAAAATGTTCCCACCGTTGCGTTCATGGCACGCAACGCGTTCTGGCAACGCATGCGGACATAACCGTTGTCTTCTTTTCCGATGAGGGTTTGCAGCACGCCAATCGTATCCGGGTCCTGGCGGGCGATGAGCAGATCGATTACCTGGATGCGGACTCCGGCATTCTGATCCTTGAGCAGCACCTGCGCCAGCGTACGCCGCACTTCCGCGTCGGCTGAAAAACTCTTCAGGCCTTCGAGCGCTTTCAGCCGCACGCCAGGATTCGGATCGTGCAGCACCGCTTCCAGAAGCACTCCGCGTGTTTCGGCTGACGTCGCCTGATCCTTCAGCAAGCCGACCGACTCCACACGCACGCCGGGATTATCCTGCTCCCGCGCGGCGGCTAACAACAGCCTGCGAATGTTCTGATCGTCGAGACGCCCCGAGACCACACGGCGGCGGGTTTCATCGAGCGAGATCTGCACGCGGCCAGTATTGTCGGGCTGCACCGAGCGGATGCTCGAAACGATGGAGCCTTCCGAGATCGGTTCTCCGTTTAGACGAAAAGCGGGAACGACTCGCGCCGCGAAGAAGCCGAGCGCCAGCATCGCCAGCGCACCCGCTGGTTGCACAAACCGAATCCCCGGATGCCACAACGAACGAAACGCCTCGCGGAACAATCCCCAGGGATCCGACGCCCTGTGCCGCACGGCCGGCGCTTCTTCCCGATAGATGGCGCGCGCCAGGTCATGGCGGCACTCGGCGAGCAGCGCGGAATCAGGCGCAATGACGTGACTGTCGAGCGCGCGGGCGAGCGCTCTCTGGCGCTCCATCTCGGCCTGGCACGGGGCACACGACTGGAGATGGTCCTCGACTCCCTCCTCCACCTCGGCGGCCAACTCGCCGTAATAATAGAGCGGAAGCGCTTTCGTTACCGCATCACAGTTCATATCAAATCTCCTAACACCGCCCGCATTTTCTGCGTGGCGCGGAACAGGCAGTTTTTCGCCGCCTCTTCGCTTGTTCCCAACATGTCGCCGATGGCTCGCAGGCGCAAACCCTGATAGTGCCGCAACTCGAAAACCATGCGCTCGCGAGGCGTCAGGTCGCCGAGCGCTGCGCGGATGCGGCTGGATAACTGGCTGTTCCATAAGCGACGCTCGGGATCGGCGTGCGCGCCTTCCTGCTCGAAGGTGTCCATGCGATCCACGGGTCCATCGGCCGTGTCCACGATGGCGGCTTCTTCGCGGCGCACCTTGCGTTTACGCAGATGGTCCAGACAGATATTCGTCACGATCCTATAAAGCCAGGTATGAAAGCTGCAATCAAACCGGAAGGTATGGATATTCCGGTAGACCCGCAGAAAGGCTTCCTGATAAACGTCCCGCGCGTCTTCCGGAGACCGCAGCAGGTTCATAGCCAGCCGCAGCACACTTTGATCGTAAGCACGGACCAGCCGCTCGAAAGCGTCCGGATCGCCGCGCTGCACCGCCTGTATGACGGCGGTTTCATCCAGCTTCGCAGCAGCCCGCGCGCTGACCGCGCCGACCGCATCCGGGAGCATAACCTCCGATTCTATCGCGATCCTCTTCTACCCACTGAAGATAGACGCAGCATGGCCCGATTGGTCACGCGGACCCGAAAAATTGCCAGGGGGGAGTCACAACCCTAGGGACGAGAGGTAATGCGAAGAAAATGTTCGGGTTTGGAGCTCGCTTACGGCACCGGATATCCGAAATGCCGCGCGCGGATCTCGATCAGTACGAACGCGAGATCCCGGCCGTCAGGGCTCGACCATTTCTCATTGCCCGTGAAGGCAATGTGCACCGGGAATGTGTCGTGCACCGACTGCGGCGGGGTCACGGTCAGCTCGAACATGCCCGTGCCGGTTTCGATTTCGACAGGCGGCGCCTCACCCACCGACACCCGGATTCGCCCGTGCGGCAAATTATCGGGACGCCAGCCGCGCAGAATGATCTCGGAAACGGGCAATAGCGCCCGCACCTCGAGTTGCACCTGCGGAGCCACCCAGCCATCGGCGTAAAGGCCGCTGGCCGTGCCCTCCTGCAACATGTAACCGGTGAGCGGCGCGCGAATGCGGCCCCTGAGTTCCTCGATGTTGCCGGCTCGCTCAGCGAGTTCGCGGTTCTTTTCAAGCTCCAGCTTCTGGTAGGCTTCAATCCACCCGTCGCGGCGCGTCAACAGGCGCCGGAGCGCGTCCACATCGGCATCGGTAAGCGTGTGGCCGGCAGCGATGTTTTTGGGCAGGGGCCGCTGCACGTAAAACGTTCCGTGCATGGGCGCGATTTCATCCGCCGGCCGGTCTTTCGTATAGAGATAGATGGAAATCGATTTCCGCGAGAGATGCCGCTTATCCTCGGGCAGATCGATTTTCGGAAAACCGTGCCAGGAATACTCATTGGTTTCGAACATCACACAGCGGTTAAATAGCGGATCGTAGGCGCGGATGCGGTTCGTATATGGATCCCGGGGATTGGAATGAATCTCGAGCGCGCCGCCCCATTCGCTGCGCCACTCCTTATTCATGTACACGATCAGGTTCAGGCGGCGGTGCAGTTGGCGGCCTTCGTCGTAATTGAAATCCACGTGCGCGTCCAGTTCCTGGCCGTGCTGGTTGTCATGCGTCCCGCCGCCGTACATTTTCGGATCGAGAATGAGATCCGGAATACCTGAGAGGCGGCTCACGAAATCCAGAAATGGCCGCTCGCCGATCACGGCGTACAGTTCCTCATAAACCGGACTGATGGTCCGGATATTCATTTGAACCGCCTTGCCGCCAACCTTGCCCATTTCATTTTTCGCGAGGTGCGTATCGAAGCTCGGGAAATCGGTCAGCAGCCTTTCCGCGAAGGCCCGCTCGAAGAAATTCTCGATCATCACGTGCTTGAACGGATCGGCGTGAAGGAACAGGTCGCGGTAGTGATCGACATCGCGGATGGCGGCTTCCGAGATTTGCGGAATCGGCGCGAGCGCACGAGCAGTTACGTCCACGGGCGGCATAGGATCATTCTCAGATTAGCGAATCTGCGGCAGAGAAACAGATCCCGGCGCAACGAACCGGCCTCGAAACGAATCTAAGGATGCAAATGCCGACCAGCGTTGGGATTTCACGCCGAAGCCTGCTGCTGGCTGCGGCATGGCCGATGTGGCCGCAGGACGCGAGGTTCTCGGCAGATGTGGACGTCGTCACGCTTTTCGCCACCGTCCGCGATGCGGATGGCCTCATCGTCAAGAACCTCAACCAGGACGATTTCGTGCTGCGCGAGGATGGGCTGCCGCAGACCATCCGTTACTTTTCGCGCGAGTCCGATCTGCCCCTGACCATCGGCCTTCTGGTGGATACCAGCCAAAGCCAGGACCATGTGCTCGAGCCGGAGCGGAAGGCCAGTTACACGTTTCTCGATCGAGTTTTGCGCGAGGGTAGCGACACGGCATTCGTCGCACACTTTGACACGCACGTCGAAGTGCTTCAAGGTTTCACGTCGTCGCGCAAAGATCTGGAACAAGCCCTGGGGCAACTGGCGGTACCCAGAGCGCTATCCACGCTGCTTTACGATGCGATCAAAAACTGTTCCGAGAACTTGATGCGCAAGAAACAGGGGCGCAAGGCGTTTATTCTGCTTTCCGACGGCGTGGATTACCGAAGCAAGACCAATCTTGAGACGGCGATCGAGTATGCCCAGCGCGCCGACACCATCATCTACTCCATTCTCTTCGCGGAATCGCTGAAGCCCTACCGGCCGCTCCGCTCCACCATTCTTGCGAAGTCGCGCGATCGCGGCCGCAGAGTGATGCACCGGCTGGCGGCGGAAACCGGCGGCGCGTATTTCGAGGTGACGCCGAATCAGCCCATCGAAACGATCTACGCGCAAATCGAAGACGCGCTGCGCAATCAGTACAGCCTCGGCTACACGCCTGAGCGATTGCCGGAGAGGCACAAGTATCACGCCATCAAGTTGACTACCAAACAGTCAGGGTTAACCGTGCAGACGCGGGATGGCTACTATTCGAAGTGAAACGGCACTAATGACCGATTGACTCAAGTAAGCCGGGGCAGTCGAACGCAGAGTATTTTTGGTGTCTGTGAGTGCGTTCTCAAATTGGAGACTGCCGAACGGAACGACTTATCACTCAGTCTTCCCACGGGCGGGCACGCCATTTCGAGTCACGGATTTGATCCGTCCGTGCAATTACCCTGGTCGCGTGCGCTATCCAAGAATCGGGGCACGGCCGGGATGCTGTCACATCGGAACGGCTCAAGCTGACGCCAATCCAGCAATCGACTTCATGCCGGTGGGGCTCGCCGGCCGCCGTCGATCAATTCATCGGGATCGGAGAATCGTTTCGGGTGCAGGCATTTGCGCGCGGACGGATAGTAAACAGCCGGGGCGCCCAGCAGCCCCCCCTGGCTGCGTGAGACTCTGACCGAGCGGCGAAACGTCGGCCCACCCCCGCGTCATTGCCCGCGTTATCAGGCTTGGGCTTTTCCCAGAAAATAGGTGTCCCAGAAAAAAATGGGGATAAAGTCGAGGATGGCTGTACGAGGCGCGAGAGCAAGTATCCATTGTTTCAATTGGTAACTGTGTGGCCCACCACGTGCTTCAGGGTCGTCGCGCCGAGTTAAGACTTGTGTCCGGCGGACGCGTAAGGAGGGAAACTACCGTGTCCAAAAAATCGTGGGGGATACTATCTCCCGTATTGATCGTGGGCCTTGCCCTGGCAACGTCCACAGCGATCGCCTCGCCTATTGTGTTTTCGGGCACCGATCCTGGTGCCAATGACACCGACCCGCGACCGAATTCTAACGCCACAGCCGCCAGCTTCGATGCGGCGGCGAGCGGTCTTGGGACGCTGAATATCATCACCTTCGAGTCTTCACCTGTTGGGGCGTTTACCAACTTGGAGGTTGCACCCGGGGTATTTCTGAGTGGAACGGCCTACACCGGGGTCAACGAACAGTTGATTCTGAATGCACCGTATGGTGACCCGGACTCACTCTTTGGGTACAACACCACCAGCGGCGGCGCCAATTTTGCGTTCATCAATGGTGGCTTTCTGACCTTCACCTTCAGCACGCCCACATCGGCCTTCGGTGCGTACATTACCGGCCTCCAACTGAACGGCGAAACGATCGATTTTAATGACGGGACCGCCCAGTCGATTACAATTCCCAACGTGGGCAGTGGAGCGGAATTCGTCGGCTTCACCGACGCCGGCGCTTCTATCTCGTCTGTCACGATTAACACGACGTCTACCGACTATCCCTCCGGTGACTATGTCGGAGTTGACGACGTTCGATACGTTTCGGGCGCGTCCAGTTCTACTGTTCCCGAGCCTGGATCACTGATTTTGATGGCATCCGGACTTGCTGCCCTAGCGCTGCTGCGCCGTCGTGTGGGTGTGTAGAAGAGCCTGATCGGTACGATTAGTTAATAGTCGAAACTCACCGCCAACTCTGGTGGATTGAGCGATTTTTAAGTCTCGCCGCTTCGCGGGCCCCTGGCGGACCCCTGAGGCGGCGAGACTTTTGTTTCAATTTCTGGCTGGTTCCTGACTCCGTGTGTGGTCTGTTGTGGGTGTGCCGTAGAAAGCGTTCTCGCTCAGTGTGCCGCCCATGAAACAATGGTCCACATGCCAGCCCATAATCCCTCCCCTGCCCCCACGCCTCTAGCCCGTGCCGCGCAAATGCGGCATCTCGTCGAGCAACTTCACAAACTCGAAGACCGGCTGCGCGCGGGCGGAGGGAAATCGAAAATCGAGCGGCAGCACAAGGCCGGCAAGCTCACGGCGCGCGAGCGCATCACCCGGCTCCTCGACCCCGGCGCACGCTTTCTCGAAATCGGGCTCCTCATCGCTTACGACCAATACGAAGGACAAGCGCCGGCAGCCGGCGTGGTCACCGGCATCGGCAAAATTGAAGGGCGGCCCGCCGTCGTCGTCGCCAATGACGCGACCGTCAAAGCCGGCTCCTGGTGGCCCGAAACCATCACCAAAATCCTGCGCGCGCAGGAAGTCGCCATGCGCAATCGCACGCCCATCGTCTATTTAGTCGATTCCGCCGGCGTCAACCTTCCTTATCAGGACGGCATCTTTCCCGGCCAGTACGGCGCGGGCCGCATCTTTCTGTATAATTCACTTATGCGGCGCAAGCTCCGGGTGCCGCAGTTTGCCGCCGTCATGGGACCTTGCATCGCCGGCGGCGCCTATCTTCCCGCGCTCAGCGACATTTTGATCATGGTCGAGAAGACGAGCTTCATGGGCTTGGGTGGCCCCAACCTCGTCAAGGGCGCGACCGGCCAGGTCATTGATTCGGAATCGCTGGGCGGCGCGAAGTTGCACACTGAATCGAGCGGCGTCGCACACTTCATGGCCAAGGATGATGCCCAATGCCTCGAAATGCTACGCGAGCATTTTCGCCGTCTACCCGAACCCCTCTCGCCGGCGAAGGGCACGGCACCCGCACGTTCTCCCGAGCAACTCTACGAAGCGCTGCCCGCCGATCATCGCCTGCCTTACGAAATCGAAGAGGTGATCTTCCGCATTTTCGACGCCGAGGACTATCTGGAATTCCAGCCCGCGCACGCGCCCGAAATGCTCTGCGCCAATGCCAAACTCAACGGGCGGCCCGTCGCTTTGATTGCGAACCGCCGCGGTTTTCTGAAATCCGAGGCCGGCCCGCGCATCGGTGGCATCGTTTATACCACATCGGCGCGCAAAGTTGCCTATTTCGTCGAAACGGCCGAGCGCCTGGGCCTGCCTATCATCTACTTGCAGGATGTATCGGGCTTCATGGTTGGCTCCGATGCCGAAAAAGAAGGCATCATTCGCGCCGGAGCCGAGATGGTCGAGACCATGGCGACGACCACGGTTCCGAAGATCATTCTGACCATTAACCACGCAAGCGGCGCGGGCTACTACGCCATGGCCGGCCAGGGCTTCGATCCCAACTTCACGTTTAGCTGGCCCACCGCGCGCATCGGCGTCATGGAAGGCGATTCGGCCGTGCAGGCGCTATTCTCTGTCGAGCTCGAAAAGCTGAAGTCCACTGGTGCGTCCCTGCCCGACGATCTGCAACAATCCATCGAAAAAACCCGCGCCGATTATGAACGCTGGCTGGATGCGCGATACGCCGCCGCCAGAGGCCACGTTGACGCGTTGATCGATCCGCTCGAATCGCGGGAAATACTTTCACTGGCGCTCGAAGTCTGCCTACAAAGGCCTCGCGGAACACCGTTAGCCTTGGAGACCGTGTGTCCCTGACACCTAACACCTGGCACCTGAAACCTGCGGCGCCGCCGCAAGCGGCGCACGCATGATCCGCATTGCAAACGGTCAGGGTTTTTGGGGCGACTGGCTCGAAGCCCCCGTCCGGCTGCTCGAACAAGGCCCCATCGACTATCTGACTCTCGACTATCTCGCCGAAGTCACCATGTCGATCCTGCAAAAGCAGCGGCAGGCCGACCCAACTCTCGGCTACGCTCGCGACTTCCCTCCCCTGATCGGCCGCATCGCAAAACAGATGCTCGATCGCAACATCCGGGTGATCGCCAATGCCGGCGGCGTGAATCCCGTCGCATGCGCCGAAGCGGTTCGCAAGGCCGCGACCGGCATCAAAGTCGCCATCGTTCTTGGTGACGATGTTCTCAATCGCATCGACGAATTCCTCGAAAAAGGATACGAGATGCGGAACCTCGACACCTCCGCGCCGCTTGCGACGATCCGCGACCGCATCTTGTCTGCGAACGCTTACACCGGCGCCTTCCCACTTGCCGAGGCGATAGCCACAGGCGCACATGTCATCCTCGCAGGACGCGCCGCCGACCCGGCTCTCGCGCTGGCTCCCATGATCCACGAATTCGGCTGGCGTCCAACGGATTGGAATAAACTCGCGGCCGGAACCGTCGCCGGCCACATCATCGAGTGCGGCACCCAGGCGACGGGCGGCAATTGCCAGGTCGATTGGCAAAACATCCCTGACCTCGCCAATATCGGCTATCCCATTGTGGAAGCCGAGCCCGACGGAACCTTCGTCGTAACGAAACACCCCGGCACCGGCGGCCGCGTGCACTCTGACATCGTTAAAGAGCAACTGCTCTATGAGTTAGGAGATCCGAAGAACTTCATCGCGCCCGATTGCACAGCAGATTTCACCACCATCCACCTTGACGACATTGATGCCGATCGTGTTCGGGTTTCCGGCATCCAGGGTCGCGAGCGACCTGCAAATCTCAAGTTATCTATTAGTTACGCGAATGGATGGAAGGCCATCGGGACGCTCGTGTTCAGTTGGCCGCAAGCGCTCGAAAAGGCGCAGGCGGCCGACCGGATCGTCCGTAGTCGACTGAAACAATTAGGCTTGCAGTTCGACGAGATCCACACCGAGTACTTCGGCGCTAACGCCTGCCATGGACACATCGCGAGCTTCTCCGATCCGCCGGAAATTCAACTGCGGATTGGAGTTAGGAGCCAGAATCGGAAAATCGTCGACCGCTTCACCCGCGAGCTGATTCCGTTGGTTTTGAGCGGTCCACCGGGCGCCACAGGCTACGGCGAGGGCCGCCCGCCGGTGCGCGAAATCGTTTCTTACTGGCCGGCACTGGTGCCGCGTGGGGAAATCAAATCGTCCATTGAGGTACTTGGATGAAAGTTCCACTTGGGAAGATCGCGCATACTCGATCGGGCGATAAGGGAGATACCAGCAACATCGGAGTCATTGTCTATGATTCGAAAGATTATCCGTTGTTGGTGAAGGAGTTAACAGCCGAGCGGGTGAAAGCATTTTTCGGCGACTTGGTGAAAGGAAAGGTGGAGCGTTTCGAATTGCCGAACTTGGGTGCGTTGAATTTCCTTTTGCATGAGGCACTTGGCGGCGGTGGAACGGTTGCGCTGCGCATTGATCCACAGGGGAAGACGCTGGGCGCGGCATTGTTGCGAGTGGAGATTGACTACTACATATAGTGGCTGTGTGAAAAAGGGCCCATTGACTGAGGTTGTACTTTACTTTTGCCCATCACGCGCTTAGTATGGTCACAATGCACCGCAGTTGCGTCTCAATAGGTTGTGGGAGGTAGGGTTTGCTTAGGCTAAAGCGGCTGGAGCTGCAGGGTTTCAAATCGTTCTGCGATCGCACCGAACTCCGGTTCAACGGCGGGGGCATCGCGGCAATCGTTGGTCCGAACGGTTGCGGCAAATCGAATCTGAGCGACGCGATTAGTTGGGTCCTGGGCGAGCAGTCGGCCAAGAGCCTGCGCGGCGCGCGGATGGAAGATGTCATCTTCGCGGGAACGCGCGACCGGAAGTCCACGGGCATGGCGGCGGTCACGATGACCATGCATGACCCGCAGCACGCGCCCGATAAACCGGGTGAGGTCACCATTACGCGGCGCTTGTACCGGTCGGGCGAAAGCGATTACCTGATCGACGGCCACGTCTCCCGGCTGCGCGACATTCAGGACATCTTCATGGGCACGGGTCTGGGCCCGGAAAGTTACGCCATCATCGAGCAGGGGCGCATCGGGCAGATTCTCAGTTCGCGGCCGCAAGACCGGCGATCGATCATTGAAGAAGCGGCGGGCATCAGCAAGTTCAAAACGCGCAAACGCCTGGCGGAAGCAAAGCTCGAAAGCGCGAAGCAGAACCTGGCGCGGGTATTCGACATTCTGGAAGAAGTCGGACGGCAATTGAATTCGCTGAAGCGCCAGGCTTCGAAGACGCGGCGCTACGGCGAGATGAAGGCCGAAATGGACTCCAAGCTGCGCCTGGTGCTGGCGGCGCAGTTCCGCCAGCTGGAGCGGGATGCGGCGAAAGCGGCGCTCGACTTGAATCTGGCATCGAACGAGCTGCGCACGATCTCGGAAGATGTCACGGCGAACGAGCAGGAGCGCGAGCGGCTGCAAAACTCCTGCTATGAGACGGAAGCGCGGCTGACCAAGCTGCGGGCGGAACTGGCGGCATTCCAAGTGGAAGCCGAGCGCACCCGCGGGCGGCTGGAAGCACAGGTGCGCGAGACCGGCGCGATTGAAGAGCGCATCGGTCAAGGCGAGCGGGAGGCGCAGGAACTCGAAACACGGTCGGCTGGGCTCGCTGGTGAGTGCAACACACATGCTGCGGCGGCCGGGGAACTGGACGGCCAGATCACCGGGGCCCGGGCGCGCATGCTGGAGAAGAATCAAACACGCGACCAGTTGCAGGCGCGCGTCGCACAGCAGGAAAAATCGATTGAAGACGGGCGTGTGGGCGTGCTGCGGCTGATCGGCGAGACCTCCACGCTGCAAAATCAGCTTGCACAGATCGAAGAGTACCTGGCGGGCATTGAGCGCGAGCGTTCGCGCGCAACCAAAGAGGAAGAATCGGCGGCGGTGGAAGTCGACCGGCTGGCAAAGGCGCGCAAAGAGATTTCGCTATCCATGGTGCAGCGCCAGTTGGAAATCGAAGAGGTGCGCGGCGAACGCACCCGCACGGAAGAGGAACTGGGCGCGCGCAAAACCGCGGCGGCGGAGCTGCGCAGCCAGATCGATACGCTGCGCACGGAGTTCTCGCACCAACAGGCGCGCAAGAACTCGCTGGAAGACATTCTCTCGCATCGCGCGTATTCCACCGACTCGGTGAAACGCCTGTTTGGCGCGCTGGAACGCGATGGCAGTTTCCGGCCGCTGGGACTGCTGGCGGATTTCATGGATGTGGATCCGGTATACGAGCGGGCCGCGGAAGAATTTCTGCATGACGAGCTGGAATATGTCGTGGTGGAGGATTGGGACCAGGCGGAGCGCGGCATGGGATTGCTGCGCACATCGACCGACGGCCGCGCCACGTTTCTGGTGCATAGCGGGAACAGCCGCGAAGCAGGCGGCTCCGAGCCCGCGCCGGAACTTCCCAAGCTGACTGATTATCTGCGGCTGACCAACGGATTTGCGGGGCAGGCGCTCGACCTGCTGCC